>Ga0105252_10000915_pt1 | contig 15261 bp, 14 predicted proteins | sample EasRivMeERMZT100_FD_89675 | JGI IMG/M metagenome (GOLD analysis project Ga0105252, IMG submission 89675) | Soil microbial communities from meander-bound floodplain in the East River, Colorado, USA - East River MetaG ERMZT100 | ecosystem: Environmental > Terrestrial > Soil > Floodplain | place... | reverse complement strand
GGGCGATCCAGGCATTCAGGGACCGCAGGGTGAGCAGGGTGATCCCGGTGCCGTCCCGGAGGCACCGATCGACGGCACGGCGTACGCCAGGAAGGATGCTGGCTGGGTTGCCGTCGGGACCGGAGGAGCCGTCGCGGTGAACAGCGCAATGCTGCCGGGCGTGATGGTCAGCAGCGTCAGCACTGCCGCGCTGCTTTTTGAAATTACCGAATTGAAGGCTCGCGTCGTCGCGCTGGAGGCGCGCTGACATGGCGATTTACTATGTCTGGTCAGGCGCGGCGGGTGGCGGCAACGGCACCACATGGGCGCTCGCCTATCAGAAGCTGACGACGGCCATCACTGGTAAATCGGCTGGTGATATTTTTTACGTTGCGCATGATCATAACGAGTTAACCGCCGGGAACCTGCTTATAACATCTGTCGGCACCTTTGCCGCGCCAATGCAGGTGACCTGCGTTAATCGCAGCGGGTCTGTTCCTCCAGTTGAAGCAGATCGTCGCAGCACAGCGTTAATTCGTGTCAGTGGAAATTTTGCCTTATCAATTGGCGGCACTAGTTTTGCCTCATCAATTTTCGAGGGGTTGATTTTTAATCATGGCGAAGGATCTGCTGGTAATTCAGGTCTTACTTTGGCAGGCGCGGCCAATAGTCATGTTCGCCTTAATGATTGCCAATTAAAGAATGCCGCAACCGGAACCACCGCTAAAATTCTTGCATCAGGTTCCGCCGCCTTAGTCGAGCTGAATAATACAAGTCTGTCATTTGCAACAACGGCAAATTTCTTTGAAGTTTCTACTATTTTAAAGTGGCGCAATTCAACGGCGCTGGTTGGCGGCAGTGCCGTGCCAACTAGTTTTATGCGATCCGTCGCCAACACAGGGTCTGATATTGAAATTATTGGTGTTGATTTCTCTGCACTCGGCTCAGGCTCAACGTTGATCACGCACACCAATGCTCATGCTACGCGATGGAAGATGTTGGACTGCAAATTAAACGCCAGTGTTACAAAATATGCAGCAATCACTACGGCTGGTGGGACAGAGGTTGAAATTCTCCGATCTTCGTCATCCGCCGAAAACTATGTTTACAATCTTGTCAAAGGCAGCGGGGATTTGTCGAATGACATCGTAATTTTCCGCACAGGCGGCGCAAAAGATGGTGAGACGCCAATATCGTGGAAGATTGTCACCACTGCCAACTGTAATCACAGTCTTGTGTTTGAGTGTCCTCCTATTGTGGTCTGGAATGACGTTGTTGGTTCTCCGGTAACGGCGACTGTTGAGGGCATTTGGGGCAGCGGCTCGCTACCGAATAACGATGAAATCTTTGTCGACGTGCAATATCTCGGCAGCTCCTCCTCGATGCAGGCGTCGTTCGCCAGCGACGGCAGGGCAAGCATCATGGCCAGCAGTGCGGCGCAGGCGTCCAGCTCAGAAGAGTGGAGCGGCAGTACCACGCCATTCAAATTGGATGTAACATTTACTCCACAGCAAACGGGTTGGGTCTACGCGCGTGTTCGCTGTGCCAAGCCCTCGACCACTTTTTATATCGATCCCACGGTGACGCTGTCATGAGCATCCACGCCGCCTTTCGCCGTCAGCCTGTACCCAACGGCATGGAGATGCGCCATGCCACCATGACATTCCCCGCGCCGATCCGTGGCATCGTTGAGGTCGAGAACTGGAGCTATACCAAGCCCGGCACCGCACTGGTGCTCGACAACTGGTTTCCGACGCAGCGCGGCTGCAAGCTGCGTGGCGGCACCGAGCGGTGGGCGGTGCTGCCTGATCCCGTTGAAATCGTCCGCTCCGGTTTTGAATACATCAGCGGCAGCGTGCAGCGTATGTTTGTCGCCACGGCAACGCGGCTGTTCGACGTGTCGTTCGCGGATACGCCGGAGCTGGCGACCGGCGTTGGCACCATCACCAACGGAAATTTTTCCGCCGCGCAGTACGCCACTCAGGGCGGCGACTGGCTGCTCGCCGTCAATGACGTTGGCGATTATGTGCGGCGTTTCAATGGGACGATCTGGGAATACCTCAACACGGCATATGCCGGAGTGCCGTCGCGCATCACTGCGCCGACGACTGCGCCAGCCAATATTCAGGACGGGCTTGGGCTGACACATATCTGGAAATACCGCAACCGGCTGTTCTTCATCGAGGGCGGCACCATGAATGCATGGTGCTTGCCGCTCAACGCCATCGGTGGCGAGCTGATCTACATTCCGTTGTCCGGTTCGGCAAAGCGCGGTGGCTCGTTGCTGTTCGGCGCAACATGGTCGTCCGGCGACAGCGGCGACAGCACCGACGACAAGTGCGTGTTCGTCACCGATCAGGGCGAGGCGCTGGTCTTTACCGGCACCGATCCGACCAGCGCATCCAATTGGAAACAGGATGGCCGCTACGACATCTCCAAGCCGATGGGCAAGAATGCGCACCTGCAATTGGGCGGTGACGTTCTGATCGCCACGGTGGACGGCATCGTGCCACTGTCGGCAGCGGTGCAGAAGGACGTCTCGGCGCTGTCATTGGCCGCCATCACCCTCAACATCGAACCAATGTGGATGCGCGAGTTTCGCGGCAAGAGCGTGTATCCATGGTCGCTTGCCAAGTGGGACGAGGGTGATGCGCTGTTCGTCACCTTCCCCGGTGGCAGCAAGTACGACACCAGGACGGTCGGTGTCAGCAACCTGCATACCGGATCGTGGGGCCGCTATGTCGGCTGGGACGCCATGTGCTTCATGCAGATGCGCGGACGGCTGTTCTTCGGCACCCAGGACGGCAAGATCATCGAGGCCGAGAGCAGCGGCTTCGATGACATGCACTGGGATGAAATCTTACTGCGCTACACCGGCAACTCATACGTCTGCACCATGGTCGGCGGCTGGGAGGTGTTCCAGACGCCGCCGCAACAGGTGACGTGGCTGCAAGCCCGCGCGCTGTTCTTCAGTTCAGGCACCAATTCATTCGAGCCGCAGCTCGCGTCGACCACCGACTACCAGTTTAAAATACCGCCACCGCCGAGCGTTGCTCCAAGCCCGGATATGGTCGACGTCTGGGATCAAGGATTGTGGGATGACGCAAAATGGGACCAGCCAGCGGCCAGTACGCCTCCCGTGCGCAACACAATGTGGGCGTCAATTGGTGAAACCGGCTTCAGTCATGCGCCGATCGTGCAGGTCAACATCGGACAGTACGCCAAGCCAAACGTCGAGCTGATCTCGATCTCCGCAACATATCTGCGCATGGCAGCAAACGTGTGAGCAACGACGATGCTTGAAGACATCATCAAGCTGCACTGGATGCTCCAGAGATCGATGTATGGCGAAAGCCCGTTGATTTGCCGTGACGATGATGGTGATGACGACGGTGATGATGGTGACGATGATGCCGGAGACGATATCGGCGGCGACTACGGTGACCCAGAAGGCGACCCCGAAAGCGATTTCGATTTCGGCGGGCCGGATGTTGATCCCACCGATTTAGGCGCAACCGAATACGACGCCGGACCAGAGGGCTACGAAGATCCTGGCGGGCCGGAGGGTGCAACCGATTTTGATGCCGGTCCCGAAGGCTATGAAGATCCTGGCGGGCCTGAGGGTGCAACGGATTTCGGAGGCCCTGAAGGCTACGAAGATCCGGGTGGCTACGGCGGTCCTGGTGGTTATGGCGATCCCGCTGGCTACGGCAGCCCAGACGCGCCCGGCTACGAAGATCCAGCCGGAGGTTATGGTCCCGGCAGCTTGGGCGGTCCTGGTACGCCATCAAGCCCGGCGGGTGATCCCATGGAGGCCATGGCGAGTGCGCGCGGTCACACCGACATTTCTGGTCAGTCGCGCGGTGCTGGGCCGGGCTGGGGCATGGGGCCTGGAATACAAGGGCCTCTTGGTGTGGGGCCAGACAGCACGCGCGGCGACAAGGAGAGCTTGGAGACGGTCGGCATTGGCGGGCCACAGGGCTTCGGTGCGTTTGGCACGTTCAACATTGGTGCCACTCCCGGCATTGCCGATCTCGGCAGAGGCAATCCAGGTATAGACAGCCCGAATACAGATCCCGATTGGGCTACTGTTGGGTACAGCCCAGACATCTCCGCTCCAGGCCCTGATGTTGGATTTGGTTCGGTGCCGGGAGCACCAACGGGTGTTGGTCCATCAACATCTTCTGTCGGTCCTGGTGGCAGCATTGCTGGCGGCGGCATTGAAGGCGTTGCCGCCAATGATCCCGGTCGAGGCTCGACCGCCTACGATCCTGGGCCTGATGTCTACGAGCCGCCAACGACGGATTACACCTTCGATCCGTTCAGCAACTACACCACAACACCAAGAGGGCCGGACGAGCCTGCTTACGAAAAGGCTCAAGGTCGCGTTGGCGATCCGCGCGCTGAAATTACAGAAGCGATTGTCGGGCCGCAGCAAACCACCCCGCCAAATTTGAGTTGGGCCACGGAGCCTGTTAGCGCCCCGGCGCAAACGCCAACGACTGTCAGCAACGTCCCGCCAAGTGAACCGCAATCTCCGTTTGATGTTGTGTACGGCAGAACTGCGCCGGACGTGCCGCCGGGTTACACGCCAGTACCAACAGAGAAGGTTGGTGCACCACAATCTCCTGGCGTTCCGATCGAACCGGCTCCGCCTGATTGGCCCGGCATGCCGGTGATGCCGCGTGGTTTTCCTGAGGGTCCGGTTGACCGCGATCCGCGTAGCAGTGAGCGTGACAAGTCGGAGACGCCAACGGACCCGTGGGCTATTCCGTCTGCGCCACCGGATTGGCCCGGCATTCCACAGGCAACTCCACCGGCCCAGACGCCGATCAACGATCCATATGGAATGACAACCAACCCGGCGCTGGTCAATTCGCGCGGCGATCTAATGGGTAAGGGTCTGGAGCTGGACATCACACGAGACGTTCCCATGCCGCCGTCGCGGCCTGGAAACATTCCGCAAGATGTTCCTGCGCCGCCTCCGCAGGTGGCAACACCGCCAACGCCACCACAGCAACCGCAACAGCCAACGCAACAGCCGCAGGCTCCTCCACTGCCGCCGCCAATCGATGTGCGGTCAATTCCTTACGGGCCGCCGGAGACACCGGCTCCCGGCCAGGATCTCATTGCCAGTCAGAGCGGCTATCAGGCACCGGCACGGCAATCCGCCATGGCGCAGCCGCAGCCTGAGCCTGAGGTCGCGCCGCTGCCTCCGGCGCTGACCTCCTACTCGACGCCTGCTGGCGTCTCGCGGGCGCAGAACGTGCCGCAACTGCCGCCGGTTCAGCCTGGAGGGGCGATGTCGCCTCCGCAGTTCATGGCGGAGCAGACCTTGCCGGGAGGCGCACCAATCCGGCAGCGCACGCTCACCGACAAGCAGCGGGAAGAAATCACCAGGGCCATCCTGGCGGGGCAGTACAACAATCCAACTACGCCGATCTGAGGAACCATGATCGAGTTTGTCTACGATCACGATGAAGAGGTGGCGCAGTTCGTGGCGCAGTTCATGCCGCCGACCGGCAACGGCTTCGGACGCTGCAAGACCATTGGCGTGATCGACGACAACGGCAACCTGATCGCCGGTTTAGTCTATTTCAACTACGACCCCAACGCCGCCGTGATCGAGACTGCCGTCGCCTCAATCGACCGGCGCTGGCTCACCCGCGCCACTTACCGGCGCATGTACGAATATCCGTTCATCGAATGCGGCTGCCAGATGATCTTCGGGCGGGTGCGTGCCGATAACGAGGCGTGGCTCAGTCAGCTCGCCAAGATGAACTGGAATTTCACCTACGTTCCTCGCATGTACGGACGCAGCGACGATGGCATACTCTGTACGCTGACTGACGACCAGTGGCTGGACAGTGCGGTGTCGAAGCGGATCTATCGTGACGTGCGCAGGAAAGAGGAGGCGGCGTAATGAGCTTTCTAGATCCTCCCGATCCGCCCAATCCGTTCCAGACGGCTGCGGCGCAGACCGGCACCAACGTCTCGACGGCGGTTGCCAATGCGTATCTCGGCAACGTCAACCAGAGCACGCCAACCGGCTCGCTGAGTTATGCCGCCACCGGCCAGCATCAGTGGCAGGATCCAACCACCGGGCAGATCTACACGATCCCACAATTCACGGCGACACAGACGCTGTCGCCAAACCAGCAGGCCATTCAGGATCAGCAGGAAGGTGCCAAGCTTGGCCTCTCCGGCCTCGCCAACGAGCAGACACAGCGTCTGCGCCAGCAGTTCGCCACGCCGATGAACCTGTCCGGTGCTCCGGCGTACGGCAACGTCAGCACGCTGGCGAACGCACCGCAGGCGCAGACATCGTTTGGCGATGCCGGTCAAGCGATCACTGGTTTTGGCGATGCCGGTCAAATCGGCAGTACGTTCGGTGGCGCGCCAGACGTGCAGCAGACTTACCAACATGGTGACGATTTCTCCGCCGATCGGCAGCGCATCGAAGCCGGGCTGATGGAGCGGCTCGATCCGTCGCTGCAACAGGAGCGCGCCAAGTACGAGCAGCAGCTTGCCGATCAGGGCATCCGCTACGGCTCGCCCGCCTATGAAAACGCCATGCGCAACTACTCGATGCAGGCCAACGACGCGCGGCTTGGCGTCATCGGCAAGGGTGGCGAAGAGCAGCAGCGGCTGTCGGAGATGTCGCGGCTCGCTGGCGAGTTTGGCAACAAGGCGCAGCAGCAGATCTACGAGCAGGCCAAGGGTCGCGGCACGTTTGCCAACGAAGCGCAGCAGCAGCAGTACGAGCAGTTGTTCGGACGCGGTCAGTTCTTCAACGCCGGTCAGCAGCAGGATTTCTCACAGGAAGCAGCGCGTGGCACGTTCAGCAACGCCGCGCTGGCGCAGAACTTTGCGCAGGCTGGCACCGTGTTCAACGCCGCCAACGCGCAGCGCAATCAGTATCTCAACGAACAGTTCGCGCTGCGCAACCAGCCGATCAACGAGATCAGCGCACTGATGTCTGGGTCGCAGGTATCGCAACCAAATTTCATCAATCCCAACACGTCGAGTATCGCCAACACCGATATTGCCGGTATCATCAACAAGAACTTCGATCAGCAGATGGCGGCATCGAACCAGCAGGCTGCTACCGCCAACAACATCATCGGCGGATTGTTTGGTATGGGTGGTGCTTATCTGGGCAGAAAGTAGCGCGCCATGGCTGACGCAGACGCATATAATTATATCCCAAGTTTCTTCTCCAGCGATCCCAGAGCTGGTGCGTTAACCTATGAGCAACTAGATGCACGTCGGAAGATTGCTGCGGCGCTAGCGTCACGAAGCCGACCGTTTCCAAAAACAATCGGTGAAGGTCTGACGGCGCTGGGTGAGGGGCTTGGTGCATATTCCTCCAATCGTGAACTTGAGCGCGGCGAAGCAACGCAACGCGAGCGCGATGCAATTGCCAGTAGGCTCCCGTCCGGCATCCAGACATACGCGCCACCGGCAGCGCCTACGCCAATTGCGCCAAGCGCCACACCGGCACCAGTGTCAGCCGCACCGGCACCAGATGCCGTGAAAAATCTGGCTCAATCACAGGGAACGGAAATTGCGTCAGCTCCGATACTTGCGTCGGCAACACCATCACCGGCACCATCTGCATCACCGGCACCGCCTGCTCCACAGATATCTACGATGCCCATCGAGCAGTGGAAGCAGCGCGTGGCCCGTATCGAAAGTGGCAGCGTGAAAGATCCGTATCGCGCTCTAGGCCCAGTGTCGAAACGAGGTGATCGTGGCTATGGCAAGTATCAGGTGATGGGCGAGAACGTCCCGATTTGGACCGAGCAGTATCTCGGTCGCAAGATGACGCCGCAGGAATTTCTTGCCAGCGACGAAGCTCAGGAGCGGCTCGCTGAGGCCAAGGGTGGCGAGTACATCAACAAGTACGGGCCGGAGGGTGCCGCCAAGGCATGGTTTGCTGGCGAGAAGGGAATGAACGACCCTCGTCGCAAGGATACGTTGGGCACGCACGTTGCCGAATATGCGCGTCGTTTCAACGAACCATTGGTGTCGCGCGATCAAATTGCTGGCGCAGCCGTCAATGGCGGGGGTGGTGCTTCACCAGTGCAGTACGCTTCACTGGGTGGCGCACCAACATCGGACGCTGGGCCTGACATTGCACCAACGCCAGCGCCGCCGCGCGAAGCCGTCACCAACACGCTGATGGCGCAGCAGCAGCCAGCGCAGCCGATGCAACCCGGTATTGGGCCGCAAACACTTGGTACGCTGCCTCCGCCGCCGCCAATGCAGCAACAGCCAATTACTCCAGCACCGGCTGCGCCATCGCTGCCGCCATCGCGTGAGCCAATTCCGCCTGCTGCGCTTGAGGAGATGAAGCCAGCCGGTCCTGAGCCGGTTCGTCCTGGCCTCCTGGGGCCGTCGCCTGCAATGCAATACTGGGCGCAACAGATCAACAATCCGTATCTCAGCCCGAAGGCGAAAGAGCACGCCGCGCGCATGTACGCCACCGAGGATGCGTACCGCAAAGAAATGCAGACGCAGAAGACCGAGGAGTACAGGGATCAGCGTGAAGCGTGGCAGAGGCGTGCGCTCGACAAAGAGAAGCACGACCGCGAAACTGGACGGCGCATCCAAGAGGATCTCATCAGGCGTTTGAACATTGAGAAGGAACAGGCCGCCGCCGCCAATCGACCGTTAGAGGTGGCGAAGCTGGAAGCTGAATTGCAAAAAGCAATTCGCGATCTCAACAAACCAGACACGGCGTCGGTTGCTGGCACGCAATTCGAGCGGCCCTATGCACCGCCGGGATCGCCACAACAGCCGTACGCTGTCCCCGCCGGTCTGCCGAAGCCAAAGGAGGACATGACGGAGACGCAGGCCAAGGCGACGACGTTCTATTTGCGCGTCAAGCCAGACCTCGACAAGGTTGATACACAAATGAAGAGCGGCGCTGCATTGACCAGCATGAAGGATGCAGCTCTCGATGCGCTGGGTCCATTAGGCAGCGGCAACATCGCGATCTCCGACGATTACCGGCGGGCACGCGATGCGCTGGGCAACTGGGGCGCTGCATTCCTGACGCACGTCAGCGGCGCTGCTGTGTCGCCAAGCGAGGCGCTGCGCAATCTTCCTGCGTTCATTCCGCGTCCTGGCGATACACCGCAGGACATTGCTGACAAGGCGGAACGCCGTCGCGCCATGATGGAGGCTATTCAGAGTGGCGCTGGCACCGTTGGTATGGACAAGATCAAAGAGTTCAACGACGCCTACGAGTTTAAGAAGGCCGGTGAGAAGCCGCCACAGCCGGTGCAGTCCCCTGAAGAAGCCAGCAGCCTGCCGCCGGGCACGCGGATCGTTCTGCCTGACGGCTCACCGGGTCGCGTCCCAGCGAGGAGCCGCTGATGGCAGACGATCCATGGAAAGCATTCCGTGTTGCTCCAACCGGCGCACCCAACGATTGGTCGCAATTCCGCGATCAGTCGGGCATGCCCGGCACCGATGTGCAGCCGGAAGCGAAGCCGTGGGGAGAGCGCGCCACAGACGCCGCCGCTTACTACGAGAAGCTGCTGCGGCTTGGCATCAACACCGCGACGTTCGGCATGGCGGATCGTGTTGCCGCTGGCGGCGAGGCGTTGACCGGCGGAGCGCCAAGCTATTCCAAGGCGCTTGAGCAGCAGACCGGACAGACCGAGCAGATCCGCCGCGAGAACCCGGCAATGTCAGTGGCTGCCGACATTGCTGGCGGAGTTGCTGGTGGACTTGGATTGGCAAAAGCTGGCTTGACCACCGCCGGTCGGTTTGCATCTGCGCCATGGTACGCGCGAGTTGGCGCTGCTGGCGTCGAAGGTGCTGTGCAAGGCGCTGCGCAGGGTGCAGGCAACACCTACACCGGCAATCCGATGGACTACGCCGCCAACGCTGGCAAGGGTGCGCTGGTCGGCGGCCTACTTGGTCTTGCTGCTCCGGCAGCCGGGCAGCTTGGTGGAGCCGCTTACAGAGGCGTTGACGATAAGGGGTTCTTTGGCGGTATCCCAGGATCGCTGGCGAAAGCCGCTCAGACCGATGCCGCAGGCGTTGCGGCGCTGCCAAGTCGCGGACCTCGCGCCATGCTGCCTGACGCTGGTCCCTCCATGCAGGGCGCGGCGCAGGGTGCGGTGATTGGTGGCGAGGGTCCAGGGCGTGCCGCTATCATCAGAAACTTGACGGAGCGCAACCGGACGGTCCCTGAAACCATCACGCGCGATGTCGATCAAACATTCGGCCCGGCTCCGACACCGAGCTATGTCGAGACTGGCGTGCGCGGTCGCATGCAGGAAATGGGACCGGCCTACGACACCGTCCTGAACCAAGCCAGGGCGATAGACAATCGCAGTCTCGCCAATTGGGTCGAGACGCAAGCCATCAATACGCGAGGCCCGGCGCAGCAGGCGATGCGTCAGGTGCGCGAGATGCTCGACATTCCAGGCGTGCCTGGAACACTCGATCCGCATCCACGCGCCATGCAAGCGGCGAGAACGGCAGTGCGCGGCATGCGCGATAGTGCCGAAGACGCCGCCGTGCAGGCGCAGCTTGGCATTGTCTACGACAGGCTGACGCGGGAATTGCAGCGCAAGGTTCCTGGTATTCGTGAACTGGATAGTCAGTATCTTGAACTGGGCACTCAGGAGCGCGGCATCACCACCGCCAGTCCTGGCGCTCGCATGTTTGACAAGGGGCGCGAAGGTGTCGCGCGGCCAACCGAATTGGCCGACACCATGCGCGAAGCTGCGCAGCCCAAGGGCGTCAACATCGGACCATCCGCAGAACCACTGCGTCTCCGGCAGGCCGCTCGCGCCGAAATGGATCGTATCGTCGGCACCAACAAGAACGATCTGCTGGCGCTGGAAAACCTTCTCGGTACACCGCAGGACTGGAACGCGCAGAAGCTGGCGATCACGTTTGGTCCTGAGCGCGCTGATCGTCTGATGAGCCTGCTGCGCAACGAGCGCGAGTTCAGGGACACATATCAGAAGGTTGTCGAGGGATCGCAGACAGCACAGCGTCTGGCCGCAAAGGAAGCGCAGGAGAAAACCAGCGGCAAGATCCCGTACGGCTTCAGCGTGCTCGATCTCGTTATCAAGCCAGCGCAGTGGGCCAAGGATAAATTGACGGCCACGGGAGCCGAAGCGACACGCGACCGCATCGCGCAATTGATGGCGACCAATGATCCGCAGGAGTTGCAGCGGTTGATCCCCCGTCTGCTTGCGGCTGAACCCAATCGCGAACGGAGATCTGAAATCGTTCGCAGCCTGATGCAGAGTGGATGGACCGGCGGTGGAGCTGGTATTGTGCCAAGCACAGTCACGAGGAAATAGCGATGCCCCAAGACCCCTTCGGCAATTACCAATACCCGGAAGGCACGCGCGGCGTTCCTGATACGACGATCGAGAGCGATAAGTATAACGATTTCATCGATGATCTGCGCGACAACGATCTCAACATCGCGCGCCCGGTTCACCGTGGCGGAACGAGTGCCGTGAATGCCGATGGCGCGCTGATCAATCTCAGCGCCGAGAAGGCGGCGCAGCTCGTTACCAACTACGACAGCCACGTCTGGATGCCTGGATCGTTCCGGTCCGCCGCCGATGCAACGGGTGCCCCTGTCACAGGCCACGCCTTTGCTGGCATCGCCTATATCGGCGAGCCGCTGGTCAATCCTCCGACCAATGCCAACGCGGTCATCCTGGCGCGCGATCGTGACGACACCACCAAGCCTGGACGAATGTACATTCGTGAGAAGAAGGCCAACGTGTGGGGCGTGTGGAAGGGCGAGGATCGTGTCGTTGTCTCTTCCACGCCTCCGGTTCTGGCGAACACGCCGGACGGCGCGCTGTGGTGGGACAGCGACAACGGCGTGCTCTACGTCAACTACAACGACGGCGACACCACGCAGTGGGTACAGGCGGTGGCGCTGCCCGCCGTCGACACGTCATTGTTTGCGACGGCTGAAGATCTTGATGCCGCCGTTGCTTCTGCCAATGCAGACCTCGCCACCAAGGTTGCCAAGACTGGCGACACCATGACGGGCCTGCTGACGTTGAGTGGCGATCCGACCGCCGATCTTCATGCTGTGCCGAAGCGTTGGGCTGCGCCGCTCGACGCGATGGCATATAGCGGAATGCAGTTCAATGGGTCGGCGGATGTTAGTCAGGAATTTGGATATACGGGGCGCACTACATCGGGATATTTTTGTGATGGATGGTGGCTGACAAAAGCAGGAACCGGCAGCGTAACAGCGGCGGCGCAATTTTCAGGGACATTTTTTCCAGGGTTGCTAAACTATTTCGCCATGTCGGTGCAGACTGGTCAAGCGTCAATGGCGGCAGGCGATGTTATTTGTCTGCTCCATAAAATTGAAGCGGTGCGAACCTCGCGACTGGCTTGGGGCACAGTTAACGCAAGGCCGATCACGATTGCATTTTGGTCGGTCCACAACAGGACTGGTCTTTACAGTGGCTCTGTCAATAATGGTGCCGTTAATCGTTCATATGCCTTTACTTACACACAGGCAGTCGCCGACACGCCACAATACAACATCATCACTATTCCAGGCGACACGGCTGGCACTTGGAATACCGACAACACAGTTGGACTTATACTTAATTTCGCAGTGGCCTGCGGGGCAACCTATACCGCATCAGTAGCCAATACATGGCTTGCTGGTAATTTTGTTGCCGCCCCCGGTCAGATCAACGCCGCAGCAGCAACGTCAGACTTTATCCGCATCGCTGGCGTCATCGTTCTTCCCGGCATTTACGCACCAACCGCCGCGCAGTCGCCGCTGATCATGCGTCCGTATGATCAGGAGCTGGTGACGTGTCAGCGATATTATTATAAGCGTGTCTATCCAGTGGTGAACACATGGATGGCAGTGATCCACGCATTCACATCAACTCTAGCTTCCGGCCCGTTGCTGGAGTTCCCAGTTCAGATGCGTGCAGCCCCTACTGTTTCAGCAGTAGGAAGTTTCGGGTTGTTGACCGCTGCGGGAGCGCCGGTCGCTATAAGCGGGGGTTCAATCGTGACAACACGAGACTTGGCCTATTTGAGTTCAATTTCTCTTGGTTCAGCATCGCTTGTTGCAGGCAATGCTACTGTTTTTCATAACATGAGCGCTGATAGTTCCCACGCATTTGACGCGAGGCTGTGATGAGTGAATATCAACTCACCGCCACCGACGTTGTGATCCGCACTGAAGATGGTGCGAACATCCCCAACGATCCAGCCAACCGCGATCGCGCCGAGTACGAGCAGTGGCTTGCTGATGGCGGTGTGCCTGATCCCCATGTGCCGCCGGAGCCTTTGCCGCCCGATCCACCGCCGGAGGCGGTGCTGCTCTACGATCACGAGAACCGCCTGCGCGCTCTGGAGGGTCAGCCTCCGCTGACGATGGAAGACGTTCTCAACAAGATGAAATGAGACTGCGCAAATGAGCATGAACTTTCCGGCGTCACCGACCATTGGTCAGCTCTACCCCGATCCCGCCGTGGCTGACATTCCGCAGTACCGATGGGACGGCGAGGTATGGGCTGCGGTTTCAACGCCGGAGGCGCTGACGTATGTCAGGCGCACGGGCGATACGATGACCGGCTCTTTGGTGCTGCCCGGTGGTCCGGTCGCAGCCCTGGAAGCGGCCACCAAGCAGTATGTCGATGACGCCATTGTCAGCGCCTTAGCGTCAGTATCACTTGAGTTGATGTTCACCCGATCGCTTAGTCAGCATATGACCCGTTTGTACACCTCTACAAGCAGCGCAGCGTGGACATTTTCTGCTTGGGTCAAGCGTGTCGGGCTTGGCACAAATCAAGCAATCTTCGGTATCGAAAATGCTGGCGGAAAATTAAAAATTGGATTTGCTGCTGCTAACAATCTGGTGGTGTGGAGCGGTGATACCATTATCGCTAATTTGACACCCGCACACACCAATACCAACCTTTGGTACAATCTTGTTTTCAGTTGCGGAGGCGGTGCTCCATCAGGGCCGCGAGCACATACCATACACTTGAACAACAACGACGCTTGGGACGGCAGCGGAATATTCGCCGGACCCGGCATAAACAATGCGGAGACACACTACATTGGACAACCTTCCTACTATCCAGACCTCATCATGAAAGACGTCAATTTCATTGATGGTTCACAATTGGTTCCAACCGACTTTGGCTACGATGCTGGCGGAGTATGGACGCCAAAACCGTATTCCGGGGCGTTCGGCTTCAACGGTTTCAGACTTAACTTTAATAACCGGCAAACACCGGCCTCGACAACTCTCGGCAGGGACAGCAGCGGCAACAACAATCACTGGACGGCGGTGAACTTTTAATGATCGAGGCCATCGTCGTTGCAGCGGCGCAATACATTGTCCTCGAAACGCTGGACGGACGGAAAATACATGTCAATCCGAAGCACATTGTCAGTACCACTACGACGAAGGGGAAACTCGTAACGGACGCGGTGCAGTGCATCATCTACACAAGCGACGGCAGGTTCTTTGCGGTGGTCGAAACGTGCGACAGCATCAAGTCGCGGCTTGAGGAGTTCGGAGTTCGCTGAATGCGCGCCATCGTGATGCTGGCACTGATCGCCCTGACGGCGTCGGGATGTCGCTTCACTGGCGGAAGATGGGTGGTGGACGAGGATGTTAAGCGATGCCGTGGCGGCATCATCAACACCGAGAAGCGCGTCACTGATACGTTCATCACCGGCAGAGTACGAAACACGACGATACGCACCGATGCGTGTCTCGACTAGGAGAAGGCAATGTTCATTGCCGACAGAGCCGTCAAGGAAACGCTGGTCGATCGCGCGCTCAACAGCGCAGCCGAAGCGCAGATGGTGAAACTGTTCAACGAACTGATTGCGATTGAAAATATAAATACCGGGATTGGCAGGTTTGAAAGAAAACTGCGGGAGCTGGTTATTGCCTATGATACTGCCGCCGCACTGATCGCCGTCCTCAAGGACGAACGCTTCAGTGCCACGCCTGCAAGCAAGGAGGAATAAATGATTGGCTCTCTCGTTAGTCTCATCGTCTACTTGCTGGTGGTCGGCCTGATCGTCTGGCTGCTGCTGTTCCTGATCGACTACGTTCCCGTGCCAGCGCCGTTCAACAGGATTGCCAAGATCGTCATCATGGTGGTCGCGGTGCTGTTCGTGATCTACGTCCTGCTGGGCCTGATCGGAGAAGCGCCGCAGCTGCGGTTGCCGAGATAGCTCATGCGCCCAACGGATCGCAAGGTCATCTCTTGGACTGTGGTGGTC
>Ga0105252_10000912_pt1 | contig 15304 bp, 15 predicted proteins | sample EasRivMeERMZT100_FD_89675 | JGI IMG/M metagenome (GOLD analysis project Ga0105252, IMG submission 89675) | Soil microbial communities from meander-bound floodplain in the East River, Colorado, USA - East River MetaG ERMZT100 | ecosystem: Environmental > Terrestrial > Soil > Floodplain | place... | reverse complement strand
CTCGGTCAATAACTTGGATACCGCGCGTTGAAAAACAGAGTCCGTCTTGTTCATCACTCTTCACCTCCTCAGAGCCCGGGCTTCCGAATTCTCCAGGAACGGCAATCTTTCCTTCTCCGTCTCTTCGATCCATGATTGGACTCCCTCGCTGTTTTTCGTGATAGATGCCACGTGACTTGCAGGAAAACACAAACAGTTTCCATTCGAATACGTCCGCCGAACGTCCGACTGCTGCCGCTGCACCATACGAAAAGTGACTTTCCATAGTCCATTCTGGCCATAATGTAGCCAGAATGCGATACGAGGTCATCTTGGCCCCCGACGCGGCCGAGGCTTACAAGAAGCTGCCCGCTCGGATCAGAAGTCAGGTTCGCCACGCGCTTGAACTTCATTTACGTCACGAACCGACCAAGGTGAGCAAAAGTCGTATCAAACGGTTGCGTGGCTTGAGCCGGCCTCAGTGTCGCATGCGAGTTGATGAAATAAGGGTGTTTTATGACGTCAAAGGAGCAACGGTCGAAGTCCTTGCCATCCTCCAAAAAGCGGACGCGCAGAGGTGGCTCGACGAAGAAGGGACCCCGGCTACGGGAGGTCGCATTAGCGAAAGTTAAGGACGATCTATCGAAGTATCTGCGCCTTGCAGTTGGTGAAGAAATTGTGATCACTCGGCACGGCCGACCCGCCGGTGTTCTCATCGGGTTCGAATCTGAGGACGATTGGTTCGATTACCGGATTGAGAACCATCCGGAATTCTTGCGGCAGATTGCCGAGTCGCGTGCGGCCCTGCAAAAAGGCCTCGGAATTCGATTGGAAGATCTCGACGCGGAGCGGCCCAGCAAAACGCGGCCAAACCGCGTATCACGGTGACGTGAAACGGAAAGGAGAGATAAGTTGACTGCGACGCAAGCAAAAGGCCCGCGGTCACGGAATGGCTCAAAGACAGGGCCTTTGCGTGATTTCCAAGGATTTCCCCGGCGATATTTTCTTGCGTCGAGGAGTGAATCTCGAAGCTAAGTAGGCTTGCGCCGGTACGACGCAAAAGGGCGCTCGGCCTCTCGTTACCCTCGCCGCGCTCCGGATTGTATGGGTTGAATCAAGCCGCCGTTTTCAGGGGGCCATGATTGTCACAGTGGGCACCATGGGAATGGTGCAGGTGCCCACTTACCAAATAATCAAGGTGATCCCCGTGCGGTGTGCGTTCATGCCCGCAGTTTGGACCGTGACGATGTTCGCGATCGTGCCCGTTGCAATCATGGTCGGGAGTGCAGCTGTCCGGGTTGGAGCTACCCACGGAAATGGAGTGCTCATCGACGTGGTCCTCATGGGTGTGGTGCAGGTGACCATCATGAAGATAGTCTGTATGCCCATCGTGTCTCACGGGAGTGTGCCCGCAATTGGAGCCGTGCAGGTGCGTGTGGGCTGAGTGCGTGGTGCATTCAACTTCTTTCATACTCACATCCTTTCGAACTAGAAGAAACCAATACTATTTTGTTTAAAACAGGGAGAAGCGCATATCCGTATTTCTCCTGGTCGCTACTCCTAGTACAAATCCTGTGTTCGTCGAGCCGATTCTCGCGTCCGCCGCCAGTCCTACTTGACCGCACCTGCGGTCAGCCCCGCGACAATCCGTCGCTGGAAGAGAATGAGGAGCACGATCAACGGCAGCGAACTGACAATAACTCCGGCGGCGATCTGCCCCCACGGAATCTCGAAGGTGAAAGCGCCGCTCAAGGTCGCAACTCCGAGCGTGACGGTTTTCTGCGACTCGATGTTTATAAATGTCAGCGCCAGCATGAATTCATTCCAGGCAAAGATGAAGACGAGTATTCCTGCTGTGATCAATGCGGGCGTAACGAGCGGAAGGATCACCAAGCGGTACGTTTGAAATCGCGTCAGACCATCGATGGCAGCCGCTTCCTCGAGTTCGTACGGAAGTTGTTCGAAAGCGCCGGTTAGAAACCAGATCGCAAACGGCAGATTGAGCGCGGCGTATGGAAGGATTAATCCCCATGGATGATTCACGAGTCCCGCCGCTCGGATCAATTCATACAACGGAAACAGAAAGACGATGGGCGGGAAGAACGCGATCGCCAGAAGCGCCGATCGAATCCCGGATCGCAGTCGGCCTCGCAGTCGCGCGAGTTGGAACGCGGCGAAAGATGCAATGAGGACCGAGACCACGCTCGTCATCGACGCAACCGTGAAGCTGTTGATGTAGTACCGGAGGAACGGTTTCCTCAGGAGGAGTTCCTGATAGTTTGCGAGCGTCGGGTCGTGGGGCATGAGTGTTGGTGGCGTCATCGCCAATTCAGCCGGACTTTTCAACGACGACAGTCCATGCCATGCGATCGGCGCCACCGCGGCGACACAGCACGCGACGACAAACAATCTATAAAGCGCGTTCATACTTGCTCAGCAGCAGTCGGTGCAGGACGATCGCCATCACACCGAGAACAACGACGGTTGAGACGGCAACAGCCGAGCCATAGCCGAAGTCGAGATAACGCATATATACCTGGTACGTGTAGACCGACACGGTCTCGGTCGCGCCGCCGGGACCACCGCCGGTCATCACCCAAACCAGGTCGAAAATCGCGAATGCCTGCACGGCCCGGAAAATCAACGCGACGAAAACGAACGGCAGCAGGTGCGGCCAGGTGACATAGCGGAATTTGGCAATCACGCCGCCGCCATCCACTTCAATGGCCTCATAGAGATCCTGAGGAATATTCTGAAGACCTGCCAGCAGTGTGATGAACACAAATGGCGTCGCCTTCCACACGTCCGCGATGATGACGCTGGTCATCGCCGTCGCCGGCTGCGCCAGCCAGGCCACCGGAGCATCGATCATTCCCAGTCGTAACAGAACCGTATTCACGACTCCGAGCTGATCGTTAAAGACCCATGTCCAAAGAACGGCGATAACAGCCGTCGGCAGTGTCCAGGGCGTCAGCAGAACCACGCGAACGAGATTGCGAGAGCGTCCTAACGAATTCATCGAAAGCGCAAGCAACAGGCCGATCAGGAATTCCGCGCCTACCGACACGACGGTAAAAAGGGTCGTCGTCACGAATGTGGTGTGGAGCCTCGAATCGATGAGGATGCGGCGAAAGTTGTCGAGTCCCGCGAACTCGGGGCGAAAGCCGGAAACCAGGTTCTGGTGAAAAAAGCTGAGGACGACGGTATCAATGATGGGATAGACAATAATAATGAGCAGCAGAACCAATGCGGGAATGAACCAGACGAGTCTGGAAACCATAACCGCGGGCTGAAGCCCGCGGACTACAAGGTGTTGTTTAAACCTGTGATTTTCCATGACGCCAAGACCAACTTTGTAGTCCGCGGGCTTCAGCCCGCGGTTCCCTTCAGCAGCGCCCGGGTTTCCCGCGCTGCATTGATCAACGCTTCATGCGGATCGATCCGGCCGGTCAGCGCGGCGCTCAACCAACGCTGCAGAATATCCGACGCCTGCGCGTATTCCGGAATAGGCGGCCGCATGCGCGCGCCGGCGAGAATGTCGGCGAATTCCGGCGGGATCAGGCTTTTTCGCGCCGGAATTCGGCCCAGGCGTGTGCGCACTTTCAGTAGTTGCTCGGGACGCGTCAAGTAATCGACGAACTGCCAGGCCGCGTCCGGGTTGCGCGTAAATTTCGAAATCGCGAATCCCCAGCCTCCCAGCGTCGCCGCGCTCCGATGATCCGGCGCGTGCACGACGGAAGTCATGCCGACGCGATCCTCCTTGCGCAATGGACTCTCGTTGAGCAGCGTCCAAACATACGGCCAGTTGCGCAGCATCACGCTGCGCCCGCTCTGAAAGAGCGTCCGCGTGTCTTCCTCTGTGTATGTGTTGACGGCAGGTGGAGAGATCGTGCCGATGGTTCCCTTCAGGAATTGCAACGCTTGAAGGGCTTCGGGCCGGTCCAGGAAGACTTCGCGCGTTTCCGCATCGATCCAATCGCCACCGAAACCCCACAGGACTTCGAGGAACACGGTGACGAGTCCTTCGTATTGTTTGCCTTGCCAAAGGAATCCCCAGCGGTTTGCGGTTTTGAACTGATTCGACATCTCCTCTAGATCCGCGAAGGTTTCGGGCGGACGCGGCAAGAGGTCCTTTCGGTAGTAAAGAACGCCGGCGTCGGCATACGCCGGAATTCGATATAACCGGCTCTGGTAAGAACCGGCTAGCAGGTCGGCCGCGAGAAATTCTTCCGCATCGCCGGGCGAAAGTCGCTCCGACAAATCGAGAAGCCAGCCGGCGGCGGCGAACTTCGGCACCCAGACGACGTCGCAGTAAACGATGTCGTATCCAGCCTCGCCAGATAAAAACGACGTCGCATACATGTCCTCGCGGGTGTTTGTCGCTGGCGGTCCTTCAACTAAGCGGATGCGGTTGCCTGGATGATGCGAATGGAATTCTTCGATGAGTTCCCGCCAGACGCCAGTACCATCCGGCTCCATCAATATGGACAGATCGGATTCGTTCTCCTGTGGGCCGCGAAGGCTCAGAACGAGCAGTCCGACGAATGCGATAAGGATTAATGTTCGAGACAGCATGAGGTCAGCGTTTCATGTTCGCGCCTGAAGCCTTCTCAAAAACATAAACCGTTTTCGGATCGAATGAAATGTTTACGGAGTCTTGTGTGGGGCGATTCGAAGCGAGAGCCGTCAGAGTAATTTCGGCAATGCGCAATCCGATTAGAAAGTGGAGGCCGAGGTTTTCAACCCACGATACGGCAGCAGGGATCCGTCCTTCGAGTCGAATGGCTTCGGGCCGAATCCCCACGTCGGCTAAACCTGAAAACCGCACTCCCGTATCTATATCCTCAGGTCCGATGCGGAAGTTTCCGTCCCGCAACTCCACGCTAAATAAATTCATGGACGGCGATCCGATGAACGACGCGACAAACCGGTTGTTTGGCGAGCGATAAAGTTCTTCGGGCGGGCCGATCTGTTGGACGCGGCCTTTGTCGAGAACGACGACGCGGTCTGCCAGTGTGAGTGCTTCCACCTGATCGTGCGTGACATAAACCACCGTCGCCTTTACTCTCGCAAACAGTTCCTTCAATTCGTGACGAACACGTTCCCGCAGCACGGCGTCGAGGTTGCTGAGCGGTTCGTCGAACAGAAACGCGCGCGGGTTGCGAATGAGCGCTCGTCCAACTGCGATCCGCTGACGCTGCCCTCCGCTGAGTTCCTTCGGTTTCTTGTGAAGCAGATCTTCCACTTTCAAAGTCCGCGCTGTCTCCTCGACGCGTCTCGCGATCTCATCGACGGGAAGTCTCTTCAAGCGCAGATTCAGCGCAAGATTCTGGTAGCACGTCATGTGGGGATAAAGCGCGTACGATTGGAAAACCATGGCGATATTGCGATCGCGGGTCGGAACATTGTTCATCAACTGCCCGTCGATGAACACCTCTCCGGAAGTGGGCTGATCGAGTCCGGCGATCAGGCGGAGCAGGCTGGATTTCCCGCACCCCGACGGACCGACGATCGTCACAACTTCACGATCCGCAATCTCAAGGGATACGTCGTCGACCGCGTTTACGTCGCCGAAGCGGCGCCGGATCTGCTCAAGCCGAATCGCAGCCATATTGTCGTACTTACTTGTCGGGCAGAGTGTGAGCGATGGCCAATGTTGCCCAACTGGTTCCGGCGGCCGATATCCATTGGTGTCTTCCAAACGGAAAACCGCTTTCGAAGTAAGTCTGAATCGGAAAAGAGTGCGATTTCACCAGCCAGGTGCCGTCGGGGTACTGGGTCGAGAGAAGGAACGCCACGCCCTTGCGGTAGCTGTCGTCGGTTGTACGTTCTCCCGCGAGTTGTAACGCAAACAACGACAACCCCGTCGCATAAGCGTCCGGCGCCGTGCGTCCGAACTGCGACCAGCCGCCGCCGGGTTCCTGCTGTTCTCGAATCTGTCGGACAGCGGCAGTTACACGATCGCGCGGCGCTTTGGTCCACACCAGCCCCATCAGCCGCATCGCACGTTCCTCGGCCGACCTGGAGTCTGCGGCAATCACCCACTGCTGCGCTTTGCGCAGAGCTTCGGCAATCTCTTTCGAGCGGCCCGGAAGCGGATACGCGGACAACCCGCCGGCAGCGATTGCGGTATGACTGATCGTGCTGAACTCGGACGGCGCGCGGTTGATGCCGTTTCCAAGCCACCTCCCGTCCGGCATCTGCCGGGCGAGCAGCCAATGGGTAATCGCGGCCGTCACGGTATCCGACGGATAGTTTTGTGCGGCCAGTGTCAGCAGTACATAGCCGGCAGTGAGCGCTTCGCCGCCCGATGGCGTATCGCCCAGCATCATTCGCGGCATGTTGTTCTTAAACAGCGTCACCACATCGCTGACATTCTTGCGCTCCAGCGCGGCATCGACTTCGATGCCTTTGCGCCTCGCCAGCGCTGAGGCCAGTGCGGGCAGTGAGTTGTGGTGACATGAAATGCAGGGCGTCTTGTCGCGGAATTTTGAACCAACGTCAACGAGCCGCGCGACGCTCTTCGTTACAGAAACACGAGCATCTGTAACAGAGGATTTTTCTGGAGGCGGAATCTCTTCCCGGCGTGGCCCGTTGCCGCGAATTGCACCATGCTGCTCGAGTGCCTGGATCTTGGCGCGATCGCCTCTATAAATCGCCCAGTCGAGCGCTGTTTCGCCTTCGGCTGATGACTCATTGGGTTTGGCGCCGCGCTCGAGCAGCAGTCTTACCGTGTCTGCGCTCGCTGCCTCTGACGCGACCGCGTTCATCAGTATGGTTCGTCCGTGCGGCGCCGACAGTTTTTCATTCACATCCGCCCCTCGCTCGATCCAGCGGGCAACCACGTCGGTGGGCTGCCATATGGCGGCTACGCCAAGCAGATCCGGCGACGGCGTTGATATTTTCGACATCAGGTAATCGGTTGTCGGCAGATCGTAGCGGGAAAAAGCAACACGACGGGCAGCCGGCGACAGTGTGTTTGGATCCAGACCTCTTTCCACGAGGAAACGGACGACCGTGACGTCAGAGGATCGCAGTGCTAGTGATAACGCGGTCGCACCGGCCTGATCCCGGGCGGCAAGGTCAGTTCCTTTATCTACGAGCATCCGAACAAGATCGAGCGTGTCCGGATACGCTGCGACGACGAGCAATGGAGTACGCCCCGTGGTCGAGCGAGCGTTGACGTTGGCTCCATGCGACAGAAGAATGATCATTTTCTGCCTGTTCGGAACAGCCCACATCAGCGCGGTCGAACCTGAGCTATCGGCTTTGTTGGGATCGGCGCCATGATCGAGCAGAATCTGGACCGTGCCCGGATCGCCCCAGAGAGTCGCAGCCATGATCGCGGGCATCCCTTCAGCGTTGACGACATCGGCTTTGCTGCCCGCCAGGAGCAATTGCACGAGTGCTTTGTTATCCGCCTTCTGTATCGCAGCAAAGATCGGTTCGGCCGGCGGGGACTGGGAGGTGACCGCCACGGTCAGGAACGCAACGAGCGCAACGAACATTGACTTCATGGGTGTCCTCAGACGGCATTATAGTTTCGCTCTTCCAGAGCCACAATCATTGTCCACCGGTACGGGCGCCGCGCGCGATCCAATCCGGGACGGCCGGTTCACCGTCAAAGATCGTTCGGGGTTTGCCCTCGGTTATAGCCCATCGATGCAGCCACGTGATGCCCGCTGGACCATAGTAGTTGTCCGCCGATCCGTAGGCCGGATCGGTCAACGCCTCTTCCAGATGGACAAAGCGATAGCCACGCCTGATGAAGATCCGTGCGAGATCGTCGAGAGTTTTAGCATTCAGAGAATTGGCGTGAAGAAGCAGGGTCTGCGGGATGTCGCGTCCAAGAATCGCCTGCGCCTGTTGTTCGTAATATGCAATCACACTTTCCATGTACGTGAGGTACGCAGCTACAACCTTCTCGCGAGTGGCGTTATCCTTATTTGCGGTAGCGCGATCGAACGCGGCCGCGTACATGTAGTCGTAATTGTCGATCGTCACTGGCGCCACGCGATATCCGTGCCTCTGTAAAAACGCTTCGAGGCGGCCTCGCGTTTCCGAATCGCGGCCGGTATGCAAAAACGGATGGCGGAAGTACCGGAGTGCCATGCCGGCAGCACGAAGCAAAGGCCGTGTGACCCTCTCTCCTTCGAGGACCTGTCCCTCAAACTCCGCGACTGGGGTGTAATGCAAATCCGGATGGGAGTATGTATGGTTGCCGAGTTCAAGTCCGGCATCGATCCATTGTTGCAGCAGATCGACTCGTCGCGGATCGACGGCGCCGTTGGATCGCAACTTCTGTTCGTTGACGAAACCGATGGCAGGAATCTTATTTCGGACGAGCGCGGCAACCAGGTCGCGAGTCACACGCTGCGCTTCACCGATTTCGTTTCCGAGGACCGAGACGGTTGGAAGGTCGTCAATGGTGAAAACAACGCGTCGCGTTGGAGTCGAAGGCTGTTGCGCCGCGACGAATCCACACGTGGTGATCAGCAGGAACGCAATTCGAACGAACATCGCTCTTCTCCACGAGTTGAAGGTAACTTCACCATTCGTAATTTAACGTTGTGTGGCCAGCCCGACTATGGGATTTTTCACTCTCGAACATGAATCTGAAGGACTGCTTCGGCGACATCGACATCTACCTCTTCGATCTGCTCCTCAAAGGCACCATCACCGCCGATATGAAGATCCTCGACGCCGGCTGTGGTGAGGGCCGCAATCTCATTTATTTTCTCAAGAATGGTTTCGATGTTTCAGCCGTGGATCGGTCGTCGGAAGCCATTAATAAGGTTGTCAAACTCGCCGGCAGGCTTGCTCCTGCACTGCCCGGCGATAACTTCCGTGTCGAGTCTGTCGAGAAGATGTCGTTCGAGAGTCTCACCTTCGATGTGGTCATCAGCAGCGCGGTGCTGCACTTTGCGAGAGACGAAGAACAGTGGAAATGCATTGTCGATGAAATGTGGCGCGTTCTAAAGCCTGGCGGGTTAATGGTTGCTCGCCTTGCGTCCAGCATCGGCATCGAGGATCGGATCGAGCAGATCTCGGAAAGGCACTATCGGCTGCCCGACGGTACCGATCGATTTCTCGTCGACGAGAAGATTCTTTTACACGCGACGGCTTCCCTGGAAGGAGCCTCCTGGATCGAACCGCTCAAGACCGTCGTAGTGCAGAACATGCGGTCAATGTCGAATTGGTGTTTGCGGAAGGCGTGACCCCCTGCTGCACCGACCTGCTGGAGAGCCGGTCGCTACCGCTCGCGGTTCTGACATTTTTGGCCACCCTGTCAGAACCGGGAGCGGTAGCGACCGGGTCTCCCTCAGGTTGGGAAGCATGTACCTTCATCCATGATTTGACGCCAGGTTGTGATTATCTTGTCTTCTTCCATCAGATTTGTCCGCTCCGATTTCAATTAACCTTGATCAATCGGAGTTCGACACTCGGGTTGGTTCCCTGGCCGATCACGACGCGGGTGCCCTGTTCTTCGTAGCGTCGCATGAATTCTGGATCCCGGTGAGCGCCGGGCTCGATCGTATCCATCGCGAAAAGTTTGTATTCGCCGGGATAGATTCCTCGAATTGTGAAACGGCCGCTACTATCGGTGAAGCCAAATTTGTACTGATCCGATCGCGTTCGATCGTTCGGCATGAGAAGGACCTGCGTGCTACTCACAGGCTTGCTCTGATTGTCGACGAGGCTTCCCTCAATCCTTCCGGCATTTCCACTCAAGACGATCTCCAGGAGCGTGTCCGGCGTCCGATCCACGGTGAAGCCGTCGCGAAGCACATCGGTTCGGCCGAGCATCACAGCTTTGACGTAGTAGTCCGGCCCGGGCAGAGGCAATAGTGAAACCAGATAGGTTCCCGGTGTGACCTGAGAGATCGTGAAAGTTCCGTCGGGCTTAACCACGGGTGGAGCCCCGATCCCGAAAACTCCCGTGGACGCCGGACGGATCATCACGCGCGCGTTGGCAAAGGGATTCGAGGAGTTGGCGTCTGAAGGGGAACGGCTTTCAAAGACAATGCGGCCGTGGAGATCAACACCCGGACTGAGTGTGATGACGACACCGTCAACGTCATTGTTAACGTCGATGGTTTTCTCTGCCCGAAGTCCAGTTGCACCGGAACATGCATTCGCCATCAAAACGTATGAACCCGGCGTTACTCCTCGGATTTCAAATACGCCTTCGGGATTCATGCTCATGTTGGAACTGGTCGAGATCATGCTGCCAATCGGGTTTTTCGGTCGAATCGAGACGAAAGGCCGGACATTGGGATTATCGGTGGCCGTCATGATCACGCGCCCCCTCACCCTGAAAGTGGTGGTCTTCATCAGTGTCAGATCCATCGCACTGAGGTCCGCACCGCTGAGAACATCGACTTCGCTCGCCGCGGCAGGATCTGCCGTACCGGGATAGTACGTAGGTACGGACCCGTCATCGACCGGTCCGATGAACTCGTTAGGATTACGCGATCCCATGGTGGGCGAACCCGTGTATTGGGTAACGAGGTAATACTTTCCCGGTGTCACCCAAAACAACCGATACTCACCCAGGTCGTTAGTGCGGGCTTGCTGGACGGCTTGCAAGGTTCTCTGGCCGTTTGGATCGTAAGCGGATCGCTGCAGAATCACCTCCGCGTTTGCAATCGGCATATTGTCGGAATCGTAGACTCGTCCCGTGATGGTGGCCGCGGGAGTCATATCGATCACGATGTCTTTTCGCTGTTGTCCTGCTGTCAGTTCGATCGGCGTTCCGGGTTGGTTTTGCGAACGCTGACCATAGCTCGTCCGTGCTCCTCTTGTTCTTTACGAATTATGACGCAGGATCGCGTCGGCCCCCAAATGTCAGGTGTCACGTGTCCAATGAACGTTTTCCCAGTGCAGGCGCTATCCTAAAGGTTATCCGTGCGCCCGCCGATAAGTAGAAGGCGAGGCCCTATGACGTCCTTAATGATTCTCTGGTCGACTGGAGTCATCCTCACCTGCATTGCGGCACTCCTCGATTTGAGTGCGAGCCGAGAAACTCGATCGCGCACGAATCGTTTGTCGAATGGTATCGCGCTAACGCTGCTGTTGATTGGTGGGGCTGCGAATATCTGCCTGCTCGCCGGCTGGCTGTAGCAATCCAGCAGCTCGCCTGACTATTTGAATTTCAGCCGAGCTTGACTGCTGCGACGAAAGCTTCACCGAGTGGCGATAGGCGATAACCGACCTCGAGGCTTTCAGTGAGCCCCATCTCTTTGAGCTTCCGCACGTTGATCTTGAACGACGGGCGATCCATCTTCATGCGATGCGCCAGCGTAGTCGACACGACACCGGGGTCAGACGCGATCAGTCGCAGCGTTTCGCGCGTCCAGGCTCCAGTGTTGCTGGTTCGATCCAAACGCTCCAGACGAGCCTCAAGCTTCGCAAGCTTTTCAGCGTCGAGCGTGGCTTCGTTGCGCCGGGCGATGCGATCGTCGGGGCCAACGCAGTGAAACTCCACGCGCCACACCGTACCGTCATGCCCTTGCGTCTCCAGTTTGCGTTGTAAAACCTCGACCGACACGTGTCCGGCACGTCGGGCCTCCGCATCGCTGATCGAAACGGGATCGACATGACTGACGGCATCGACCTCGAGCAGGAGACCGCAGGTTCGGTAACGACCACCAACCTTGACTTGCGGCCTGGACCACGCGCGAAACGTAAGCGTGATGGTTCCGTTGGCCAGGCCGGATGCGACGTCCATCGTGAAAAGCATGTTGCCCTACTGTCCACGAGTGAAGATCTGAATAACGTTGCCTTCGGGGTCGGTACACTCGCAGAAGCGTGTCCGTTCCCATTCCCATGGCTCTTTGGCCTGACCGCCGTGCGCGAGAATGCGGCGGCGATGAGCGTCGAGGTCGGATACCTCGAAGCAAACCTTGAACGCGGTGTGTTCCCGCCACTCTGGAGGATTCGTCAACTCGATACAATCCGCGATGTGCGGAGGCAGGGCGTGGAGGGCAATTCCGGCGCCGGCGCTCGACTTCAATACGATGAAGATCGGCTCGCTCGATGGCTCCGAGACCAATTCGAACGTGCTCTCGTAGAAAGCCACCATCGCGTGGAGATTCCTGGTAAAGATCATCACGTGCGCAAGTCGTGGAGTTTCAGACATGAGGGCATTATAGAACCATCACAACGCTCGCCATCAGTCAGCTCGCGGGATTTGTCGACATCGATGCTTTTAGAGTAAAGTTCGCGCGAATCGGCGAGCTTCGACATGAATCGAATTCGAACAGTTGCGATTGCGATGGTGACCATCATTGCTCTAATCATCGCCGTTGCGTGGATTGCGCCCGAGAAAGCAGCGGAGATGGCTGTTCCTATTTCGATCATTGTTTGCGGTCTCGCAGGACCGTGGCTGGCGGGTACCTGGCTCGGTGCTGCCGCGATGGGAGGTCTCCTCGGCCTGATCGACGCTATTGTCATGATCAGCCTCGCTCGCTTGCTCGATCTTCCCGACAAATTGTCGGTCGGCGTCCGACTTACGGCAAGCATCGGATTCGCGATCGGTCCAGCGCTCGGCACATTTCTATGGGTTCAGTTTCAGCGTCGAAATAAATAGCATAGGCGGTAGTGCGTCATGCCGGAGAGCAGCGCATATATACATATATAAAGGATGACGAATCACAATCGACAAATCACCCCATGGGAGACCTGACGGTGCCTCGAGCGTCGGTGTTGTGCAATTCTGCACATCCATTTTCGGTCGAAGGGTTCATTATTTAACTCGCAACGAAAACCATGACAAAAGCGATTCCCAACTCCGCGATCGACATTAGGTTTGCCCGGCGCTTGAAAGTGGCGACCATTCTGGCCGTGGTATTGGCCTGTGGATTCTTTGCTCAGACACTCTTAGGTTCTATTCTGTAACAATCTCGCGTGGCACCCTCACCCAAGTCCATTCAAGTAAACAGATCCAACATCCGGCGAATTGCAGTGATCGGCAATCATGTTCCCCGTCAATGCGGAATTGCCACGTTCTCTACCGATCTAAACGGGGCGATCGCCAGTGAATTCCCGAATCTCGACAGCTTTGTAATTGCAATGAACGACGGTGGACGCAATTATACGTACCCACCTGCGGTTCGTTTTGAGATTGACGATCCCGATCTGCCCGCATATCTTCGCGCAGCCGATTTCCTGAACGTGAATGAAGTGGAGATCGTTTCCGTTCAACACGAATACGGGATCTTCGGCGGACAGGCCGGCAGCCATATTCTCGCTCTGCTTCGCGAACTTCGGATGCCCGTCGTAACGACGCTACATACGATCTTAGAGAAACCCAATCCCGGCCAAAAACTTGTGATGGATGAACTGATTCGGCTTTCGGAACGGATCATCGTCATGAGCGGCCATGGCGCTGAGTTGTTGCGGAGCGTGCACGGTGCGTCCGAACGCAAGATCGACCTCATTCCGCATGGAGTTCCGACCTTCCCTTCTCCGGCTCAAAGCAAGGATCTTCTGGGCGTTGAGGGCAAGTCGGTGATCCTCACGTTCGGCTTGTTGTCACCTGACAAAGGAATCGAGCATGTGATCGATGCGTTGCCCGCAATTCTTGAACGATACCCTGAGACCGTTTACATCATCCTCGGTGCGACGCACCCTCACGTAAAAATTCACCACGGTGAAACCTATCGACTGATGTTGGAAAATCGAGCGCAACGTCTCGGTGTGGACGCGAGCATCATCTTTCACAACCGGTTTGTAAATCAAACCGAACTTACTCGCTTCCTCTCCGCTGCCGATATCTACATTACTCCCTATTTGAAACCCGATCAGATTACTTCGGGAACGCTGGCATATGCCATGGGTTCGGGAAAGGCAATCATTTCGACACCCTATTGGTATGCCAGTGAACTGCTCGCTGATGGACGTGGGATTCTTGTGCCATGGCGCGATGCGGATTCGATCGCCCGCGAGGTCACCGGTTTACTCGAGAACGACGAGAAGAGGCGCGCGATCAGCGCTCGAGCGGCAGATTATGGCCGTGACATGAGCTGGCCTGTTGTTGCGCGGCGTTACATCGAAAGTTTTGATCAGGCCCGCGTCGAACATTCGAAGCGCCGGCGATCAGTGTTCCAGGCACAGACCCTCGCCGAACGGCCGGTGGATCTCCCGGCAGTGAAACTGGACCATATGCTGGTGATGACGGATGACACGGGAATTCTGCAACACGCCACATTCAACGTCCCCCGTTACGAGGATGGATACTGCCTGGACGACAACGCTCGCGCGCTGCTCGTGACGGCGTTCGTGGAAGATGCCGGGACAGAAGATCCGAAGGTCGTACGCCACCTCAGGTCCCGTTATCTCGGGTTTGTCACTTACGCGTTCAATCAAAGTATCCGGAGATTTCGAAACTTCATGCCCTATTCACGAAATTGGGTTGAAAGCGCCGGTTCCGAGGACAGCCATGGACGGGCGATATGGGCTCTCGGAGCTGTTGCGGGGCGATCCCACGACCCCGGAAGCAAAAGCCTCGCCCGCCATCTGCTTCATGCTGCCCTCGATGCCGTTGCCGGTTTTTCGAGCCCGAGAGCCTGGGCCTACACATTGCTTGGGCTTGACGAATACTTGCGCGTTCACCATGACGATGCTCCCGCCCGCTCAATTCTGCAGTTGCTTTCGGAGCGGCTTCTGGCTCTTTTTCAACGCACCGAGCGACCTGACTTTCCATGGTTTGAGGATCGGCTGACGTATTGCAACGCGCGCCTGCCACAGGCGCTTCTGGTATCCGGAGCGTGGCTGGAACACCAGGAAATGATCGCGGCAGGTCTTCGTTCCCTGGCCTTTCTTGTGACGGAACAACGTTCGGTCGAAGGATACTTTGCGCCCATCGGATCGAATGGGTTTTACATGCGAGGCAATACTAAAGCAATGTTCGATCAACAACCGGTGGAAGCTTGCGCAATGATTGCAGCCTGCCTCGAAGCGCAACGCTCCTCCAGAGACCACTTGTGGTCGGACCACGCCAGGTGGGTCTTTAATTGGTACTTCGATCAGAATCAACTCGGACTGCCACTCTATGATCCTAAAACCGGCGGTTGCCGCGATGGCTTGCATGCGGATCGAGTTAACGAAAACCAGGGCGCCGAATCCAGCTTGAGTTTCCTGCTCTCCCTTCTGGAAATGCGCGCGGCACATCGTGTCACTGCTGTGAACGCTCGCGTCAGTCACGCGGTTGTGCTTGCCTCATAAAAACTTAAAACGAGGTTTGAAATGGAAGCGACGAGCATGAAATCAAAAGGCTACGAAACACTCTTTGCGCGCCATCCCAGGAACCCGATACTGACGG
>Ga0105252_10000909_pt1 | contig 15355 bp, 7 predicted proteins | sample EasRivMeERMZT100_FD_89675 | JGI IMG/M metagenome (GOLD analysis project Ga0105252, IMG submission 89675) | Soil microbial communities from meander-bound floodplain in the East River, Colorado, USA - East River MetaG ERMZT100 | ecosystem: Environmental > Terrestrial > Soil > Floodplain | place... | reverse complement strand
GGCCGGATTCGGAAATCCGATGGCGAGCATGACGCCCAATATGTTTCGCGGCAACGTTCCGCAGGGCTACTACGATCCAAAGCCGCGGAGGAATTACGTCGAAGCCAACACCCCCAATTCGCGGGCCGGATTCGGTGAATACGGGAGAGCTTCAGCGCCGCGATCCTATTGGGGTCCGACCAACCCGCCAGCCATGCAGGCGCAAGTGGAGCGTGGCCTAGGCGCCAGGAATTACTGGCTCAATGCGCCTGCCTACGCATCCGCAACAGCCCCTCCGGGTTTTGACCTATACAACCCGCTGACCTGGAGCAACTAAATGCCGATTGGCATCTCCTATCAGCCGCCGATGGCGTATATCGCCAACCTGGCCAATATCGCCGGCCAGGGGGACTTCAACCGCTGGCAGTCGGAGCAGGATCTGCGCGTCGCCGGGATGGCTCAGCAGGGGTACCAGTTCGAACAGCAAATGGCCGCGCGGCAGCAGGCACAGGCCGCCGAACAGCAGCAGCAAGCGTGGCAATCCGCCAATCGCAATCAACTCCTGGCGTGGCAGCGCCAGAACGAAGTCGCCGACCGTCAGCAGCAGATGAGGTGGCAGGACGCACGGTTAGGCCAGCAGCGGCAGTGGGAAACGGCCGACCAGGGTCGGCAGCGGCAGAATCAACTCACCGACCAGCAGACGAACCAGGCAAACGACCTGGCGCGGATTGGGCAGTCGGCTCAGTTCCAATGGTCCACACGAGGCGCGGAGGAAATCGAGAAGGAAATGGGGACTTCCCTGGCGGCTCTTTCCAAGCAGCGGCAGTTCCTGACTCCCGAAGGGACCGAGCAGCTAAACCACTTTCAGAACGAATACCGCCAGCGGCAAAAAGCCCGCGATTGGGCGCGGCCCGAGCATTACGCGCAGGCAATGACCGACCTGGCAGGCCAGATGGAGCGGGCGAACCTGCGGCAGCATCTGAATGTTCCGCCACCCAGCCCGGAGGCGCTGGAAAAAGAAACCGTCCAGACGCCCTACGGAATCCTTGGGAAGGATCGCAGCGGAGCGTGGCGGAAGATTGCCGAAGCGCCGGACGATCCGCTCGATGCGTTCCTCGAAAAGAACCTGAAAAACTACCAGCTTGACGGCGGGGGCGTTGACATCGACGCGGCCAAGCGGGACTACCTGTCGCTGCAGGCTTTGAAGCAGGGATTGCAGGCCCAGATGAGCGGCGAAGGATCGGCGGACGATTTTCTCGTCGCCAACGGGGCGTTCGGTCCGCCCGCGGCTCCGCAGAGAAAGCTAGTCGTGCCAACCGGCAGGGGATTCACGGAATGGGTTGCGAAAAATCGCAAGTCGCTCGAAAAGACGGACGAGGCGGGGAATGCCACACTCGATTACGGCTACGCTCGCCGGCAGTACCTCGCGGAAATCGAAACGGCCAACAATCTCGACGCGACTGATGACGGCGGCCAAGGTGGAAACGCCACGCCTCGCTATATCTTCGAACTGCCAGAGGAAAAGGCAGCGCAACTCTGGGCGACGGCACCCAAGCCGCAAACGCCAGCCGAAGTCAAAAACCTTCCGAGTGGGACCGTGTTCATCACGCCGGATGGCCGGATTAAGCGAGTTCCGTAAACGGAGCATGTGATGGACGAATGGGGCCAATTTCCAGACGCCGCGCTGGGTTCGTCAGCCGGCAGTGACCCGTGGTCGCAGTTTCCTGATGCCGACCTGACGAAGCCCATTGCGCCAATCGTGCCTTCGATGCCCGCTCCGTCGCCCGCTCCAGTCGCAGCGATCGAGCCTCCACCCGGCGACCCGCGGCTACTGGCTGCTTTGGGACAAATCGAGCAACAGCGTGCCGATCCCGCCCTGGCTCGCTCACTCCGCGGCATGGAGCGGTTTGACTATCTACAAGGGCTCGTCCCGTTTCTGGGCGATACGATCGAGACGGCGAAGAATACGCAGGCCATCGGTGCTCTGGGGAGAATTAAGGAAGGCGCCGCCAGCGAAGAAGATTACGGCATCGCGGCCAACTTCATCGACCAGCAGCGGCGATCGGCGGCATCGCAGCAACAGCAAGGGATACTCGGTGCCGGACTCGATATTGCCGCGCACGTCCCCAAGTACGTCGGCGAGTATGCGCTGACAGGCGGTGGGTTCGGTGTCGGTAAAGCGATTGGCGGGCAGGCGGCCAAGGGACTGATCGGTGGAGCAGCCAAGAGCGCGGCGGGCCGTCTCGCTGTCGGCGGCGCTGAAGTAGTGGGCGGGCTGGCCGGACATACGACACTGAACCCCGCGGCAGTGACCGCAAGCGCGTCCCGTCGCGCTGTGCCAGGCGTGGACGAGCAGGGGAATATCGACGACACGGACGGATTCATCGCCGCCCTCCCAGCCGGTTATCTCGACACGATGATCGAACTGGGCTCCGAGCGGGCCGGCGGATTGGTCACGAAGATTCCGGGCGTCAGGCAGGTCGGCGAAGCACTTAAACGCACCGTCATCGGAAAATGGCTGTCGCTGGCTCCCGGCCGCACGCCGCAGATGCTGGACGATTTGGTAAAGGCCGGCGGCTGGAACGGCATCTTGGGCGAAGTGTTCGAGGAGCGGGTGGGCGACGTTGCCCGCCTCGCGACTGGGCTGGAGGGACTGGGCGATAACGTGACCGGCCAGCTTGCCACAGGCGAATTCGGCAAGGCCGGGAAGCAGCTGGCGGCCGAGTTTTTCGGCATTGGGCTAGCGGCTGGTGCTGGGGCCGGTATCCGCAAGGCGGCGTCGGCGGCCGATAGATTGCAGACGCAGACCGGGGCACCGGAAGCACCGCCGCAGATCGTCGAGCCAGAGGCCCCGCCGCAAGACCCGCAGCGTGCCGCCGCCGAGTATCGAAAAAGGCTGTTGAGCGAAGGTCGCCAGCCGGCAGCCGCACAGCAGTTGATCGATCCGCGACTGCTCGTGCAGCCCGACGACACTGGCATTGAATTAGACCAACCGGCTGCCCAGCAGCCACAACCAGGAAAGGAGGTGATCCGTGGGCAAATGCAAGAAGAAGAAGGGCAAGGGGGGCAAGGGGTACTAGGGCCCCAGCCGCCTATGCCAACGCTGAATGTGCCTGCCCCGGCCGCTGGCGATACCGTGTCGTTGCCGGCGCCGGGGCAGGATTTGCCACCGGCCGCCGAGCCCACCACCTTCCGCCAAAAGCTATTCCAGGGCCGCGGCAAATCCCGCGTCGAAATCTACGGCCAGGAGGCAGTAGACCAAGGCCGCGCCGTTCCCGTGTTCGGCCCTGGTCAGTACTACGCCTTCTCCGCCGAGGACGCGGCCAACTTTGGGGACGTCACCGAACACGAGGCCGCACTCAACAAGCCATTCGTACTCGACAGCGACCGCAAGTGGTTCGACTTACTCAAAGCCGCCGGCACGCCCCACCTGAACAACATGGGGCGGGAATTCTACGAGAACCCCAAGGGCATCGAGCCGGATACGCGGAAGCTGCAGGCCCACCTGAAGGCACAGGGATACGACGGGATGATCGTCCGTCTCGATCCCAGCAGCGACAACACGAGACGGCTGAATGCAGTCGCCGGCAATGACCAGGTGGTTGTGTTTGGCGATGAGGCAAAGCCGCCGGTGAAGAAGCTGCTGACGGGTAAGCCTGCACAATCGCCGACCACAAGCGAAGTTGTGCCACCCACAAAATCCGTTGTGGAGGCCCAGCCGTCGCAGCCAGCCAGCACCGACCTCGACGCCCTCGCCAATCAAATCTGGGACGAGGAAACGGCCCCGCCGTCAGAGTCAAAGAAAATAGCTCCCAAAAAGCCCCAGGCGACGACCAGCGGGCAATTCGTGATGCCGTTCCCGGGCATGCGAGAGGACGCAAACCGTGGTGAGTTCGTTTCGAAGTACCGCCGCCGCATTCTCGACGAAATCGAGCACCATGAGGGACCGGAGGTAGCGGCCGAGTCGCTCAAGTCGATCGGCAGTGGCTTTGCTGCCGTCTATGACGCACCCGCCGAAAAGCTCGACGATTTTATTGACGAAATGTGGGACGCGGATTGGATGCGGACACTGCCGGAGGCGGTCGAACCGGGCGGCGCTGTCTATTACGACCTACTCCTCAAGGAGTTCCGCGGGGCGATCAGCGAACGTCGCGCCGCCCTGGAATCCACAAAGCAGGCCGCCGAAAAGAAAACCCTGCTCCCCAAGAAAACGCCCATCCAATCGAAGGCCGAGAAGAGCCGCACCGCAGCCGCTGACTCCCGCAAGGCCTTCTACGATGCGGTCCGAAACGCCGTCCGTAACCCCAAAATGACCGTCGGCGGCGACGCGGACCTGATGCGTTTGGCCGTGAAAGCGGCCATTGATACGGTCAATGAGGGAGTCTGGAATTTTGCCGAGTACGTCGAAACCGTCTATAATGAAGTACCCGACTTGATCGACACGTTGGGCCCCTACCTGGAAGCCGCGTGGCGAGTCGCTAAGCAGCGCGATACGACGGGGAAGATTTCGGAATCCGGCAGCGTCGCCGACGTGCTCGCCTCCAAGCGAAAGCCAGAACCACAGCAGGACCAGGACCTTCCGCCATCGACGGGCGACGATTCACAGCCCGCCGACATTAAGCTCGCCTCTCGCGTGGCTGAGCAACTGCTCGGCCAAGTTGGCAACCGAGATATTGATGCGGCCCGCTTGTTTTCGATGGCCGACGAAGCCTATGGCGGCACTCGGGCGGAAGGCGCCTATGGCCCGAGCGATGCTTACGACGCCCTCGAAACTGGGGTCAATCAGTATCTGGCAGAAAAGACCAACCCGACTGTCGATCGAGCGTGGGCAAAGAAAACCGTCCGAACGCTCGACTCGCTGATCGATCGCTTGCCCAGCCAGACCAACCGCAGTGGCGAAAAGGACGCCTACCAGCAATTCAGCACGCCACCGGCTTACGCCTACGCAGCCGCTTGGCTGGCCAATATCCAGCAGGGTGATGTCGTCTTGGAACCGTCGGCTGGAGTCGGCGGTATCGCTATTCACGCCAAAAACGCTGGCGGGGTACAGGTTTACGGCAATGAGCTATCGAAGCGGCGGGCAGCCTTGCTCGAAACGCTGGGGCTCGATGGCGTGACGAACGAGGACGCGGAGCAGGTGGCGAACGTACTGCCTGGCCAGATGCCGCAGCCGACCGTGGTGCTGATGAATCCGCCATTCAGCAGAGCGGCCGAGCGGATGGGCGATAAAAAGGTCATTGGGACCGACCTGAAGCACGTTTCGGCGGCACTCGAATTTCTGGCCCCTGGCGGGCGGCTGGTGGCTATCGTCGGGGCCCCGCTCCATGCCGAAAAAGGCGAAACCCAGACTTTTGCTCGTTGGCTTTCCGGCACCCAGCAGGAATATAATGTAAGAGCCAACGTGACGCTGCCACGGGGAGTTTACAAGGGATACGGCACGACGTTCCCGACGCGGGTGCTGGTGATCGATAAAACCGGCCCGAGCGATGCCGGGGGCGTGCAAGCCCAAGGAACGGTCGCCTCGCTCGAAGAACTAATAGACACTCTGGAGCAGGTCCGCAATGAACGCCAACCAATCAGCACTCAACCAGCAGGCCCTCGCGGCACTCCAAAAACTGGACCAGGAGGCAAATCAGACGCACCTGTACAGCCTCCAGCTGGCGATCTGGGGACTGGAGAATCTTCCGATGCAGGGTCCAAACCAGGCATACCTGCCGGAACTTCGGCAGCAGGCGGAGGTAATGCTGGGGTGGGAGGCGGACGACGCCCAACCACTTCTTCTTCCTCTGGCGGGCAAGGGGGACGTTCAGGCGGACGAAGCGGAGGCAGCCGGCGACCCGCGGGAACTAGCCAGCCGTCTGGCGACAACGCTGGTGGAGAATCTACAGGCGGAGTTTCCTCAACTGGGGCCGCCCCTGCAGACCGAGTAGAGATTGAAAATCGCCCGCAAGGCGAGCAGCCTCCGTCGAGCGAACTGACCGATAATATCTTTGAGCCATACCGCCCGTCGAAGCTTTACATTCCAGGGTCGCAGCCCCACCCAGGATCGATTGTTGAGTCGGCGGCGATGGCTTCTGTCGAAGCGCCGGACGTCACTTACCGCCCCTCGTTGCCGCGCGACGTGATCGACAAGGGGCTACTGTCAGACATTCAGCTGGAAGCTGTCACGTATGCCGGCCAGTCGCATGAAACGATGCTGCCAGCCGGCGCCGATAACGTGTCCTTCCGTCAAGGCTTTATGATCGGCGACGGAACGGGTGTTGGTAAAGGTCGCGAGATAGCCGGAATCATCCTTGACAACTTCGCGCAGGGCCGCAAGCGAGCTGTCTGGGTGACAAAAAATGCCGGGCTGCTCTCTTCTGCCAAACGCGACTGGAAGGGGCTCGGCCAAAGCGAGAGCGATATTGTCGAGCACAGCAAAGCGGCCGACTCGGGGCAAAAGATCAGCCTGAAGCAAGGCATCATGTTTACGACATACGGGACGATGAGGCAAAACGCATCGACCGAAGCCAAGAAGGAAGGGCACACGCTCAGCCGAGTTGATCAGCTCGTTGACTGGCTGGGGGAGGATTTTGATGGCGTGATTGCCTTCGACGAAGCACACGAAATGGCCGGAGCGATCGCTGCTGCTGGAGCGAGGGGAGTCAAGGACGCATCACAGCAAGGGCTCGCCGGATTGGAACTGCAGCAAAAATTGCCCAATGCCCGCGTGGTGTACGTGTCCGCAACCAGTGCCACGGAAGTTGCCAATCTTGGCTATGCAGATCGGCTTGGGCTGTGGGGCAAAGGAACCCAGTTTACGGACGTGATGGATTTCATTGCCAAGATCGCCGACGGCGGCGTCGCGGCGATGGAGCTGGTCGCTCGCGACATGAAGGCCCTTGGCCGCTATCTGGCACGCTCACTTTCGTTCAACGACGGAACCCCGGAGGGAACTGTCGAGTACACCCGCGTCGAGCACAAACTGACGCCAGAACAGCGTGTGGTTTACGACAAGTTGGCCGAAGCCTGGCAGGTGACACTGCGGGCATTCGCACAGGCCCTGCAAACAACCGGCGGCGCCAAAAATGGACGGGCGGCCGGGGCCGCCGCTTCAGCTTACTGGTCGTCTCACCAGCGGTTCTTCAATCAGGTTATCACCTCGATGCAGCTCCCCTCCGTGCTCGAAAGCATGGACAAGGATATAGCCGCTGGTCGATCAGTCGTGATTCAACTGACGAACACTGGCGAGGCCAATCAAGAGCGGGCTCTAGCGAAACGGCAGGAGGGCGACGACCTTTCCGACTTTGATAGCAGCCCAGCGGACGTGCTGATTCAGATGGTGGAACGCAGCTTTCCGACACAGCAGTACGAACCATTCATTGATCCGTTGACCGGACGGGAAGGCGTGCGTCCAGTTGTTGATTCTAAGGCCAACCCGGTTCACAACGCCAAAGCGGTAGCTGCCAAAAAGAAGTTGATCGAGGAGTTGGAAAGCATCCAAGTACCCAACGGCCCGATCGATCAGATTATCGATCATTTTGGGCACGAGAACGTGGCGGAAGTGACCGGCCGCAGCCAGCGGGTCATTCTCATGGAAAACGAAAAGGGCCAGCGCGTAAAAACTATCAATAAGCGCACGAAGGATTTTTCCAGTAAAGCTGACATTTCGAAGTTCCAGCACGGCGACAAGCACGTCCTGATTTTCAGCGAGGCGGGAGGCACTGGCGCGAGCTACCACGCCGACCGAGCCACGGACAACCAGGAAAAGCGAATGCACTACCTGTTGCAGGCCGGCTGGAAGGCTGCCGCCGCCATCCAGGGACTCGGCCGCACGCACCGGACTAATCAGGCACAGGCCCCCGAATACATCCTCGTCCACACCGACCTGAAGGGGCAGAAGCGGTTTCTCTCGACGATCGCCCGCCGCCTATCGCAACTGGGAGCACTCACCAAAGGCCAGAGGCAGACCGGCTCCAGCGGCATGTTCACATCCCGCGATAACCTGGAAGGCTCGGAAGCCAATGCGGCAATGCGAAACTTCTTCAAGGACCTGTATGCCGGCCGCGTCGAGACGATCGGCATTACGGACTTCGAACAACAGACAGGGCTGAAGCTACGAGACAGGGATGGGCAACTGCTCGACCAACTGCCACCGGTTCGCCAATTCCTGAATCGCGTGCTCTCGCTGAAAGTGGACCTGCAAAACAACGTATTCGACGAGTTCGACAAGCGACTGCAAGCGAAAGTGACTCAGGCGGAAGCTGACGGCACGCTCGACTCTGGCATCGAAAACCTCAAGGCCGACAAGGTGGAAAAGCTGGACGAGAAGGTAGCCTACATCGAGCCAAAAACCAAAGCTAAGACGAGATACGTCAAGCTGCGCGTTTCCGACAAAACTGAACCCATCTCGTGGGCGGAAATTCAACAGCATCAATCGGTAGCTTTTGTCCGTGCAAAGAACGGAAAAATTTTCTCTGTCGAGAAATCGGAAGCGAAGCGTACCGACGAAAAGACCGGGGCCGTGCATCAGCTATACCGACTGCGTCCGCCCGGTGGCCATCCAACCTACGCCGAAGAAGAGCGAGTGGACCGCGGGGACGGCTTCGAAAAGCTCGATACGGCCGAAGCTCGGCGGGCGTGGGAGGACGCGATCGCCAGCTTGCCCGAGTTTCAATCGTCCGAAGTCCACATGATTACGGGCGTAATCTTGCCCGTTTGGAACAGGATTAAAGGCAACACGCAGGTAAGGCGCACAATTACCGATAAGGGAGAGCAGATTCTTGGGCGCCTGGTTCCCAGCACTCAAATTCAACGGGTGCTCTCCAATCTTGGCATCAAGGAAACAGGCGAATCGGCGCTGCCGGACCTGTCACCCCAGGAAGCTGCTGACGCCATTGAGGACGGCGCGACGCTGACCCTCGACAACGGCTGGAAGATCAAGCTATCCCGCGTACAGAGCGAGGACCGCATTGAAATTGTCGGTCCTAACTTCCAGCACCACGATGAGCTGGATTCCGACGGCGTATTTCGCGAAAAGGTCGGGTTTAAGCTGCGGTACTTCATCCCAACCGGCGACCGGGCCGCCGACGTGTTGGATGCAATTACCGAAACCCGGCCAATAGTCAAAGTAGAAGGCGGAAGCGGCGGAACGCAAACCTTCGTCGCGACCCCCGGCTCCCCCTCCATCCCCGCCAGCATGGATGCCTCGGCTGGCCCCACGGTATCAGCCCAAGAGGTCATTGCCACGATTGCCAAGTTATTCGGCGTCCCGATTCGCTCTGGCCGAGTGCAGTCGCGCGACGCTCTTGGCATCTACAAAAAGCTGCCACAAATCATCCGTACCAAAGGCCAGTCGTCGGGCGACCTGGCGGTTATCTCGCATGAATTAGGGCATCATCTCGACAAGGTGCTCGACGTTCGCACCTCGCCGGCCGTGACGTCGGACATGAAAAGGGAGCTGCGGGGGCTCGACTACGAGCCGAATAAGCGGCGGCTGTTCGAGGGCTTTGCAGAGTTCGTGCGGGTGTATCTGACCAATGATCCAGACGCCGCTCGTGACTTGGCACCGAAGTTCTACGACTACCTCGTAAACTCATGGCTTCCGGCTCACCAGAAAGAAGCCGACAAGATCGAGCGGGTTCGTTCGCTCATCACACGGTGGCGCGGCCAGGGATCCGCAGCCCGTGTCGATTCGGCCATCAGCGAAACGGGCGAAGCCCCCGGACCGGTGCAGACGCGACCGGAATGGCTGCGGGACATGGCCAAGGCCAGCTGGCAGCAGACGCTCCGCACTGTCTGGGACGAGACACAGGTGCTCAAACAGGCCGACCAGGCACTGCGGGACGCGGGCGGGCTGAACGCGGGCGACACGCCAATGGCCGACCTGTATGCGGTGCTGTCGCGTGCCTCGCCCGGCATGGCGGAGCGGGCGATTACCGACGGCGTTTATACCGTGGGCGGGGAGAGGATTGGCGGCAGCCTCTTCGAAGCCATGAAGGACATTACGGAGGCCGAGGCCCTCGACTTCCGCCGCTTCCTCTATGCCCGTCATGCCTTAGAGGTCTACGACAAGCGGCCAGGGATGAATCCTGGCGTCGCCCAGGAGGATGCCCAATACGTCGCTGACCAAGTGGAGGCCGATCGCGCCAAGTTCGATCGCTTCACCGAGGCGGCCGACAAGGTGACCGAATACGCCCGCTCTTTGCTGGAGGTGCTCACGGACGCCGGAGTTATCACTCCCGAATCCGCCGCGGCCATGCGGAAGGCTTGGGAAACCTACGTTCCGCTCTCGCGGGCGATGGACCCGCGGAAGAGCCTGCGGAAGCTGGGCCCGCAAGGCGGCCTGATCGACATTGCCAGCCCGATCGCGCGGCGGCGAGGCTCGGGCCGGCAGGTTATCGACCCGATCGCCATGCTCCACCGGCAGACGCAAGCGTTCTACAACGTCGCGGCCCGCAAATATGTCGAGCGTGAGTTCGTTCGCCATTTCGATCCGGCACTCGGCGGTGCTCAGGGGATGGGCGGCTGGCTCGAACGAGTGCCAGCCAATCGCATCCCGACCAAAGTGAACCTGGCCGAAGTCTGGCCGGCGATCGTCGATAAGCTTGAAGAGCTTGGAATGGCGGAGGATCTGGGTTTCGACGCGAATATGGCCCGCGACCTCGGGGACGTGTTCGCCCGCGACTACATGAATATCTGGCGGCCGGATTACAGCCCCGTTCCCGGCCAGCACGTCAGCCGCGTCATCATCGACGGGAAACCGGTGCTCTATCAATGGGACCCGGATTTGTACGACGCCGTGAAGGGGCAGGCACCCATTCAGCTGCCGTGGTTTGCTCGCGTGCTAAAGATGGGCGTCTCCGCTCTCAAGATGGGAGCGACGGAGCTGAACCCCTTATTTGCCGGCGCGAACGTTGCCCGCGACTGGTGGACGCTGCAGCACCAATCGCAATACCAAGGGGCGTGGGAATCGCTGCTCAAGCCGTTTGGCGAGATTGTCACCTTCGCCATGTCGGAGTTGGCTGAAAATGGAGTGTGGGCCGGCAAGCCTGATGCCGTCGTGAAACTCTGGAAGCAGATGGGCGGCAGGCTGGCGACGCGATACGGCATGGATCAGCAGGGCGTCACTAACATGCGGCGGCAGGCGATGGGCCTCAAACGCCAGCGGACATTGAGCGAGAATCTAATCTTGCCCGTGCAAACACTCCGCGAGGTGATCAACGTGTCGGAGGTGGGCCCGCGGCTGGCGGAGTTCGTCGCGGCTTTGCGCGAGAGCGGCTACGAGCGGCGCGACGGCAAGATCGTGGAGGTGGCCACCGGCCAAGCCGTCGAAAATGTGCCGCTCCCCGTGCTGGTGAAGGCGATGCGAGCATCCCAGGAGGTGACTGTCGATTTCGGCCGGCGAGGGGCCCACAGCAAATGGGTCGATCAATTTGTACCATTCTTCGGGGCGGCACTGCAGGGCACGTACAGCCTCGGGCAGAACCTTGGGCGGGCCGGTTCCGGGGTGCGTAAGCTCTCTCGTGGCGAGTCACTGGAACGCGGCGAGAAACGCATCCTAATCGCCCTGGCGTCGTCGGCCGCGGCGACGGTCGCTTACTGGCTCATGCGTGGCGATGACGACGATTACAAAGAGGAGGAGGATTGGCTGAAGTATGGCCACTGGACGTTCACCAATGACGGCAAGCCTATCCTCAAAGTCCCCAAGGGGTACGAGTACAGCTTCGTACCGAACTTCACGGAGGCGGTGCTCAATTCCATCAAGCAAGCCAGCCTCAAGCCGCTCCGTGACGCCATGTATCACGAGATGCGCAACCGCATCCCACTGAATGGCCCTGCCGTCGTGACGCCGGCGCTCGAGGCGTGGGCCAACTACGACACGTTCCGCGAGAAGCCGATCGAGAACCAGCGGATGCAACGGCTCAAGCCGGGCGACCGGGCGACGCCGTACAACACGGCCCTGATGAAGGCGATCGGCAACTGGTTGAACGTCTCGCCGGCCAAGATGGAGCACGTGGTCGATAGCGTCTCGGGTGGCGGCTACCGTCGAATCTACGGCACGGCTGAGCGGCTGGCGGAAGGGCGGCCGGAGGCGGCTGACGTGCCATTCGTTGGCGCCTTTGTCGTCCGCAAGGACTATGCGAAATCGATCGACGACTTTTACAACGAGAAGGACCGGCTGGAGCAGGAGTACAATTCAGCCAAGGCCAAGGGCGACGTGCCAAACGAGTTGGCCGACAAGTTTCACCGTTTTGAAGAGTACGCCGAGCTGATGCAGGCCCTGCGGGCGCCGATCGGCGGCGAGCGGGACCGCGACAAGCGTTTCCAATACGAGAAGTACATCGTCGGCCTGTCGCGGGCGGCACTGGGCCAGGAGGAGCTGGAGCGCTACCCCAACCCGCTCAAGGGCGACGTCAGCGGGATGCCGAAGGAAATTGCGGAGGCACGCCGAGAATACGTCGGTCGGCTGGCCAATCGCTCGAAGCTCAGCCCGCCCAGCCGTCGCATTGGCGAGCCGATCGCCAAGTACCAGGAGCGGCGGGCGAACTACGAGGCACTCAAGCGGCGGAGCAAGTCTCCGTCGAATTAAGAACCGTCATCTCCCCACGGCCGGAACAGCTGCCGTTCGTCCGGTCGTTTCAGTGACGGGTCGATATAGCTCTTGATCGTCGTGGCGGGGTCGCTGTGCCCCAGAGCTCGTGTGGCGTCGTCGCCGGCCAGGTATCGCCACGTGGCGTGCGAAACTCTCATTCGGTGCGGCCCGACGCGGTGTTCGTCGAGCCCCGCCCCTTTGAGCAGGCGATGATACGCATGGTAGAACCGCACGAGGTCAGTTGGCCAGTAGAAGACAAGCTGACGCGGCGACGTGTGTGGTGGCAGGATTGACCACAACATGGCGATCAGGTCGGGCCAGAGGTGGTAAACGGCCGATTTTTTCCGGCCCTTGCGGATTGCGGCGGGCACACGGGCGATGCATTCATTCAGCTGCAAGTGCTCGACACGGAGCGCGAGTGTGGCCGACGTGCGTTCGGCCGTGCACCACCACCACGCGTGGATCGTCCGCCAGTAGCGTTTCGCGGGAACGTCGCCAACCATCCCCGGCTGCCTGTCGCAGGCAGCAAACAGCCTGGCCAGCTCCTCACGCCGCCATGCCCTGGGCGTCTTCTCGGGCTCGTCAATTCGCTGCAGCGTGGGGAACCACTGCACGACCCGCTTCCGAGCGGCCCAGTTCCAGAACGACTTGATCCGCCCCACTCGCTCGTTGACCGTTCTTTCCGCGAGTGACCGGGGGACGGCAAGCAAGTAGTTGGCCAGCGACGCCACCACCTCGTCCGAAAGGTCCTCGATCGTTGGTTCCCTGCCTAGAAACTCCGCGAAGTCGTTGACCGCGTGCCGGTACTGCTTGTGCGTTTTCGCCGACCGAGCCTTCAGGTTCTGCGGCAAAAACCGCCCGAAAATCCACTCTCGCAAGAAGCCTGACATGGGGGAGCCTCACCGCTGGGGTCAATGCTCTCCTGAAAACCACGTCTCCTAACGGTCCATTCCGTCCCTGATTCGGCAAGCTGCGTCAAACCACATTCACAGCATACCCCATATTTTTGTAGTTAAGATACGACAAATAGGTAATATAACCACCCGAAAGTGTGCTCAGCCGCACTTTATTTTGGCGTATCTGCGACAACTGCGAAGGATAGGCCATTAGCGTAGTTTATAAGCGGATGCGTGGGAAGCAGGCTAGGAGAAAAAACCGTGGATGGCGACATGATCCTGAGAAATATCGGGGAAAATGTGCGGAGGCTGAGGGGCGAATTGAGCTATTCCGAGGTCGCCCGCCGCTGCTCAACCAAGGCCTGGACCTGCTACCCGGCTCACATCGAAAAGCTCGAAAAAGGCCAGCACCAGCCCGGAGTGTTGTTGCTTTTTCGGGTCGCGGAGGTGCTCGGGGTGGACCTGAACCAGATCATCGCCGCCCCCAAGCGGACGAGAAAAAAAAGTGCTGCGTAACCACGATGGGGTCGCAGCCTTGGGATTTGCGTGTTGATTTCAGGTATGACGGTTCCTATATTGTAAGGATGCAAGCCGTGATTTCCGACAAAAAAGCCCAAGCGAATATCGGTGCAAACCTTCGTCGATTGCGAGGGGATCGCACGTTGGCCGAGGTCGCCGCACTGTGCAGCACGCCCGAATGGACGTGTTATGCCGGTGATATTGAACAAATTGAAAGCGGTGAGCACATGCCGCGGACCGGGAAAATCGCCCGCATCGCTTACGGCCTGGGCGTGACGGTCGATGACTTACTAGCTGACCCGCCCAAAGTAGTCAGACGCAGATCCCTTTCTCGGGCTTCTTAGCGCCAAAAGTAGCAGTCAATTCCCAGCTACTTTTGGAATCTTAAAAAAATATGACAAGTCCTATTGCAAGACCTTAGCGGATTTTATAAATTCACCGCCCGTCAGATGAATGACGGGCGTCTTTGATCGGTCGATTCTGACCGCCTCTGCGACGCCCCATACGACAAGGGATTGCGTCGCATGTCAGGGACGATTGCTGCTGCGAATTTTTCATTGAGCATGGGCAGTGACGCCCGGAGACTGCTCCCCAGCGGCCCGATCTGCGGCGGGAGCTTTTCGTACACGGAAGCCTGTGCGGCGGGACGGAACCCGCCCTTTTTCACGGACGACTCTTTTCTTCAAGGAGGATGCCATGCTCGTGATTTCCAGAAGACCGCAGGAATCGATACGGATCGGCGAGACGGTGGTGACGATCACGCGAGTGCAAGGCCAGACGGTCCGGCTCGGAATCGAGGCGCCGCGGGACGTGCCGATAGTTCGCTGCGAGTTGCCGACAAAGTCGCCACCGCCCGTAGTGGAGCCAAGCAGCGATGAGCAGGGTGCAAAACGTGATGCCGCGTGAACCGTACGTTCGTGTTGGACGAGTGGAATCACACGAGTCCGGCCAGGGCTGGCAGGTTCGTGTGAAGCAAAAGAGCGGCGACGATGTTTTGATCGTCGCACGTGACGGCGAAGGGTTGACCAGACACGAGGCCGAGCGAGTGCTCGACAACCTCGATCAATTTGTAGCAGCGAGGAATTGAATGGACTGGCACATCGTAAAAACCCAAGCTGAGTGCGACGCCGCTGTTGAGGCCCGCATGCCGTACATCGAACTAGCGGCGGCAATTTTGGTCGAAATGCGGCTGCCGTATGGCTACGTGCCCATGGTGCACGTGGGCGATGGCGGGTGGATTCAAGTACTTGCCGGCAAAGTCGTAGCGCGGGGATCGGCTCACGTCGTAGCGTGGGAATCGGCTCACGTCGTAGCGCGGGAATCGGCTCACGTCGTAGCGCGGGAATCGGCTCACGTCGTAGCGCGGGAATCGGCTCACGTCGTAGCG
>Ga0105252_10000908_pt1 | contig 15366 bp, 14 predicted proteins | sample EasRivMeERMZT100_FD_89675 | JGI IMG/M metagenome (GOLD analysis project Ga0105252, IMG submission 89675) | Soil microbial communities from meander-bound floodplain in the East River, Colorado, USA - East River MetaG ERMZT100 | ecosystem: Environmental > Terrestrial > Soil > Floodplain | place... | reverse complement strand
GTGAGGATCACCGCGTCGGCGCGTTTGGTGCCTTCGACGAGATCGTGGCCCCAATGGGGGATGCCGTATTTCCTGGCTACTTGCTCGGTGCCGGTGGGATTGCCGCCGATAAGCGACACGACTTCAACGCCGGAAATGCGTTTCAACGCGTCCAGATGCTTCTGCCCGAAGGCGCCCTGTCCCGCCACGCAAATCTTCATCGTCCTTCCCTTATGGTCGCGTATTTTCGAGAACGATGTGGCCCAGGGCGGTGTTCGACGCCGGCACGTGATAGAAGCGATAGATTTCCTTGATTTCGGTGTCCAGCGCGCCGCGCATGATCAGCCACATCACCATTTCAATGCCTTCCGAGCCGGTCTCGCGCAAGTATTCGAGGTGAGAAATTTTCACCAGTGCCTGGGGGTCCTCGGTCAGATTGTTGAGGAAGCGTGTGTCGAATTCGCGATTGATCAGGCCGGCGCGCGGACCCTGCAGCTGGTGCGACATGCCGCCGGTGCCGAAAATCACCACGCGCAAATCCTTGTCGAAAGACTCGACCGCCTTGCGAATGGCTTTGCCCAGCAGGTAGCAGCGATGTCCGGTCGGCACCGGATAGATCACCACGTTGACGGCGATCGGAATGACCGGACATGGCCATTCCTTGGGCTGGCCGAACATCAGAGTGAGCGGCACGGTGAGTCCGTGATCCACTTCCATCTTGTTGACGATGGTGAGGTCGAACTCATCCAGAACCACGGACTGCACGATATGCGAGGCCAGTTCGGGATGGCCCTTGACGGGAGGAACCGGACGCGGCCCCCAGCCTTCGTCGGCGATCGGGAATTCCGCGGCACAACCGATGGCAAAGGTCGGAACGATCTCGAGCGAGAAAGCCGACATATGGTCGTTGTAGACGACGATGCAGACGTCGGGCTTGACCTTGGCGATCCATTCCTTTGAGCGCTCGAAGCCCTTGAACACCGGCTGCCAATAGGGTTCGCCCGCCTTGCCGTTGTCCCAGGCCGCGCCGACGGCCGGAATGTGCGATGTCGCTACGCCTGCGATGATCCTAGCCAAGAGTTTTCCATTCCGATTTGCTGCGATTGCCTGCGACGGGGCGCCCACCCTTGAGCATCATCTGCGCGTATTCATCCTGCGTCGAGCCGGTCATTATGGCCGCAATCTGCTGGAACGAAAGCCCGTCGGTCGCGGCCAGCTTGGCAGTGAAGTAGATATTGCCGCCCAGCTGCAGCATGCCGTTCCAGTCGCGCTTCAAGATGGATTGCTTCTGCGCCTCCGTCATCGGCCATTTGTCCAGGTAGGCCCGCTCGGCGGCCTTGAACGCGGCCCGGTTCTCCGGCTTCATCAGCGACATGCAGAACATGTTGAGATGATAGCCCTCACGCGCCCGATCGGCGTCGAACACGACCGTTCCGGGAAGATCGTCATACTCCTTAGGGAGCCCCATCTTTGCCTTTCATGCCCAATAAAGCCGCATCGGATTGTCGACCAGCCGCGCTTTTTGCAATGCGGTGTCGCGCAGTCAAATGATAACCGATAGGAATATCAATCCGCCAGCGAGCCGAGCCGGGAGCAAGTGCGAAGAGGTCGCAGACTTGTTCTTCTGTCACGCAATGTGATATAGGAATCGGCGATCAATTCCAGGAGAAGGCATTGGCCACTGCATTTGAAAAGACCCCCGGCTGGCTCGACTGGTACGCCGGCCCATCCAACCCGCGCTTCAAGCTGCCTCCCGGCAGCGTCGATGCCCATTGCCATGTATTCGGGCCCGGCGCGGAATTCCCCTACGCGCCGGAGCGCAAGTACACGCCGTGCGACGCCTCCAAGCAGCAGCTGTTCGCCCTGCGCGATCACTTGGGCTTCGACAAGAACGTGATCGTGCAGGCCACCTGCCACGGCGCCGACAATCGCGCGCTGGTCGATGCGCTCAAGGCGTCGAACGGCAAGGCGCGCGGCGTCGCAACCGTCAAGCGGAGCGTTACCGATGCGGAACTCAGAGAGATGCACGCTGCCGGCGTGCGCGGCACACGCTTCAACTTCGTCAAGCGTCTGGTCGATTTCACGCCGAAGGACGAGTTGATGGAAATCGCGCAGCGCATCGCGCCGCTCGGCTGGCACGTGGTGATCTATTTCGAGGCGGTCGATCTGCCCGAGTTATGGGATTTTTTCACCGCGCTGCCCGCCACCGTGGTGGTGGATCACATGGGCCGCCCGGATGTGACCAAGCCGGTCGATGGCCCGGAGTTTCAGTTGTTCATCCGGATGATGCGCGAGTTTCCGAACATCTGGTCCAAGGTCACCTGCCCCGAGCGCCTCTCGGTGGACGGCCCCCCGGCGTTGAGCGGTGAGCGGAATGCATACCGCGATGTCGTGCCGTTCGGCAGAACTCTGGTCGAAACATTTCCCGATCGCGTGTTGTGGGGCACTGACTGGCCGCATCCCAACCTCAAGAACCATATGCCAGACGATGGGCTGCTGGTCGATTTCATTCCGCACATCGCCCCCACGGCGGCACTGCAGCAGAAGTTGCTGGTGGATAATCCGATGCGGCTCTACTGGAAGGACTGAGCGAAGGAACTCCCCATGGGATCGTGTCCCGCCACCTCGACCTTCGCTGGTGGCCCCGGCTTAGGCACGCGGAGCTGGAAATGAAGTTTCAGATGGCCAAGAATTCGCTGTTCGCGATCCTGCTGCGCTCGCCGTGGTGGATAAGCATACTCGTCGCCGCGGGGATCGTCATGGCGGCAAGATTCGTGGTGTCCGAGGTCTATGCGGTCTTCGCCGCGCTGCCTTTCATCGTGATCGGGGGCGTTGCCGGCTGGCGGCAGCTTCGCGCACCCAGCGCCGCGCGGGTAGCCGAGACGCTCGAGGCGGTTCGCGCGATGTCTTGGGGAGATTTTTCCAACGCACTGGCCGACGCACTCCGCAATGACGGCTACGCCGTGACCCGGCTCACTGGCGCGGCGGCTGACTTCGAGCTTTTCAAGGCGGGGCGCATTTCGCTGGTCGGGTGCAAGCGCTGGAAGGCCGCGCACACCGGCGTCGATCCGCTGCGCGAATTGGATGAGGCCAAGCGCGCGAGAGAGGCACACGAGTGCATCTATGTTGCTTCAGGTGAGATTACCGTCGCGGCGCGCGCGTTCGCGCTCGAGAGGAACATCCGGCTGATTCACGGCGCGGAGCTTGCGAAGCTCCTGCCGCGGGTTCGGCGCAGGTAGGAAAGTCCGCCGAGCGATTCGATCTCCGGGTACCGCTCTACGCTACGCCGGCTGAAGCCAGCCGATGATCGTATTTCGCAGGCGATCGAGAAAACGGTCCAGGGCGTTCGGGTTCTGCACGATCTTGGCGCGGAAGAACGAAGGGCAGAGGATCGCCGCGTGCGCCACTTCTCCGCACAGTCCGCAGCCGACGCAACCGTTGTTGACGTGCGCGACCGGGTCCACTTTCAGGGGATCGCTCGAAGGCTTGATGGTGAGCGAGGGGCAGCCCGAGAGCCGGATGCAGGAGTGGTCGCCCGAGCATACGTCCTCGTCCACGCCGAAGCGGGTGCGCACGACCCGTTTGCCGCGTTTCAGCCTGTCCGCGACCTGTGGCCGCAGCCGCCGCTGGCGCTCGAGCTGGCATTCGCCTTCGGCGACGATTACCTTGAGCCCCGGTTCGGGCGTCGTGTACGCCTCGCGCAGCGCCTTTGCCATGTCGGCCACGCGGTAGTTGTTTACCGTGCGCAGCCATTTCACGCCCAGACCGGTCAGAGTGTTCTCGATGGTCCTGTCGGCATGCACCGAGCTTCTCCCCACTGCCTCCACGCGAGCTTCTTCAGGCGGGGAGGAAATCAGCTCCTGCGTACCGGTCGCCGAGGCATAGCCGTTTTTCATGATGAGCAGCACCGCGTCGCCGTGGTTGAGCAGGTTCGAGGCGACGCCCGAAAGCAGGCCGTTGTGCCAGAAGCCCCCGTCGCCCATGATCGCGAGCGGCCTGCGTTGCGACATCGGGCCGACACCCGCGGAACTCGCGAGGCTCATGCCGTAGCCCAGCAGCGTGTTCCCCTGCGAGAAGGGCTCGAAGGTAGCAAACGCGTGGCAGCCGACGTCCACCGAGATGTGCGGGCGCCCGACGTCTTCGGCGACGAGCTTCATCGCCGAGAATACCGGCCGCTCCGGACAGCCGATGCAGAAAGTCGGCGGCCTTGCGGGCAGCGTGCCCAGCAGCTGCGCCGCGCGCGAGCGCGAGGCTTCCACGCCTTCCAGCCAGTGCGCCCCCGGCGAGGTGTCGAGTTGGGGGGCGTGCTGAGCGAGGAAGCGCGCCAGCGCCCGCACCAGCACCTCCGCGTTGTAGTCGCCCGCCATCGGCAGCATGTCCTTGCCGTGGAGCCTGGTCTGGATGTCCGCTCGCCTGAGCGTCGTCGCGATGTCCTGCTCGATGAATTCCGGCTGGCCTTCCTCGATCATGAGGACGGCCGATTTCCCGGCGCAAAACGCGGTGATTTCCTCCGGGACGAGCGGATAGACGACGTTGAGCGCCAAGATAGGGATGCGACAGCCGCCGCGTTCGTCCGACAAGGTATCGGCGAGGCCCAGCATCTGCAGCGCGCGAATCAGGTTGTTGTAGAGGCCGCCCTGAACGATCAGACCGACTGAGGATTCGCTTCCCTCGAAGATCTCGTTCAACTTCTGCTCGGCGATGAACTTGCGCGCAGCCGGGAGGCGCACGGCGGACTTCTTCTTCTCCTGCGGGAATATCGCCGGCGGATGTGCGAGCCGCTCGTAGAGAAAGTCCGCCGGACGCTCCATCAGATTGCGCGTGGACATAACCGGAGCGCGGTTTTTCTTCGTGGCGAAGCTGCCTTGCACGTGGCAGGCGCGGATGCGAAGCTCCATCATCACCGGTGTGTTCGAGGTTTCCGAGAGCTCGAAGCCCTTTTCGACCATGTCCGCGATCGTCGTCAGGTTCGGGCGCGGATCGAGCAGCCACATCATCGACTTGAGCGCGAACGCGTGGCTGCGTTCCTGTGCGACCACGCCGCCCTCGCCGTAGTCCTCGCCGAGCACGATCAGCGCGCCGCCGATCACGCCGGCGCTGGAAAGATAGGACAGCGCATCGGCCGCGACGTTGGTGCCGACGATAGATTTCCACGTGACGGCGCCGCGCATCGGGTAGCTCACCGAGGCGCCGAGCATCGCGGCGGCGGAGGCCTCGCTGGTGCAGGCCTCGACGTGGACCCCCAGCTCGTTCATGTAATCCTTGGCCTGCACCATCACATCGAGCAGGTGCGACACCGGCGCGCCCTGGTAACCGCCGACGTAGGATACGCCCGACTGCAGCAGGGCTTTTGTGACCGCCAGAATGCCCTCGCCGTGAAAGGTTTCGCCCTCGCCGAGTTTCAGCGACTCGATCTCTTCAGTGAACTGTCGTTCCATGGTTTGATCCGATGTGATGACCGCAGCTACGCGGCCTTCCGGTCGCCCGGAGGCCTGCGCGGGGAGAATACGATAGGCTTCGGCTTGGGCGGCAGCGGTGCGATGCCGTGCGTTTCGAGCGACTGCTCGAGCTTGCGCCCTTCCGGATCGGCGAGCGCGGCCTCCCGGGCCTTGCGGATCGCTTCGATCCTCGCCCGGTCGTCGGGGACCACGCCGCCTTCGACCAGGGTGTCGAGGATGCGCAGGAAATTGCCTTTGCCGCGCTTGTGAGTTTCGCCGTAGCCCTTGATCAGCCTGCCGCACAGTGCGATCTCCAGAGCGAGGCTTGAATCGCGCTTCGCGGCCGCAGCGATGGCATCGAGCCAGCGGCCGATTAACGCCTGCTCTTCGTGCCAGCGGGAGGTGAGCGGCCTGAGCGGCCGCAGCCAGGCAAGGAAACGCATCAGAAGGAATCCGCTGACGCTCGTCGTCTTGACGTACATCCCGACGTTGAGCTTGTTGGCGAGGCCGCTCGCCTCGGCCAGGCGCCTGAGCGGACGCGCGAGCAGGCGCGGCAGCAGCGCGGTGAGTTCGTCCAGGCCGGGCTTGAGGAACTCGGTAACGTGCACCGGTTCGTGAGCTTTCGCCTGCACTTCCTCGCGCACGCGCTCGAAACGGCTCTTGCGCGTCTTGAGATCGGCGACGCGGATCACGTCTTCGTAGCACATCCACAGGGCGAGGAACCGGCCGGTTTCCACGGTGAGTTTGTATCCGTCTATCGCGCGGTCGAGATTGACTACGGGCTCCAGACGGTCGAGGTAGAGCTTGGCGTAACCGCGATCCTGGAAATCGGCGCAGCGCGCTGCGCCTTCCCCGAGGATGGCGCGAGTCTCGGCCGGGAAAGTCTGCTTGACGCGCTCCGCGGGCGCAACACCAGCGCGTTTCCCGGAAATCCTTTTTCCGGTGTCGCCGGCCGACGCGGCCCGGCCCGCGGCCGCGTCAAAGCCCGTGGCGAAGCCCTTGAGGCTCGCCTCCACGCCCTTGCCGCCGCGGATCGCCGCTTCGCAATCGGCACGCGACAGCGGCAATGTTCCCGATCCGGCCAGTGCGCCGAACATCACCGCGCTGATCACCGTGCCCGCCGCGTTCGCCTGCGCCTGCATGTCGAACAGGATCGCCCGTTTCGCGAGCGTCTGGGCGGCCTTCAGCACGACGTCGCTGTCGAAGCGGCCGTCGCCCATCTGCATCTTCTCCGCGACCGTGTAGATGCGGTGGGTGGAGGCGATGAGCGTGGTGCGGTCCGAAGTGACAAAGCCGTTTTGCATCGCGCGGCCAGCCTCGAGCAGCTCGGAGGCGACCATGACGTCCACGTAGGAGGGTGCGGGGGTGAGCGTCATCACCGGGCGCTTGCCGCCGAGCTCGGCGATTTTCGCGGGATAGATCTCGACGTAGTACGTCGTGGCACCGGTGCGCTGCGCGACCCCGGGAATCGAGGTGCTCTGCACCGGATAATCGCGCGCGGTCGCCGCAGCGATGATCCAGTCGGCGAGCACGCCGCCGCCTTCCCCGCCGAGAGCGGCGATGAGAACGGTTATGGGGCGTTCAGGAAGCGTCATGATGGTTCTCCTCAGGCCGGCTGGAGCCAGCCAATGATGGTTCTGCGCAGGCCGTCCAGAAATCGGTCCAAGGCGTTCGGGTTCTGCACGATTTCGGCGCGGAAGAACGATGGGCAGAGAATTGCCGCGTGCGCGACCTCGCCGCACAGGCCGCAGCCCACGCAATCGTTGTTGACGTGCGCAACCGGATCCACTCTCAACGGATCGCTCGAAGCTTTGATGGTCAGCGAAGGGCAGCCGGAGAGCCGGATGCAGGAATGGTCGCCCGAGCACACATCCTCGTCCACGCCGAAGCGCGTGCGCACCACGCGCTCGCCCGCTTTCAGCGCCGATGCGATCTGCGGCCGGATGCGCCGCTGGCGCTCGAGCTGGCACTCCGCGTCGGCAATGATGACCTTCAGGCCTTTGTAGGCGCTCGTCATCGCCTCGCGCAGCGTCTTCGTCATTTCGCTGACGCGATAGGTGTATACCGGCTTGATCCACTCCACGCCTACCCCTTTGAGCGCGCGCTCGATGCTCATGTCGCCCGACTTCCACTCGGTCTGGTGGAGCGAGGAGGGAATGTTCTGGGTGCCGGTCGCCGAGGTGTAACCGTTCTTCATGATGACGAGGATGCCGTCGCCCTTGTTGAACACGGCGTTGGCGATTCCCGAAGTGAGGCCGTTATGCCAGAACCCGCCATCGCCCATGATGGTGACGGTGCGCCCGCCGAACATCGGCGCGATGCCCGAATTCGAGGCGAGGCCCAAGCCGTAGCCGAGCACGGTGTTGCCGATGTTGAAAGGCGGCAGTGTGGAGAATGTGTGGCAGCCGATGTCGGCCGAGATGTGAAAGGCGCCGGACTCGCGCTCGATCAACTTCATGGCAGAGAACACGGGGCGCTCGGGACAGCCGATGCAAAACCCCGGCGGGCGTGCGGGCACCGCCCCACCGAGCAACTCGGCCGCGCGCCTTTTCGGGGCGGTAAGCGACTCGAATGCCCGCTGAGCGCTGCTCGAATCGATCCCCGTGCTGGTGATATGAGGCGCCAAGGCGTCGATCCACTTCGCGACGCCGGCGAGCACGACCTCGCCCGTGTACTCGCCCGCCATGAGCAGGAAATCCTTGCCGTGCACGCGGGTCTGAAGGTCGGCGCGGCGCAGGATCGCGTGCAGCGCATCCTCGATGTACGCCGGCTGGCCTTCCTCGACCATCAGCACGGCACGTTTTCCAGCGCAGAAGCGGGTGATTTCCTCAGGGATGAGCGGGTAGGTGACGTTGAGCGCGTAGATCGGAATCTTCGACTCGCCAAAGGCATCGGCAAGACCAAGCTGTTGCAGGGCCCGGATGGCGGCGTTGTACATCCCGCCCTGGCAGATGATGCCGAGCTCCGCTATCGGTCCCTCGAACACCTCGTTCAGCCGGTTCTCGATGATGAACTTCACCGCGGCCGGCCAGCGCACTTCGACTTTGTGCTTTTCCTGCGCGTAGGTCGCCGGCGGCAGCGAGATGCGCGCGAAGTCGAAATCGGGTTGCTCCAGGGTTTGCCTGCGCGAAATCCGCGGGGCGCGGTTGTCCCTGGTTTCGAAGGAGCCGTGCACGTGGCAGGCGCGGATGCGAAGCTCCAGCATCACCGGGGTATTGGAGGCCTCCGAAAGCTCGAAGCCTTTTTCCACCATCCTGACGATAGTCGGCAGGTTCGGGCGCGGGTCGAGCAGCCAGATCTGCGATTTCATCGCGAAAGCATGGCTGCGCTCCTGGATGATGGAGGCGCCCTCGCCGTAGTCCTCTCCGATCACGATAAGCGCGCCGCCGCGCACCCCGGCCGAGGCCAGATTGGAGAGGGCGTCGGAAGCGACGTTGGTCCCCACGGTGGATTTCCAGGTGACCGCGCCGCGCAAGGGGTAGTTGATCGAGGCCCCGAGCATCGCAGCCGCGCCCGCTTCCGAGGCGTTGGTCTCGATGTGAATGCCCAGACCTTCGATGATGTCGCGGGCATCGTTGAGCACGTCCATCATGTGCGACACGGGCGCGCCCTGGTAGCCGCCGACGTAGGACACTCCCGACTGCAGCAGCGCTTTGGTGACGGCGAGGATGCCTTCGCCGTGGAAGGTCTGACCTTCGCCGAGCTTGAGCAGCTCGACCTCTTCCCTGAAGGAGCGTTCCATGGAGTCCCTTCAGCCGATCAGGTTGGGAAGCCAGACCGCGATGCCGGGAACGACGAAGACCAGCGCGAGCACCAGAAGGCTGATCAGCACGAACGGCGCTACCGCGTGGAAAATGTGCACCATCGTCACCTGCGGCGGCGCCACGCCCTTCATGGTCATGAGCAGCAGCCCGTGAGGAGGCATCAGCAGGCCAAGCTGCATGCAGATGAGGAACATCACCCCGAACCAGATCAGATCGATTCCCATGCCCTGCACGATCGGCATGAAGATCGGCAGCGTGATCATCATCATGCTCACTTGCTCGACGAAGACACCCAGGAATATCAGGAACAGCATCATCCCGGCGATGACCGCGAGCGGCGGCAGGCCGAGACCGGTGATCATCTGCGCCAAGCCGTTGCTCGCGCCGGAAAAGGAGAGGATCTGGGAGAAGGTGGTCGCGCCGACGATGATGAACAGGATCATTCCGGATATCGTCGCCGTCCCGCGCAGCGCCTTGAGCAGGTTCCCGGCCGTGAGCGACCGGTAGAGCAGCGCGAGCAGCATGGTCGCGAATGCTCCCAGCGCGGCGCATTCGGTGGGCGTCGCCCAGCCGGCGATCATCGCGCCGACCACCACGGCGAAAATCGAGACCAGCGGCAGCACGTATTGCACGAACGGCAGGAATCTGCGCCAGCCGCCGTATTCCTCGAACGGCGTGCTCGGCGCGAGCTGCGGCTGCAGCTTCACACGCACCACGATGTAGCCGACGAAGATCACGGCGAGGATCAGGCCGGGCAGAATCCCTCCGACCAGGAGCTTTGAAATCGATATGCCCGACAGGCTCCCGAGGAGCACCGTGAGCGCGGAAGGCGGTATCAGCATGTCCACGGCGCCGATCGCCATGATCGGGCCGGTGGCGATGGTCGGATGGTAGCCGCGCGCGAGCATCAGCGGCAGCATCAGGCTGCCGAGCATCGCCGTGGTCGCGATGGTCGAGCCCGAGATCGCCGAGAATACCGTGCCCGCGACCACCGCCACTACCGCGAGGCGGCCCGGCACCTGGCGGATGAGGCGCTCGATTCCGTCGATCACTTTGACCGCGAGCCCGGTGTGGAAGAGGACCTCGCCCATCAGGATGAAGAGCGGAATGGGCGTGAGCGCGAAGGTCGTGACCGACTGCACGCTGTTTCGCGCCAGTTGCACCAGGCCCGGTTCGCCGCCGAGGTAGATCACCGCCCCGACGATGTTGATGGCGAGGAACGCGAACGCGACGGGCAGCCCGAGGAACATCAGGACCGTGGATCCGCCGAGCATGAGCCAGGCTGCCGCCTGCCAGGACATGGGCTCCTTCAGACCGCCGTGACCGCGTCCTCGCGCGGTCCGCGCTCACCGGAGTACAGGCGTTGCATGCGGAACAGCATTTCGATCGCAAGCAGCGCGAAAGTAATTTGCAGCGGGGCGAGCAGCCACCACTCGGGCAGTGCGAGCGTCTTCACGACCATCGAGCCGATCGCCATGCTCGCCGCGGTCGCCTTCCAGCCGTAGTAGGCGATCACCACGCAGCAGGCGAGGGCGCAGAGATCGGACAGCCACTCGCAATACCAGGCGAGGCGGCGCGGCATGGTCCGAAGGAGGATGTCGATCCGGATGTGCTGGCCCTGGCGCAGAAGCCAGGGCACGGTGAGCATCGTGATCAGGTAGAGCGCGTACTCGGTGACTTCGTTCGCCCAGGACACGCCGTACACGCCCGGTACGATCCGCACGTTGCGCAGCAGTACATCCACGCAGATCACCAGCATCATCGCGAACAACACGGCGCAGCCGGCGAGCGCGAGGCCCGCCAGCAAGCGGCCGTAGTGGCGGGAGAGGCGCGAGAACATTGGAGTGGTCTTGTTGCTTCCCCTCCTTTCTTAAGGAGGGGTGGCTCGAAGAGCCGGGGTGGTTTGTGGCGCCGAGCCAACCACCCCGCCGGCTTCGCCGGCACCCCTCCTCGATGAGGAGGGGAAAACGTCGCTCATCTACTGAACAATTTCCGCAGCTGAGGCCCGTACTGCGGGCTCGCCTTGGTAACGCTTGCCCAGCCCACCTCGTAGGCCTTGTCATAGTATTGCTTCGCCGTCGCCGGATCGAAGGTGATGGTCTGGATGCCGGCCTGAGCCTGGCGCTGGGTGTCGTCCTGGTTAACTTTTTTCCAGGAGTCGTTGGCCGCTTCGTGGGCGATCACGTGGCGCATGAGCAGATCGCGCTGTTTCTGCGACAGGCTCTTCCACTTGTCGAGGTTCATCACCAGCGACACCTCGGCGTTGTAGAAGCCCGGATCGACGCGGAACTTGGTCTTCTCCTGCCAGTTGAAGTCGAAGATGCCGTTGATCGGCCAGCCGTAGCCGTCGACCACGCCGCGCTCGAGCGCCGTGTAGACCTCGCCCGGCGCGGTTTGCATCACGGTCGCGCCGATCGCCTGGAAGAACTCGCGGTACACCGGCGTGATGCGGATCTTGAGGCCGGTGAGGTCGGGTTTGTCGATTTTCTTGGTCAGGTAGAGGTGAAACGGCGTGAAGTCGATCACGCGGCCGAGGTACTGCATGTTGGCCTTCTCGTTCCAGATCCGGTTGATGAGCTCGTAAGCGCCGTTCTTGCGCAGCTCCGGCGCCGGAATCTGGGTGAGCTTGAGCGCGTCGGCCTCGGGCATGATGGTGGTGTAGAAGGCGCCCGTGGTCATGCCGATGTCGACCACGCCGGTGCGCACCGCGTTGCCGACCTCGAAAGGCGGCATCGCCTTCGGCCCGCCGATGAAGTTGAGCTGCAGCGTGCCCTTGCCCTCGGCATTGAGCTTCTTCATGAAGCCTTCGAAGTTCTTGACGTACTGGGTGTTCTCGGCGAACGCGCTCACGACGCGCAGCGTTACTTCCTGCGCGCAAGCGATACCCGAAATCGCGGCGAGCACCGCGGCGAATGCGAGTCTGGGTGCGAAACGGTTCATGGTGGCCTCCTCCTTGGGGGTTGTCATAGCGGAGCGAGGTTAGGCGCGGCACCCGCATTTGTCAAATTGATAACGCATATGCTATAGATTCGTGCTGTGAATGTAGGGGACCTCGACCTCAATCTGCTGCGCACCTTCGATGCGGTGCTGCGCGACGGCAGCGTTACCGCGGCGGGTGAGAGGCTGGGTCTGTCGCAGCCGGCGATGTCCAACGCGCTTTCGCGCCTGCGGCGCCTGCTCGACGACCCGCTGTTCGTGCGCACCCCGAGCGGAATGCGTCCGACGCCGTTCGCGCAGCGGCTCGCCGCGCCGGTGCGCCAGGCGCTCGACCTCATCCAGACGACGCTCGCGCAGCAGGCGGCGTTCGATCCGCGCACTTCACAGCGAAGTTTCCGGATGCAGCTTTCCGACGTCGGCGAGATCGTGTTCCTGCCGGCCCTGCTCGAGCGCCTCGAGCGCGAGGCTCCCGGGGTTCAAATCGACACGGAGCAACTGCCGCAGGACGAAGTGAGCGACGCACTCGCCGCGGGAGAAATCGACTTGGCCGTGGGTTTTCTTCCCGGCCTCTCGGCGGGTGTGGTATCGAAGCGACTGTTCCGCGATCGCTACGTGTGCGTGGTTCGAGCCGACCATCCGCGCATCGGCTCGCGGATCACGCTCGCGCAGTTTCTCGCCGCCTCCCACCTGCTGGTTTCGGCAAGAGGCTCGGCGCACGAGATCGTCGAACAGACGCTGCGCAACAAAGGGCTCGCGCGCCGCATCGCGCTACGCGTGCCGCACTTCACGGTGGTCCCCATGATCCTCGCGCGCACCGACCACATGGTCATCGTTCCCGAAGGCCTGATGCGCGCCATCTCGCGCTTCGGCCGCTTCAAGTCGCTCAAGCCCCCGGTGGACATCCCCGCGCTCGACGTGAAAGTGCACTGGCACGAACGCTTCGATCAGGATCCGGGCATCGCCTGGCTGCGCGGGTTGCTGCTCGACCTCTACGCCGAATAAGAAGCGCTGCGGTTCGGTGGGATAATGCCGCCTGCTTTTTCGCGGGAGACACCCGATCATGACCACCCCGAAACGACTCTCAGGCGTCCTTGCGCCGGTTGTAACTCCTTTCAAGAGCGATCTGTCGCCCGATCGCGCGCGCTACGTTCGGCATTGCAAATGGCTGCTCGCCAACGGCTGCCGCGGGCTCGCCGTGTTCGGAACCAACAGCGAGGCGAATTCGCTCTCCGTGGAAGAGCGCATGGCGTTGCTCGAAACGCTGATCCAGGAAGGCGTCCCCGCCGACCGGCTCATGCCGGGCACGGGTTGCTGCGCGCTCAGCGACTCGGTGCGGCTCACCGCGCACGCCGTGGCGCTCGGCTGCGCCGGTGTGCTGATGCTGCCGCCTTTTTACTACAAAGGAGTTTCCGACGAGGGCCTGTACCGGAATTTCGCCGAGGTGATCGATCGGGTCGGCGATGCGCGCCTGCAACTTTACCTCTACCACATCCCGCCGGTGTCGCAGGTGCCAATCACGCTTGCGCTGATCGAGCGGCTGCTGAAGAAATTCCCCGGCGCGGTGGCGGGAGTGAAAGATTCGTCGGGCGATTGGAACAATACGAAAGCGATGCTCGACGCCTTCGCCAAGTCGGGATTCGATGTGTTCGCCGGCAGCGAAGTTTTTCTGCTCGACAACATGAGGGGTGGCGGCAAGGGCTGCATCACCGCCACCGGCAACATCAATCCGGGTGCGATCAACGAGGTATTCGAGAACTGGCATGGATCTAGTGCGGACTCGCTTCAGAAGGACATCACCGCGACCCGCGGCGTGGTTCAGAAGTACCCGATGATGGCGGCGCTGAAAGCGGTCATCGCGCATTTCGGGCGCGATCCGGAATGGGCGACAGTCAGGCCTCCGCTCGTCGAACTCACGCCCGCGCAGAACAAGGCGCTGGTGGCGGAGCTTGAGGCGCGCGGGTTCGAGATGCCAGGGCTCGCGACCGCTAGCGCGACGGCGACAGCCTAGGAAACGGAGTCGTCGGATCCGTTTTCGAACGCGCGGTTAGACGGCGATTTCATACCAGCAACGCATCGCGCCGCGTCAACGGCGCTTGTACTTGTCGCGGACATGCGCCTCCCACGCCTGTTCGCGTGCCTGCTTGAATGGAATCTTGCGCTTGCCGCGTGCGTAGTGGCGCAGGCTTCCGGCCGGATCGGGCGAGGGCTCGATCCGCGCGCGACGCTTTGTAGTCTTGTAACGTTTTGCGCGCTGCTCGGCGCGCAGGCGAAACGGCGAGCGGATCGAGAGTTTCCCGTCTACCATCTGGCCGTGGTGCAGGTCTTCGGAATAGAGCACCGACGCACCGCAGGCCAGCGCCGCCGCGATGATCTGGCTGTCGTAGAACCCGTAGCCGAATCTTTCCATGATGCGCAAGGCATCGAACACGATGGGCGGCGATACGACGATCACTTCGCAGGTGGCGGCGATGCTCATCACCCGGCGCTTCGCTTCCTGCACCGGGGCCCGGAACCGGTGCGTGAGCACGTTGGCAAGCTCCGAGAGCGCCTGGGTGCTCACCCACGCGCCATCGGCCTCGACAAGGGCGCGGCAGGTCTCGCCCCTGGCGATGTCGGTCTCGGAAAACGAATAGACGAGGACGTTGGTATCGAGGAAGAAAGCAGGCGAGGATGCGCCGCGCTCAGCGGGCATTCGCTTCGTCGCGGTCGAATTTGAAACCGCGCGTATCGATCAGCATCGTACCCCAGTCGATACGGCCCTTGCGGCGAGCGAGGCGCTGGAATTCGTGCTCAGAGATCAGCCGCGCGACTACCTGCCCGCGGCGGGTGATCCGCACTGCACCCGTGCGCTCCGCTTCGTGCACGATCGCGGGCAGCTGTTGGCGCGCTTCGGCGATTGAATACTTTTTCTCCACGATCAGCCTCAAATAGTAATCTAGGTAGCTATCTTAGCGAAACCCGTGACGGACCGCAAACCGGCGTGCCCCGATTTCCGACGAAGTAAACACCGTCAGACGGAATGCGACCGCACGACTTCCAGCAACGCCTCCCCGTAGCGCTCGAGTTTCTTCTCTCCCACTCCGGATACGCCGCGCAGCGCTTCGCGCGTTCCCGGCCGCAGCGCGGCAATGGTCTCAAGCGTGCCGTCGTGAAACACGACGAACGCCGGCACGCCGTGCTCGCGGGCGATGCCCAGGCGCCAGGCGCGCAGCGCCCGGAGCAACGCCGAGTCGGGAGCGGCTGCGCCG
>Ga0105252_10000906_pt1 | contig 15389 bp, 15 predicted proteins | sample EasRivMeERMZT100_FD_89675 | JGI IMG/M metagenome (GOLD analysis project Ga0105252, IMG submission 89675) | Soil microbial communities from meander-bound floodplain in the East River, Colorado, USA - East River MetaG ERMZT100 | ecosystem: Environmental > Terrestrial > Soil > Floodplain | place... | reverse complement strand
TTATACCCATGTTGAGTAAAATAATCACTATCTGCATCATTCTCATACTCAGCTTGCCATATATACGCTTCTATAGCCAATGTTACACTCCCACTAGACAACATCGGTCTAAGCATAACAGTCCTATTAAACTGCATAACTTCCCTAATACCCTCAAAAGCCTCAAGCTGTTGTTCTACACCTAAATCTGGCGGATAACGTCCCCAGAAAAAGGCCTGGTCCATACGACTGTTCTTCCTCAACTCTGCCATCACTGAATCTCGTTTCCGAAAATCAATCGGCAACATGCTTCCACCTACTTCATCATAGACAGAAGTATTTACAATACTCTTAACACTCGCTGGTGTAGCTGTTCCCAGCAATGTCGCCGTGTCCAAGCTAACACCCTGCGGCGAACTGATAATCAATTGAACAAGATCCTTACATGACTCAAAATCATGACCCGGTTCAGTAAACAACCTCGCGTTATTCAACGCCATCAACAGCACATCTTCTCCGTTTATCACGAAGCTTTCAGGGCTTGTGTATGTCGTGCCTTTTAACAAAGCTGCTACTTTACGTTTTACTTGTCCTACATTCATATCAGTTCGCCGAGTGGGTGTTAACTAGTGTCGTCCTGTCGATCCCAAAGGACCGGGATTAATCTTCCCAGTCAAATACTCCTTCTGCGGATTACTTCCATTGACCGTATCCGGGGTTTCCCTCGCATTTACGTCCAACAGAGGTCCATCCTTCTGGTCCTTAAATCCGCCAGCGTTTACTTCCAGCTCGCGAATATTCTGGTTTGCATACTTTGTGCTCATTGTTTGCTCTCCTTTCCTTTCTTGTTTGAATTAAGCAATGCCCCTAACAGTCAGGGTCACTACGTCGGTTTGATCCGCAGGCGTGTTAGCCGCATTCGAGGGATCATTGAACAGCAAGAACAATCCATCAGGACTGATCGCTGAAATGTAAATGTCCCCCGAAGCTGCATCACACGCCGCACTGCAATCTATCATTCTTGCGAATCCTAGAACAGCTGCGGATATGTTATTTGTCGGGCCGCCTTGTGCTACCAAGTTAAGAGTGAGCCTCTTGCAAACATGACGTTTGCCGTTTGGCCCACCCTCAACCCAGGTATCAAGCACTGTGACAGCACTAGCTGCTAATGCTGGCATGTGTTATGCTGGCAGGTAATCCCGCACGTTGCGAAGCCACAGATGACTTTCCGGCATCCGAAGCTCCAGTCCGCTTTCAGTGATCCACTCGTCCACGCGCTTATCCGCATTCGGCATCGAACGATCCACCATCTTGGTGTCTGAATCATTCAACGGACGATAGATAAGATTATGCACGTCCAAAAACAACGCATCATAATAGAACCTTGCTCCGCGCAGGTTAAACAACGGATGAGACTTGTAATACACCAACCCATGTGGAGTCTGGTGCCTCACAACATTCATGCCATAGGTAGCTTCCAACGGCAAGTTGCTGTTAAGCGTGGTCGACCCGAAATACATCTGGTTGATGGTCTCCAAGAACCCGCTGCCACAAAGCACAAGCTTCTCCTGCGCCTTGTTGTTGCACCGACGAAACACACGCTCCAAATACTTCGCGTAACTTTTGGGCGTAATAGTCCCTGCGGCGTTGTTGATGATGCGTTTGTCGTCGTCTGAATCCAGCGTAACTGCCGCCGGCCCAACCGAAACTCCATCTCCACCCCTGAAAATAGAGAACGCTGCTTCGTACTGTTGGAGCCAGTAAATAACTCCACCAGTAGTCCGCACTACCGAGTCCTCACCGTCGATCGTAGTAACAAAGCTACTTTTCGTTCCGAACAAGAAGGCCTTTTCCAGGTCCATCATATGCCGAAGCGAGTTTTCTTTCGCCTTGTCCTTGTACAAACCGGTCTTGTCGAACTTAGCACCGACCTTCAGGGCTGTCCGCGGGAAGCTAAACTTCTTACGCAGAATCTGAGTGAAGTTGACCGGCAGGATAGGAGGAGACCACTTCTCCGAAGAGTTGTTGACTACACCTTCACCATATGCCGAACCAATCACCAACACATTCAACCCAGCTTGGTTCTGGTTGTTCAACACAGCCGCCGCAACCGGCTGCAAAAGCCGAATCTCAATTGCGTTCGTTGCAGGAATGCTCGTCACCTGACCATACAGTTGAGTAAACCCACCTGCGGCCAAGGGCACATCCATCACCCACACCGTATTGTTGACCAAATACTGCTCTGACCCATTTGCCTCGAGCCGCACCCGAATGATCGTATTGATCGTTGCTGTCCAGCCTGCCTCAGTAAGAGGTGTTGATGTTCCCGTAGTGCTGAACGGACCACTATCAACATCAATAGCCGTCGTTACCGCTTGCTGTTCCGTGAAGTCCTTTTCGTACCAACCAAATTCTGGTTTGTCCGTAGACTCTGGTTCCAACAACGACAACAACGCCATCAATGGTGCTGCACCCTGTGGAAACTTATAGAAAATCCTCCGTCGAGCATTCAGCGACCAGTGGGCCTTGAACGTCTCAGAGGACATTAATCCTAGTATCATTTGTTTTGTTTATTGTAGACTAATTTCAGTAGCTAAGTGCAGATCCCCTAGTCCCAGATACCATTATCTGGACCTTCTTCGGGGCTCCTCGTGGGAGTCTTAGCCACACCTTGTTGACCACGTCCAACTGACGCCATAGCCATTGCGGGTGCTCCTCCATTTGCCTGTTGTTTTTGTTGTTGTGCAGCAGGAGCCACTTGGCCATCCGCTGCTGGAGCTGACTTCGGATCAAATTCGGGATCAATATTCTCCCGAATGAACTTGGTCGCTTCATCTGCAAGTCGTGCAAACCCATCAGTCTTACTACTGGCTTTATAACCAGACTGTTGTAACTGCTGGGAAATCATTGGTAAAAGTTTAGACCATCTCTGCAAACCAGGATTGGCCTCCAAAAACTCACTCCTCAAAGCTGCTGTTTTTTGTTCCTGCACAAACTCATCAAACCGAGACAATCTCGGATCGAGTTCTTGTTTTTGCATGTCGATCATATACCTCGCAGCCGTCATAGCCTGAGTCATCAAACCATCTCTCATCTCCAAGAATGCTGCTTCACGTGTTTCAGGATTATTAAACCTGTCGAAGAAATCCTTCTTCGGCACAAACACATTCAGCATCTTGTCAATCTCAGCTGGTGTCAAAGGCTTCTGCTGGGTCTGTTCTCTTTGCTGATTAACCTTGTTAATCGCCGTCTCAATACCCTGGATGAAATCATCCTTAGACAATGGAACCGGCACAACAGGTTGAACAGCTGCTGGTTGTTGTTGACTAGCCGCAGGCTTCTGGGCTGGTTGCTGATCTCCTGCTGGTGGTTGTTCATCTCCACCGTCCTGATTAAACGGCTCATCACGGCCGCCAAATAGCTCGTCCAGATTCTCATCTGACGGAGCACCTTCAATCAATGGTTCATTCATTTTCTTGTTCGTCTTGGTTAGTTTGATTTGAAAGGACCTCTAGGAGATCCTCTGCTCGTTTTTCAAGTAACTGTTCAAGCCGAACATAAGTTCGAAGCTCGCCTATCACCTGTTCTCTAAGGAAGAAAGTCCTGATATCTGTTACGTCCGTATTGACCAAATTATCAATACAAGCCGCTTTGTCAAATGCAGGTTTAACTTCCTTTTGATAGTATTCATTGTTGAGTATTGCCTTGATCAGCGCTAGTTCCTGGCCCGGGCGTAGGGGCACTTGTTGCTGTGATGGCTCTAAGTCTTGCATATTGCTGCAACTGTTCCTCTTGTGTGTTTCTAAACTTCTCGATATTGTCGATTCCACGTAATCTTGCGGTTTCTTCAATCATACGAGAAAGGTTAAGGTTAAGCGCAAAAGCTGTTTCTGGGTTCGACATCGCAACAGCAATTAACTCCTGTAACGACTGTGCGATAAACCCTTTCTCACTCGGCAACGTTCCATCATACGTCATGAAATCGTCCATCTGAGCGATAGTTTGAGGATCTCCTTTGAACAACAACATCCGCTCCATATACTTTTGTGCATCCATCGGATCTTGTGGAGGTTGGCCAAAGATCCTGATCCACAATTCTTCATCCATTCCTTGTCTGGAATTCGCAAGCATCTGTTGTCCCATAGGATCAAAACATCCCCACCACAACAGACCATTGTGCATACGAAGCCTTCCAGCAGCACCAGCAGTAACAGCCCTTGACTCCGTCGCCGAGCGACGTCCAGAATTATACTGTCCCTGTGCGTTATCATTTATCCCAGTAATCATCTGGATGATCTTATTAACTCCCTCAGCATCCATCATGTGATTTCCAGTTGCATCCACCACCTGAAACTGCTTGATCCACCTGTCCACTCCTGACCTCGACACATTCTTCTTCAACGCAATATAAGGACTTCTAGACTCCAATGACTTAGTATCAATCCCAGCCGGATCATAAATGAACTTCGAATCAATTGTTTTACGAATGCTAGCAATGTGCGAATTAATCAACCACGTCACCGTATCCTGCAAATACTCAATCATCCCAGCCAAACCTTTACCCTCAGCATGTTCATCTGGCATATACTCGCCCACATTCAACGTGAACTGGTTATGCAGATACCCCATGGGTTCCAGACGAATGATCCTATTACAATTTGCAATCCAAACCAAATACCTAATAGGAAACTCCTCCTTACCAATATCAAGATCCTTCGGTATGATATCAATCTGGACCTTAGTTATAAACTTGATCCCTGCCGTATGTTTCTGCGCGCCAGTTCCCTCGGGTATATACGCACCGAACCTAGGCCGCATCTTGTTCTCCTGCATATACGACGCTTGTAAAGGCCGAATGTGATCAATACCAGCAACAGTTTTATCCTGTTGCATAGCCTTGAGCTGATTCTCACCCATCTCGTCATCATATGCCACAAACTCGCCCATTTGCAAGTCTCTCAAAGGCAACCTGTGATCCGGAAAGAAATTATACGGCGAAATGACCCTAACCTCATTTCCCTTATACTTCAAAACCTTTGTTGTTTCCCACACCAACTTACCTTTCTTAAACTCAATCCCCATGAAACTGGTCGCTGGCTGTTGTGTCTGCACTGGAACATTAACATAATCCTCTTTCCAGCACGCTTCAGTTACACACATCCCAAACCTCGGCACATCAATTGCACACTGATACAACAACAACGGCCACTTATTATGCCTCAAGTCACGTTCCAACACTCCCTCTGCATCATGTGCATAATCTTCCCCGCCCGTTCCTTTCATCTCAAAGAACGTCCGATTCTGGGTCAACAACAAATACACAAAACTAGCAAAACTCTGAACCTGCGCAAACGTCAACGGCACCACCATCTTCACAGGTTCCTTCTTATCTCGCGCCTTTTTATCCTCTCCATCTTCAACCATCTCGCCAAGATATGTCTGATTTGCATAATCCCACACATCATATCTCTTCTGCATGCACGCACGAGACTGATTTACCAAGTCATTACACCGCTTCAACAACTTATCAATCTCAGGAGTATGCACCTCCTTGTCTAACATCTTAAAAACATCTTCTGTCATAATGTGCTGCCCAGAGTATGGGCTAGTAAAAATGGAAATCGTTACCTAAGTGGGAGGTCTTTTATTGGTTTGCTTGCCTCGGACTTCCATTCAATGAAGTCTACTTTGGAGAGGCTGGTTGATTCTAGTAAGCGAACTGCGGATTCGACTTTTCGGAGATCGTCTCGATATTTGGAAAGCTCCTGGAGGGTTAGGTCAAGTTTGGCTGTGTTTTCGCTGGTTCTAGTTTTCTGTGCATCGAGCTGGTATTTATACTCCAAAACATTCGCTTTTATAGCTTGGAGTTCAGTAACGATTTGATTGAATTGTGCAGGTAGTTCTTTTAATGGACCAAACCAGATACCGAATAAGAAGCACACTGAGATAAATCCTGAAAAGGCACCTCCGAAGCCAATCCAAGCCGTGGCTCTTTGCACATATTTTTGAACATCGTTATCTTTAGTATGGTGGGTTTCTTCCATTACCTTGACAGAAAAATAACGGAGGCTATAATAGCCATACCGATTCCAACGGAAGCAATAAGAATTATAATTAGTAGGGCTGTGTATAAAGTTTTAAATCCATTCTGCATTACTGCTATTAGTTCCTCGATTTTGTCAAGGATTTCGTCGTTCTGCAACTTCGACATCTCATAGAACTGAGAGTCGTTTGTTAGGTTTCTAAGAAGAGTGCACATGAATTCTCGAAGCATACTAAGCTTTTTCTTCTAATGGTTTCACGGCTTCTACTATTTTGCGACCAAATTCACGGACTTTTGATGGTGATGTTCTGACGATGGTGGGTTTTTTGACTTCTTCTTGACTAAGCGATTGGCTGAAGTAAGCTTTTAGCGAGACTAAACCGTTGCCGAGGGCAGCGAAGAATACTCCAGCCATTAAGCGTGGTTCCATAACCTGGTCGCTTAGTAGGTAAGTTGCTATTGTAGCTAGGAAAGGGATGGAGAAGTATAAAGCTCCTTCTGCCTTTACCATAGCAGGTGATTTTTTCATGTTACCAGATTGGACGATTTAGGTCTGTGACCCCAACCCACTGCTTAGGCGTTCTCGTCATGCGCTTGGCAGTCCAACGTGCTTTGACTTTAGAAGAAAAGTTCTTCATGGATGACAACACGGCGTGGTTGAGTAAACGGGCTTCTCCCTCGTCGGCCAAAGGACTGCCTTTGGAACTGCCCTGGGACAACTCAGCGTAGCCAACCGAAGCGAATGCACCAATGTTGAACCCTGCCGTGGGGCGACCGCCAAACGCTGTTTTCACCGCATCGACTCCGTAAGCCGAGTGACAAGCGTTCAAGAAAAGCAGGACGGTGCCTGCCGGAATCAATTTCACCTCGGAAGCAAGGTGCTCCCAGGTGCATTTTGGAATGGGCAGGCCGCGCTTGGTGCCGTGGGTGAAGATCAGGATAATTGCCACATCATCCACCTCCTTCACTCCTTTGATCCAAGACAATCCATCATTGAACGCGTCTCGCCCTCCGCTTGTGACAGTCATCGATTCTCCCATATTGCCCAAAGTGCCAAGACTGGTTTCCCATGCGTTGACATGAGTAAGTCCGTTCTGGATCATCACATCAGGATCTGATGGATTGGCTTCTGTATAGCCGAAGAAGTATGTTTTCATGGTTGAAAGTTAAACGCACGACGATAAGTATCGATCGGACGTGGCTCAGGCTTGCTGGCACATCCTACAATTGGAAGGCAACCCACAAGGGATGCTATAAGAATGATAAGTGTAATTAGTTTCATTTTATTGGAAGAACACCTGCGTTTATTGCGGTAGTGGTTACGCCGGCTTTGGTCGTAGCGAGACCTTGAGCAGTGGCTCCCCTAGTTGTTGCTAGGGCTGTGGCAGTCTTTGCTTTCTCTCCAGCTACGTAAGCAGCCCCGGCGAATCCGGCCGTTCCTAATGTCGCGCCGGCGGTTACGCTATGCTTGCCGAAGTCATAGCCTAGCTTGGTGCTGGTGCTATTGTCGATGCCGCCAGCTGAGCTGTAGCGGACACCGTTTCGTGTTACTTCAATATCGGTGGCTCCGAGTGAGTCCGAGCCATTAAGCTCGATGGCGCGGGCGGCAGTGGTACGAGTACGCCCTTCGCTGTCTGTAGTAGTTTCGGGCGGATAGTTCACCCAAGTCCTAGCACAACCGATAGATAGTGCAAAAACAACACTAACCATTCCAGTTGTCCACCAACGATACATTTTACGATAAGCTGTTCCGCAAGAAGCGATCATAACAACAAGACTAAAAACGGTAAATAACACAAACAACATTAAAATACCAAAACCTCGTTCGAATTTGTTAAATAAGCCGTGATTTGTTACCATTTTTGTTCGGGTGTTTCCCGACCTCCTGCTCGTTGTGAATTTATCACACATCCTACATTGAAGATTCCAATTAGTAACAATAAAAACAGGAATCCAACGAACTCTATTGCTGTATAATACATATTTCTCATTTGATTTGTTGATTTATTTTAACATAGCAAACACTATAGCTGCGATACTGATCATGAAACCAATTGCGATACCTACTGCACCCCAAATGGTAGTTGTAACTTCTTCTTTACCTCCGATTTTAGTTTTAAACTCCAAAACCGACTCCATTTTTTCAATAAGTCTTGTCATAGCTGGATCCATCACAAGTTCCTTGCCTCTTCCTTCGTATTGAGATCTTTCTACTACTGTTAGTCGATCGGTGATTTGTGCTGTTTGCTGGCGTTGTTGTTCAGCCATCGCCGCGGCAGTAGTGGAAACCAATGTCCGAAGTGCATCTGCTGAAGATGCGACCTGGTTTGCTAATACAGTAGCTGCTGCTGATTGTCGTTCACTTGCCACTGCAACCGCATTAACATCTACCGCACGTATTGCGTCAATACGTTTGGATTCTGCTTCTGCAAGACGAATCGTGTATTTTGATCTTAAATAAGCGATTTCTTTTATGTGATCAAGCTTGGCATCAGTTAACTCTCGTTCTAGTATTCTTAAGTCATCCTGGCGTCTAGTAGCTGCTTCGTTTAATGCAATAACATTAGCTGTGGGATCTACCACTGGAGCACCAGCTGAATCTACACCCATTCCAATCTCAGCACTAGGTTGCTGAGACCTCGTTTTAGGAGTTGGCTTGTTCGTCATGGATTCGGTCCAGTGGTTCCTCCCGGATGTGTATGAACTTCAGCATTGAAACGACCCGGCTTACCTGTAATGTCGTTCCAATCGTGCGTGTGTTTTGGCGTGGGATCTGGAGTAGGTGTGGGTGTAGGTGTAGGAGTGGGTGTAGGTGTAGGTGTAGGTGTAGGAGTGGGAACTGGAGTCGGCGTAGGTGTAGGGGTTGGACTCGGTGTTGGACTCGGTGTTGGAGCTGGCCCGTTCGCATACGTAGCTTGAATCGACGCAGCACGTGCCGGCATTGTGAATGTCGTTATGGCTTTCGTGCGATCACCGAGGAATTGCACATCTCCGACCCAGCCGGCAAAGTGTTTTCCAACTCCAGCATCCCATGCTACGACATTGACGATTTCTCCAGCTAAGTATTGATAGCTTCCATCTCCAGCAAGAACTGTTAGTTCGTATTTCGTGCCGGGAATTGGAGTCGGCGTCGGAGTCGGCACGGGAGTTGGTGTAGCGTTGGGTTGAACCCACACTACTTGGTTCGACGAAAGACTCTGTCGGTTAGCATTATCTCGACCAACGACAGTAAAGTAAGTCGTGCTGCCTGGTGCAAGACCTCCGATGCTTACTGTCACCGTGTTTCCAACTGCTGCCGTTTGATTGGGCGCTGCCGGATTAGGACCATATCTTACGTTGTAGCCTACAACCCCCGAAGATGCTGGCAGTGGATCCCAGGTTAAAGTCGCAGCGTGGCAAGCGACCATCGAAAGAATAATTCCAATAAACGTCTTCATGGACTGACCCTCAGGTTTGTTACGTTCAGTGTTTGAATGATTGAACCACCACCCCCACCATCCGGTGGAGGATCTACTCCATTGATGTAGCGATAACCAGCAGGGATCGTTTGCACCCTCTGCGCGTGAGTCAATGATCCGGGCGCTAAGGGATTGTGCGCTGGCCACGTCAAATTGCCGAAGAACGTGGGTTTCGAGGATCGATAGAAACTGTCTGGCAAAGTGTCTCCACCAAGACCTTCATTCGCCGGAATCCCAACCGCAACAGGAGTAAAATTGTAGTTGGCTTTCAAAATCGTAGTTCCGCCGTTCTGCTCAGAAAAACAATCTTGGTCCTGCTCTTGAAATCCTTCAGCTCCGGTCCACACATTGAAGACCGTCCCGTTTGTAGGCAGCGTGCCACCAATGGCAAAAGTTACTGTGCTTCCACTTACGGCAGGCGTCGAAACTCCGTCCGACAATAGTTCCGCAGATTGAGTATCGCTATTCCAGTAAATCTTAATAAAATGTTGTCCAGTATGAGGATCTCCACTATTCATCGTCATCACCCCGGCACTCGTCCCACCACCAGAAGTCAAGGTCGCTGTTGCCTTCCAGTCTACAGGGAAATCTCCAGCACTTATCTTGGACGTGCCAGTGAAATCACCGTTCCCGATATTTGGATTGCCGAAGCTATATGGATACGCTCCACTAGGCCAACTGTCGTTTGCTACGAGATTACCAATCATAGCGTACTTCCGCGTAAACCTGTTAAGTCCGACTACGTAAAGTTGAATTGTCTTCGATGCGTTTGATGCCATTAACCAGTTCCGAAAGATCAGCGTCTCAGACGCGCTTCCAAAATATCCATCCGAGTTTAGGGACGGAACAATGTTGCCCTCCACAAGATTGTGGCTGTTATGCGGCCCATGGTTTGTGTTCAGGTTCACCTGAATCGAGGAATTATTAGTGTCTGAAAAATTATAGGCCACCACATTTCCACAAGATCCCTCGTTGATTTCAAAAGCTGGAAAGACCTCAAAGATGATGTTGTCTTCAATCAAGGATCCTGAAACCGAGTTCACCAAAAACCCGGCACCATTCGTTCCGCCGCCTGTCCCGCCCTGCGCGTAGCAATGTCGCATCTCGCAATTCAAACTGTCTTCCAAAAAGAACGGATAGTTAGCCGCGGCTATCGACTTCACATTCTTCACCCAACAGTTGATTCCCTGAGAAATTCTAACTCCGTAGATAGGCAAACCGTTGCCGTCCACCGTGAGATCCTCAACCCCAGAGAAATCCGCATGAACACTTCCAGCCGCGATCCTCGCAGTAGTTCCTGCTTGACCAGCATGATAAATACCAGGGAAGATCGTAAGTGTCGTCGCCGTCTTCGAGACAACCTTCACCTTCTGCTGCCTGGCCCAGGTGCGAACGTCGCTTAACTGCATTCCTCCCGTGTTAACCACTACCATCGCTCCAGAGGTTAACGCCGCATCGTCTGTCATGTTGCTCCAGTAAATGTGCGCCAGCTCACCCACCGCAAAGGCCGACGTATCCGCCATGGTCAGGACCGTGGAATCCTTCGTATGCGCTCCCGCCGTAATCAACATCCCATTTGGAGCCGGTTCATTCCAAAGGTAGTTGGCATCCGTTCCCATGAAAATCGCCGAGGCTCCCCCTTGAAACTCAAGCCGCGTCACATCCACTCCTGCTCCACGAAGAATCGTTCGATTAGGAATGCCTAGCGTATTCACGTTATATGTTCCCGCAGGTAGATAGACAACTTGATTATCCGGACAGTCGTCTATTGCATCTTGAATCGCTGAAGTCGCATCCGCCGATCCAGAATTATTAGCACTATACGGAGGTTGTGTAACGTCCGCAAAGATCGTCTGACCCGTAGGAATTCCTCCAATTACTCCAGATCGAGTCCCGACTGACCAATCTGTTATGTTGTTGGCAGGAATGAGTTCAGCACGAAGCGTGGCTGCACAAGTAAGGAGAATTGCTATCAGGAGTTTTTTCATAAATTCAAAAATCAGTTGCTGCGAGCTGCACTGTGTCAAAGTCAACAATAATAGCACTCGAACTATTCCAAAACAAGAAATACTGTGAACTAGTCGTTATTGAGCCATTTGTGGCCCCACTGCTATTATTCGATCCATCCGACGGTTTGCTATCTGTTGCAAGAAACCAGACCCGAGCAATCGAATTAGCACCAGTTCCAGGAGTAACCCGAAACCACACGTAGTAAGTCGTGTTCGCGGCCATTGTCGCTACGGTCTGCTCGTAAATTCCACCAGACTGAACAACGAGTTGACCTGTCGAAAGCAAGATTATAGCAAGAGTTGCATTGAATGACGCATCTCGGACGAGCAGGATCTCCGTAAATGTCGCGGGCAGAGTTACAGCGCGAAACCTAAACTTCCCGTAAACGGTCGCCTCGGGTGTTATTGTCGACAAACCACCTTCACCACTGTCGGCCCTGAGAGATTGCGCACCAACCAGTGGGTTAACTGTCGAATCGAAGTCACCACCACTATCACTCCATCCCGCAGGATTTCCCGTTCCTTCAAAACCCTCGTTTACTAGGAACGTCGGACCACCAACGACTCTAAACGCCTTCCGGCTGTGCTGAAGTATATCAGCATCTGCCGAGACGAAAGAGAAAAGCAATAGACTAACTAAGAGCGTCAATCTTGGACTCATAGGTCGTCCTGAAGGTGTTGTTGAATTGCGTGATTGTCCGAGCAGTCAGTGGTGGAACCGAAGCTGCACGAAGTAAGTTTATTTCCGAAAGCATCATGTCGCGTAGTGTTTCAAACCCCAACGCAATGGCATGGTTTTGTGCACCAGAAGGAACCAGAAAAATATCCTTAGCCGCTTGTTTCAGTGCGGCTAAACTCGCTGCGGCACTGGCAGCGTTGATACTGTCAATTTCTGGTTGCGTCAGATTGACCACAGCTGTTCCATTCCAACGCATTGGGTTGTTAATATTTACACTGCCAAGATTCGGATTCTTGACACGGTTTGCTCCGAGCGTGGCTTCCTTGCCCTCGTCAAAGGACCGAATAATTTGCGTCACCAGATTAGTCACTGGTGTTGACGATGGATCGAAGATAACGTAGTCCGGCATAAAATTATTGGGCAACAGGTTCAACAGACGATTCAGTGTATTCAACAGTCACGCCAAGAAGGACAGCGTCAGCGTTAAGAGTATCGGCAGCTACATCTCGAGCAACTTGAACATATATGTCACGATTTGCAGCCGGTGTGCCGGCAGGCGTTAGCGCTGGTGTCGTCGGTGCAACATGCATGTCATTTGCTGCGAGTAACGTATCAGCACCAGAAGTTTGTTCTGTCCCGAGTGCTAGGTCCAACGCATCGTCATCCGCATAAGCACGAGCTGCGAAATCCCACTCCACTGTCCCTGTTCCAGTCGCGGCGGTCCAACGAGGCTTGAAAGTGATTGTGCCACCATCATAAGCTGTTGGAGGAGTCCACCAAAAACCGACGGCTTCTTCGGTCGTCGAATCGAACGCGAATCCATCATACATGATGTCGTTCGTTGCAAGTTCGACAGTGGTGGTCGCAGCACCATTAGTGGTTCTTGCAATCATAGAACCAGCATTGATGTAGACGGTGCGCCGAACACCAGTTCGTGTTCCTGTTCCGCCACCCGCTACAACTCCAGTGTCTCTGTTATCGAACCAACCAAGTGTGGTGGCACGTAACGTTGTTGTCGCTGCACCAGCCCTTGCAGCAATCTGTGCTGATGTATTAGTGGTTACTTGGAATTGTCCAACAGTTAGAACAGCCGCAACGTTATTCCGCAACGTCGTAAATGGCGCAGCAGAAGCAGAAGGAGCCGTGTCTGTGATATCGGGGTCACGAACGTAAACATTTCCAACCGCAGCATTGCTTGTTCCACCACTTATTACGACACGGAGTTTTAATCCTGTCGGGACTCTTAGTGCAAAATTAGTCGAGGTTGTGCTGAGAGCAGATGTGTCGATGTCAAGAATCGGGGTCCTAACCTGAAAATAGTCACCAATTTGGTTGAATAAAACATTCGCCGCGGCTGCTCGCACAATCGAACCAATACGACGTTTTGAATCATAATTGGCTGGCATTGTCGGCGTGGTGACAGACAACGAAAACAATACATCAGTGACTCCAGTATCCGAACGTTTAATGGCCCAAACGTGGTAAGTTCCATTGCCAACCGCACCAGTATCAAGACCACCCTGGTTCGTTCCAACTGCCCACGCCACATCAAGCTGTTTGGTTAATGCCGTAGCGAGGTTAATATCAGTGGTATTGGTCGAATCTCGTGCGACACCTATTGCGATGTCAATATCGTTTGTAGCGTCAGTTCCGTTGTTTGCGAGGGTCAAACCAGACAAATAACCTCTCGGTAAAATAGCACCAATTGGAGTTGTAACACCAGCAATGCGAGCATTGAAAACACCAGTTGTGGAGTTATACCAAAGATCTCCATTTGTCAGTGCTGAAGGATCTCCTGCTTGAGAACCGACATTTAGTCCTGCATTTGTGGCGTTAGGATTGAATGTTTGTCTAGTGCCATCTTCAAACGCCAATGCTCCGGTTATTGTAGCAGTGGTGAGGTTCCAGTTCGTCACTGCGACACCATCATCCAATGTCGGACTTGCCCAAGTTCCACCAAGTTCGCCACCAGGAGTTGTTCCCACAACGATTGCATTTGTTAATGCACCATCGGCAGTTCCAACCAAGTAATTAACAGTTGTTGGTGCACCAGCACCACCTGCACCTAAACTAACAGTCGCACCGTTGATTCGTGCATCAAGAGTGTTATTGGTAGAATCGTACCAAAAATCACCATTTGCAGGTGCGGAGGGATCTCCAGCCTGTGAACCAACGTTGAATCCTGCATTGGTGCCATCAGGGTTAAAGGTCTGTCTAACACCATCTTGCCATGTCGCAGCACCAGTAATTGACGGAGTGGTAAGACCCGGACTTGTGAACGAACCACCGGTAACAGTCTTGCCAGTAAAAGTCAATGCCGTTGGCAAACTCAAAGTCCAGGTTCTGTTAGCTGTTAGATCTAACGCACCTGCTGAAGACGTAATTTCGTTAGCCGTGCCCGCAACAGTAAGAGTTCTTGTGGCATTGACAAAATCAACCCCAATCGCAGTTTCCAGTTCGGCTTCTGTATCAACGTCGATTGTAGCATTGGCACCATCGGAACCGAATAAACCAACGCCAAATGCTGACGAGTCTACATTAGTTCCACCACGAGCACGCTCGAGCAAACCTGTCGTAAAGAATGCCGTGGCAGAATCACCAGTGTTTGCAGTAGCTGCTGTGGTAGCAGTTGTGTCATTACCAGTTAAAGGCCCAACAAAACCAGTAGCTGTTAAAAGTCCAGTTGTTGCATCATATGTCAAACCAAGATCAGTCCGAACCGACATGTTTCCTGTTGCGGCATCAAACATGCCAATGAATGACGTGGCATCGTTAGAATCATTGACCTGAACAGTCTGTGGAACAATATCAGCCGATCCGTTAAACGCGACGTTGCAGATGTTTCGAGACGTTTGAAGAACTGTCGCAGCAGCGGCCAAATTAACAGTGATCGTATCTGGTACTTGTGCATCAGTAACTGCTCCTTGCATGTCAGGAAGATCCATGACACCTTCGAGTGCTGCCTCTAACGAACCAATGGTAATATCCTTCTTAACATTAGCCGCAGCCGAATCTTCAATAAGTAGATGGTCTGCAATTACTGGAGTTGCTTTGTCCGCAACCGCGACGATTTCACCCGCCACATTATCATGAATAGCATCAGCATCACCGCCACCACCACCATCATCAGTGCCGTCGACGAAACCTGCCGGAACATTAACTAGTTGCGACCAATCGAGTTTGGCATTAGCTGAGTTTGGTACGCCAGCATTGATGACATC
>Ga0105252_10000905_pt1 | contig 15391 bp, 11 predicted proteins | sample EasRivMeERMZT100_FD_89675 | JGI IMG/M metagenome (GOLD analysis project Ga0105252, IMG submission 89675) | Soil microbial communities from meander-bound floodplain in the East River, Colorado, USA - East River MetaG ERMZT100 | ecosystem: Environmental > Terrestrial > Soil > Floodplain | place... | reverse complement strand
TGTCTTTCTCGACAGTTATCTCAAATACCCCAAGTCGCCGAAAGAGCCAAACCAAGCCCCAAGCTAGAACGACAACGGTAGCCAGTCCGACAAGAGCATCACTTTGCTTCTTGTCTAACACTACGGCCGAGTAGGCCAGAAGAAAACAGACAATGAGAAAAATGACGACTTTTAGACGCTTCACAGACACCTCCAATTTTTTCGGACAAATAAGACATTTCTGCCTATTAGCCCGAGGTTAATCCATTTAACGGTTAAACGTCTGTACAGGTCTAGGACCTATAGACGCCAATTACCGTGTTTTACAACGTACCTTCTGGCCTTTTAAGCCAAAAGCTCGCTAAAGTCCTATCATACTTTTGAACTTTTTTCAAGCCCCTTTAGGCTCAGTGCCATTAAACAAAAATCCCGCCGTAGCGGGATGATTATTTTCTTATTTTCAGTCTTACTTTATCGGTTTGACTATATTTTTGCCTGCGTTGTTCTTTTTATTCCAGTACCAGTATCCGAGAGCTCCAAGAACGATGAGTAGGAGGATTAACCACCACCAGTTTGAGAACTCACCTGCTGCGCCAGCTGCTGCAAGACTTGAGGTAGCTGTTTCTTCCTCTTCAGGCTCTAGAGTTACAGTCACTTCAGGAATATTCTCAGTTGTCTCGTTGCCAGTCTCTACGGCTAGAATTGTTTCGTTTGAAGTTGGTGCTACAAAGGTTGTTACGAGTACAGGTGCGCCAGTATTATCTTCGCTAACAGTAGTTACGCTTCCTGAACCAGTTGGACCGTAGTCACCTGCTGGTCGTGAGCTTCCACCACCGCCACCGCCAGAAGAACTTGATGAAGGTGGAGGAGTAGTTGTGGTAGTGCCAGAAACTTCGTTACCAACTACTTCTGGAGAACCGTGAGAAATTGGTCGGAAGAAATATGCTGTATTTTCGGTAAGATCGCTTACAGTAACTGAGTGCGAGGTAACCATGTTGGAATCCTCAACGGTTGAACTTGCGTATCCGTAGTTAGGAGCTGGTTCAGTAATCGGGTTGTGGGAAGTTATATCGTAGATAACTCGAGATGTTGCTGGATGGCTAGTTGTCCATGTGACAGTAACGCTAGTTGTTTCAGCATTTGCGCTAGCTTCAGATGAAATCATGAGATCGGAAACTACAACTGTGCGGACTACTTCGAGAGCTGTGTTCGTGTTTGAGTCAGAAACGTTGTATCGAAGTTCGTATGTTCCGATAGTATTTGAATCTACAGAACCAGTAACAATGATATTTGCTGTGATATCGCCATCAACATTGTCGAGAGCTGTTGCACCAGCATCAGTGAAGGCCTGACCTACTGCGAGATTGGCTGGGGATGCACCGAGAAGAGTGATAACTGGCTTAGTCTGGTCAGTAACGTTTACTGTGCGGCTTGTAGTGCTTGCAGCATTACCAGCATCATCAGTTGCGTTGTAGTTTACTTGGTATGAACCAACTGCGTTCATGTTCACCGCGCTTGCATCAGGAGTTACAGGAACATCTGTATCGATGTTGTCTGTAGCCGTTGCGCCGAGTTCTATATAAGTGCCGTTTAGAGCAACTGTAATTGTTGCGTCACCAGTAAGAACTATGACCGGAGCTGTGTGGTCAATAAGTAGGTTAACTGTCTGAACTGCTTGGTTAGAAAGTGCGTCAGTAACTCTAACCTGAACTTCATGAAGTCCTTCTGGAAGAGCGTCGATTATTTCTGCAATCCAATCCTGACTACCCTCTGTGGTGCTTGTAGCAATGTATGTGTGTCCATTGACTGCGACTTCTATTGTAATTGGACTAGAAGATGCGGAACCGGCTGATGCGGTGCCAGTGATAGATGTCGTGTTCGGAGCTGGAGTGTTTACAGTAACGTTTGGAACCTGAGTGTTGATTGTAATTTCCCCAGAAGCTTCAGGTGAAGTGTTGCCAGCGGCGTCAGTAGCAATTGCTGTGACAGCGTAGGTTCCATCAGAGAGAGTGTCGGTTACGTTTACTGACCAAGTTCCCACTGTAGTTGAAGCTATATAAGTTACAGAATTTACTGTGACAGATACTGATGCTGAATCCATGCTTGCTGTACCGGTAATTGTTGGGGTCGTGTCGTTGGTAATCTGACCGTTTATTGCGACTGTTGGAGCCTCTGTGTCAACTGTGAAGTTGATTATCGTTGAAGTGCTGTTATTTGATGGATCAGTAGCCTGGATAGTAAGAGTGTGAGGTCCTTCCGAAAGTCCGCTAACTTCTTTTGGAGATGAGCAGTCTTCGAAGCTTCCACCATCAAGTTTGCAGGTAGTTGATGCAGTTACATCGTTTACGCTGAAGGTTGTGGTTGCGCTAGTTAAATTTATAAATGCTGATGGCTGAGATAATACTGTGATTACTGGAGCAGTTAAGTCTCTTACATGTACTGTTCTATAAACTACAGAAACATTTGAGTGAGAGTCGGTTGAAGTATAAGTGAGAACGTAGTCACCAATGATTGTGCCGTCAACAGTTCCAGTTATTACTACTGGTACTTCCCCATCGACTACGTCAGTAGAAGATGCACCTGGTTCTGTATAAGTTGTGCCAACTTCGATAGTCATCTCTGCAGCACCGTTTAGTGTGATAACTGGAGCAGTTGTATCTTGAACTGTGATAGTGAAGGTTGTTGTAGCTGCATGCTGACCACTTGCGTCTGGACCGGCGTTACAGGTAACTGGGTTAACTCCAATTGGGAACATTGAGCCAGAAGCTGGGGCGCAAGTTGCAGTTAGATTTGAAACTGCGTCAGTAACTGCTGGAGTGTCGTAAGTAACGACAGTGCTTGAAGCAGAAGTTGCCTCGACAACCATGTTAGTAGTTGAAGCGATAACTGGAACTCCGTCGGTTACGATTACGTTAAATGTAGAGGATGCGAGATTACCTCCAACATCTGCTGCTGTACAGTTGACTGTTGTTGTGCCAATGCCGAATGTGTGAGGAGAAGTAATATTGGTTGGATAGTTTACTCCCCAGATTGGGTGGCCGGTATCTAATGGATACTTAAGTGTTGGTATTGTGCAGAGGGTGCTTAGATTTCCAAGCGCTAATGCATGTACATTGGCATCTGAGTCAGAAACTACTGGAGAGAAAGGAACTTCTGCTCCTGCTATTGATGTAGCTGCTGCATTGATGTCTCCTTGAGTTATAACTGGGGCGATTGCACCAGAAGTTGGATGATTGTTCATCCTTGAAAGACCTTCTTTCATAGTGACAACGTCTACAGTTGAACCTTTGCTCTGAAGGTAAGTAACTATAGTTTGGAATCGAGCAGGAGTGATGCAGAAGTTATCTGTGCAGGTATCGCTGACTTCGTGGAAGACAAGGACTAGCCACTGGTTAGTTGCAATTGCTTGGTCAATCCAACTTTCGACGTATCCCCATTCTGGACGAGGAGTACCTGGAGGATACTCTATTGCTGGATCTGTAGAAGTAATAGGAGTATCACCATTTACCTGTCCAGCAAATAAGTGATATCTATCAGTATTCTTATTGTTTAATAGAAGCTCACCACCTCCACCGATGAGATTAACTGTACGAGCACCAACTATTCCTGCGGACTTGAGTTTAGATGTAAGTGCATCATCAAAGAGACCGAACGGATAAGCGAAGGTTTGTGCTGGTAAACCAACGTTCTGCAAGAGGTCGAGTCTCAAACCATCTATTTCAAACAATAGGTTGCTTGCAGAAAGACCGACTAGCCCACCGTCAGGATCAGTTCGAGTGTGGTTTGCAATTTCATGACCTTCAGCCTCCATTGTGTTCAATTCGAGAGTTGTCATGAAGTCGCATTCTGGGTTGTTTATGTCAGCGCATCCTGTTGCACCAGTGATGATGTACTGCGTACTGTCGAAGTTGACAGTATTCATAATAGGTCGTGCGTTCTGATAAATAGAATGCGCGCCGTCGTCGAAGGAAAGGGTTACCATACCCTTGTCGAAAACGTCAGTGTTTATTGTGAACGGACTTACGGCAAGCGGAGAGCTTGCGTTTGGAGTAGGAGTAGCTGAGTCAGTAACTGTAATAGTGCAGTTATTGTGTGCTCCTGATGAAAGTGTGTTGAAGGTTACAGTGTTGTTCCCTACTACGGCAGCTGTAGTTGCGCTTGAGCAGTCGCCTCCGTAAGTAATAGTGCCAGCTTCAGTAGAACTGAAGGTATAGTTAGGAGTGTCGTCATTGGTAGTAGCTGGAACTGGTGTTACCTGAGCAAGGACTGGAGCAGAAGTATCAGGAGCTGTGAAATAAACTTTAACCTGGACATGATCTAGCTGGGCATCTCCAAAAGCTGAGACTGTTGAAACTCTTATTTTAAATGTAGCATCAGCAAAATCTGCTACTGTCCAAGTTTTACCCCATTTATCTGTAGGACTACCTACAACTACTGTGGTATCTGTAGGGCTTGTACTTACAACTGCAGTCTTATTAGTTGTATATGCGTTACCATTTGACGCGTTCCAAAGAGCGGTAACAAAGTTTCTGTTAACGGTCTTTCGTCCCTCGACTGATACCTCGATACCATCAATTGTCGATCCAGCAGGAATACCTAAATCAGGAAAACCATATTCAGCTACATCAGTACTGTCATTAAAATTTGCCTTGTTGTTGTCTGATACCCAAGCATTATTTGGACTAGAGACGCTATTTGAAGAAACTGTTTGATTTGGAGCATCAAAACCAGTATCTGCTGCAAAAGCTATCGGAACGTTAGAAAAAACTATGCCGAGGGTTAGAAACAATGCTACTCCACGTGATGCTGATTTGTTCATATTTATAATTTGATTTATATAATGGTGAATTCTGTATTTCCTTGAATATAAGCCACTTTTTTAAAGATTGTCTTATATCAAAAATGCGTGCCCGAACACTACTATAAACGACAGAAAGATGCAAGTGGCAAGCCCACCGGCTGTCCTTAAGTTATTAAGGTCAAATCCACCTAGTTAGTTGACTACGACGTTGAAAGTTTTGTTGCCGATTCGCCCGCCTGTGTCTGCTGCTGTGCAGGATACTGTCGTTGTGCCAACTGGGAAAACGTAACCAGAGGTGATGGCTGTCGGGTAATTTGTACCCCAAACTGGGTGACCAGTATCTGCTGCATATACTAGTTTTGTAATTGTGCAGAAGGCACTCAGATTTACACCTAGACCTGTGTCGTCATCAGCAACTGTTGGAGTAAATGTCACTGGTGCGCCACTTGCAGAAGTTCTAGTTTTGGTAATAGTGCCACTAGCAGCTTCTGGGATAGTTATAGTTGGGATTCCTGAATTAGAAACCGGGTTATTGCTCATCCAAGCTAGACCATTCTCAACAGTTACGGTGCTTACGCTAGTACCCTTTGATTTAACGTAATTAACTATGGATGCGAACTTAGCTGGAGTTATGCAGAACATTTCCCCACCACAGTCGGTCTTAACTTCATGGAACACGAGAATAAGCCATTGGTTCGAAGTTATAGCTCCATCTACCCATGACTGAACATTGCCCCATTCTGGTCTAGGAGTTCCTACTGGCCACTCTAAAGGTGGATCTGTTGGAGTTATAGGTGTATTTGCGTTTATTTGGACTGCTGCAAGCTTGTATCGGTCTCCCCCGGTCTTAGCGTTATAAGATGGTTGGCCGTTTGCGTTGATGAAGTTTACTGTACGTGCCCCAACTATCCCCGCGGACCTGAGTTTTCCTACTAGAGGATCATCGTACTCTCCAAATGGATAGGCGAAGGTTTTGACTGGTATCCCAATATTTTTTAATAGATCGAGACGCAAACCATCAACTTGATAAAGTAGTTCTGTCGAACTAAGGCCTCTTGACCCTACTCTGTTTGCACATTCACCTGGAGCGCAGTCGTCGGTTCTAGTGTGAGCGGCTATTTCATGTCCTGAGTTATATAGTTGCTTAATCTCTGCTGAATTCATGAAGTCTGAACAGCCAACTCCACCGTCTGCACACTGCATGGCAGCGCTTATGATGTACTGCGTGCTTTTAAGCCCATTTGAGTTCAATACTGGGATAGCATTGTCGAGGATATCTTGAGTTCCATCATCGAATGAGAAGCTAACTAGACCAACGTTAGAAGGCACTGGGGTTGGGTAAGGAGTTGGATATGGTGTGGGATAAGGCGTTGGGTACGGGGTAGGATATGGGGTTGGGTAAACTGGAGGGGTCGGATACGGGGTTGGGTATGGTGTTGGGTATACAGGTGGAGTGGTTGAAGCAGGGGTATAAGTAACAGTAGCTCTAAGAGCGCCGACTCTGACATTGCTTTCATCTGTAGCGGTCTTTAGTACTCCAATCTGAAACTTAGTAGTTGTAGACTTTATAAAATCTGGAACGTCTATTGTTTGCGTAGAGTTATGACTGCAAGAGCTACTTGTCCCGTTTGCGACAAGATTAGCAGATGCATCTGTGTTTGTTGTACCTACTCGAGCAAAAGTCTTAAAAGTGGCACCGTTATTGTAGCTTCCGGCACTGTACCAAGCCGTAACATTAACGCTAGTTATAGTAGCGCCATCTGGTATAGAACTTAGATTTAAATAAACTGATTCTCTCCAGTCCCTACCTCCAGTATCAACATAGTCATAATTAGCGCAGTATGGAGTACCTGTCTCGTCTATATCACTCTCTGTTCCGTACCAGCCACCATAGTTACCCTGGCCATTAGGATAAAGGACACTGGTTGTGTTTGCAGCAACAAGAGAAGGGGTGAGAAGCAGTAAAGAGACAATCAGAAATTTTCTATACATGAATTAATTTGCTTAAAGACACTACCAGTAATTAGTTACATTCCGAATACTACACAAATTTCCCTAAAGGTCAAAGTTATGGCCAGTAAATCCCTCTAGTAGTAATAATCTCTTTCCACGGGCCACTTGGTACATTAGCACTGTCAATAAACTGCCAATCTACCTTATTATCGACGTTGTTGAGGCCATTAAATTTCAAGCAATCTCTTAGTGCGGGTGATACATCCATACCTGCGTTATTTGCCAATGTGCTCTTTGGTCGGGCGTCTGTTGTGCTAAATACATAATTATAATCATCATATTGGTATGGTCCTGCATCCTCAATTTGTCCATAACAAGTAACTCCATTCCTTGTAAGTTTGACCCAACGATTTTTCATCATAGACTCATTTGAACTCCAGACCTTTTCACTCGCCCAAGGGACAACAGCTGTCCTATTAGTCTTAGGTGTACCGTTATCGTTGAAGTCGTTGTAAGGAAGATCAAGATAAAATGGATTCTCTTTAGGGGTAAATCCTATTGGGTAATAGCCATTCCTGTGTTCATAGTCATCATATCCCCCATAGTGCGCCTGCCACGCATCATCCCATGCAGAAAGAGCATTATCTTCTGATGAGCCGTTCCCTACTGGCTCCCCTACCCAGAACACTGCTGCGGTAATGTTTGTGTGTAAAGGATACTCTGTAGATACAGTTGGAGTTGGGTAAGGAGTCGGATACGGGGTTGCGTATGGAGTTGGGTACGATGGGGTTGGGTACGATGGGGTTGGGTAAGTATAAGCTCCATTCGATTTCTTAAGCTGTCCTGGGGATTTGTCTGACTTTCCTTCGCTAGAAGAAGCTAGAACACTTGTGGTAGCAAATAATTGAGGCTGTTTCTCTCTTGAAATAGGGCCAAAATAGCCTATTGCAATAAAGAATATCGGTATGACTGCCAGGCCCAGAATAAATTTCATCATATACTTGATATTACCAATGACTTTATATTGATAGAAAGCAACTTATCTGTTGCCGTTTAGACCTATCAAGTCTTTCTACCCTAAACCACGGCGTGACGGGCTTGTCCATTGACCAGTCGACTTCACAAAGAAGGCTCTAGGTATAGCCATTAGAAATGCCATTGAGTCAAAAAATCTAATAAATGGGAAAACCAGCCCAGCAAGTAAATATTCCTTTCTCCCTTGTACACCAGCGACTACGAGAGTCAGGAGATAGTCCGTCGCTAGAATCACCAAAACATTCACTGCCGTGAGATATTTGAGGTCTGGAGATGTTGAGTATGGCAAAATGAATGAACCAATAACTAATACCATCGGCATAAAGAAAAATATAAAACTACCCATAATAGTTTCCAGAAGTGTGAGCGACATTGCTGCCCAGAATTTTGAAGGCCAGAGACCGTGGAGTCTTATAGTCTGCCAGAGACCAAGATACCAACGCTTTATCTGGCGGTAATAATCATAGAGATTGTCGGGATCCTGTGTATAAGCAACGACTCTGAGATCATGAACAATTTTCCCTAGTTTTTTGTGTTGAACTTCAAAAGTCATGTTGTAGTCTTCAATAACTAGTCCGTGTGGATTCATACTTATTTTTCCAAGAACAGAGGTTCTGTAGATACTTGCGAAACCAGGGATAATAAAAACAACGTTTGCATATTTCCATGCCTGGCCAAATTTCATGAGGATTTGACTTAAGAAGTAGATGCGCTCTCTATGAAGTATGAAGAGTATTTGTTTCCATGTGAGTTTCTTTGGATCCCAGATGGTCGAGGCATAACCAGCCACAGCCACAACATCTGGATCATTAAAATGTGGGAGGGCGCGCTTCAAATAATCAAACTTAAGTCTAGTATCGGCATCTACGAAAATAATAGCTTCATATCTTTTGTCGAGATTGAAGTGTTTAATACCTTCTTCAAGTGCACCGGCCTTACCTTTGCCTGGATTAATCTCCAAGACATTTACCCTTAATTCTTTTGCAAGTCTACCTGTGTTATCAGAAGATCCATCCGAAATAACGTATATTTGCTCTGGCTTTACAATTCGGAAAAGAGAAGACACAGAATCGATAAGAACAAGCTCTTCATTGTGGGCGGGCATAATAACAGCCACATCCTTTTCGGTAAGAACACTCTTCACGTGATTTCCATTCCTGAATATTTTATTAAAAAGTGGCGTTAATACTCTCTCTGAAATAAGCCTAAGAAGCCCTACAGCTCCCCAAAAGGTGAAGTTCAAACCTAATACCATAACTATCAGTATCCAGACTGGCCAGCCAAAAGTCTTGAATTTTGGGATTGAAGGAATCTCGATATTACTAATTATGCTTACACTCTGTGCTTGGCATAACTCAACAATCTTCGCTTGGGTACGAGGACCAATAAATCCTGTCGGACTAGTTAGACCTAGTGGAAGAAGAATTTCTTCGGCGTGCTTTTCTTGAAATTTGTATATGGCGAGTTGTGTCTCGTCACTAAAAATAGAATCCTCACTTATATCTGTACCTAGATCCTTATTTAAAAATCCTTGTAGCTCGAGAACTTGAGGTCCAGAGACTCCATAACGAAGCTCTCCAGTAGAGAGAAGTTCACAAGAAATTTTGGCATTTTCATTACCTGCTACTTGCCCATTAATTTGAGGTGGGTGAAAAACCGGAAAAAGTAGGAGTAGAAAAACTAAGAAAGCAACCATTAACCTTGAAGTTGAGGATTAAGACTCTTCACGGAAGAGTACTTAACATCAGTTACAAGTCTTGATTTGAAATCTTCTACAGTAATTTTTAGTCCAGTATCGAGGTCAACTTTATAGTCCCAACCAAGAGATCGTACTTTATCAAGAACCGGCATGCGGCTGTTGTGGTCGTGTTCAGCACGAGGAACATAACTAATCTTGCTTGTAGAACCTGTGATCTCGATAATTTTCTGAGCAAACTCGAGCATAGTTATCGACTTATCGCTTCCAAGATTGTAAACATCCCCAGCTACACCCTTCTCCATAACAATCTGAAGTCCATTAATTAGATCGTCAACGAAACACATTGTTCTCGACTGATCACCCTTTCCGTGAACTGTGAGATTCTTACCAGCTAGAGCTTGGGTGACAAACATTGGGATAACTCTATAGTCAGCAAGTGCCATCTTAGGACCATAAACATTAAAGAGTCTTACCATCTTGGCATTAACTCCATACTTCCTCACATAGTGTTTAATTGTTGCTTCGCTGAAGCGCTTTCCCTCTTCATAACTTGCTCTCCATCCTATTGGATCAACATTTCCTGTATAAGTTTCAGCTTGAGTTGGTCTTTCTGGATCTCCGTATATTTCAGATGAGCTAGTAAACAAGAAAGCTGCATTATGATCCTTGGCCACTATTAAGGAATTTTTTGTCCCAGCTGAACATGCGTCCAACATCTCATCACCTAAAATCTCGATATTTGGAACTCCTGTTGGGCAAGCAAGTTCGAAGATTTGATCAAATTTAACCCCAGTGTCCTTTACAAATTTTAGAAACTCATCAGTTTCTATGCCACATTCAAAGAAATGAAAATTTTTGTTCTCTTTTAATTGATCTACATTTTCTCGGCGTCCAGTTGTGAAATTATCTACTGCCCAAACCTTGTGACCGTCCTTTAGAAGTCTTGAACTTAAGTTAGAGCCGATAAATCCAGCCGCTCCAGTAACCAGAATATTCATGTTTTTATTCGTTTACTACCGTGTGTAAATGCTGATGTTGGTGAATGGTAGAGTCACACAATGAAAAAGGCTGCTAGCCCATTTCTAAGTAGCACAATACAGTTATGACTTTTTAGTGTCAAGGACTTTTCTAACTAGCATATATACACCCTATTATAAAATAGTGACCCTATGGTCAATAAAAGATGACCTTTTATTGTATAGAAGGCTTAGGAATGTCCTGTAAGGCTGCTTTCAGTTTGCCTATTTCTCTTTTGAGATAGACGAAGATAGCTCTTTTTTCTTTCTTTGATAAGACTATCTCTTTCACTGAATCTACACCGACAGGACACCTACCATCGATACACTCATGTATTTGCATTTAAGTTTTCTATATGAAGTAACTCGCGTAATTGACCTAGTCCACGACTTATTCGAACCGAGATAACGTTTGCTGACTCACCTAGTATCTCAGCTATCTCTCTGGGTTTCAATTCTTCAACACATCGAAGATAAACTGCATTAGAGTAAGGTTCTGGAAGTTCACGGATCATTCTAACTAAGAATGCTGCCTCAACTTCTGTCTCAACATTTTCCCGAGCGACGAGCATTAGCCCCGCTGACCTACCTTCATTTATCGCGTTTTCAACTAGAGCCTCGAGAGAGAAGGATTTCTTCTTTCGATACCAGTCAATGACGATATTCCGAGCTATTGTAAAGAGAAACGTACGATGATTTTGTATTACTTTCTCAGATGCGAGCGTTTTCCAAAAACGCATAAACGTATCTTGAGTAAAATCAATTGCCACATTTCTATCTGATGTCCTCATTAGGCAAAACCGGAATATTGCATCCGATTCCCTGTTGTAAGTCTCTACGAAGAACTTTTCGATCTCCTGCACACGATTTTTAGTGTTTTCCATTAAATATAGACGTAAGATACGCCAAATCTTAACTTGTAATAAGGTTTCGACCCCTAGGGATTAGTAATAACACTTAAGGGATTACCGTAAGCTATAACCTTTATTCGAAGTTGAGTTCTGGCCTATCCGTATTTCAGTCAATAACGTCGTTCAGGAGTTCAGAGGTAGAGTACTGGTCTATCATCTACAATTATAACCGATTTATTTGCCTATTCAAGTGAGGCCTCCGTGTTAGCCATCACTTTTAAGTTTGATTCAAGCACTTCTAGCATTCTATGAGCCACTAGAGCTGACTCAGTTGGGCCAAACACTTGATTTGCGGATTTCCCCTCTGCCCTAACAACGCCTAATTTGCTTTCTGAATTTCCCAAGGACACTGCGTTGTTTATTTCGGCCTCAATTTGCTCTTCATTGTCTAATGTGAAGAAGGAGTACCACGGATACTTTACTTCTACCTCTCCACTAGCGTGAGCGATAGCTCTTATGGAGAAACTGATCGGAACAAGTGCCAAGAAGTGTCCTTTTTGCTTGTAAATCACTTCTACGGTTCGTCCGTCAAACTTTATCTCTTCCACACTCGGATCTCTCTTCATCTCTCCGAGTGCGAATGCCCTTAAATCAGTCTCCACCGTTACTTCTCGTGGAGGAATGATTGAGGTTGAGGTTGTTCCTGAATATTCCACTCCGATGCGGCTGACTTGCACATCAATAGTGGTGATCCTATCCACAGAACTATCCCCATAGATATCCCCATTTGCATCTATTCTTGTCTCTGTTTCCAGATCCCCTCCTAAGAGTCCTAGATCAATTAGTGCGGTTGCTTGAGATATACTCGGGCCTACGAGAAATCCAATAACTGTAAAAACGATTGTCGGACTTGAGAAATGCTTGCGGAAATTTAACATATGGCATTTTCTCTTATTTGGTAATACAGAACAGCTGCAATACGTTACTAAACGTACAGTCAAGACAATTCTTACAACACTAGAGTAAGGCCTGAACTATGGCTCAAATAACCCGACAGGAAGGAATTTTACAGTATTGACACTACCGAATTGTTTCGCTGTACTTTCAACTTGAGCCCTTAAAACAATTGCGCGACAAGAGCCACCGCCAGTGTTTGCGCCAGAGGCAAAACTAAGTGTAAGTACTCCACTCGTCAAAGAAGCGGAATTAAGTTGAAGTGAAGGGATTGGGAAATCTGTGCTAAGACCTTTGGAGCGCTCTGTTGCTGTTAATTCGCCTCGTATGAGAAGTTTGACGCTGTCTTGGATAGGAGTTTGAGTTCGCGGAATCTGTCTCTCTACACTCTCTAGACCTTTGGCAGAGCATATGACATTACCACTTGCATCTTTATCTTTGGACTCGTTGTAGTAGAAGAGCTTAATGGTCTGCATCTGGCTGCTCGTTGTAGCTGGATTAAATTTTATTGGGAGTCTAACTTCAGCATCATTTTCAGGTAACCCAGAGGGATTGTCCTTCATCAGTATTAGTGTGCCTGTGGTCGTTGTTGGATTCGTAAATGTAATTGTCGAGGTAAATGGCACAAACTCTGTCGTCATCCATTCACCTTGTGCTTGAGCGTAGTGTTCAGCAAGTACTCGTCCGTTTGCATCTATAAGTCTTACTGGAAAAGACGCTTCGAAATACCAGTTACCCCTGGCCTCTCCAGTTATCGTGAGTGGACTTGTGACGGTGTCGTTCTTCTCTGGGGCCGTCACGCGTATCATTTCCTTATTATTTCCAGTCGTGTCGGGATTATCTGTTCCATTTCCAATTCCAATATCAAGTTTCGAACCGAAGGATATGAGGCCAATGATTATGGCAACTACAGCCCCGACAGCAATAATCCAAATAAGTATTCTCATATATGTTTAATTAAGCGTTTTAATCCTAGCACCGATTTTATTGAGCCGTTCTACGATATTCTCATAGCCCCGGTTAATAGCATAGACGGATCGGAGGGTAGATTTACCACTAGCGCCCAGCATTGCAGCTAGAACCATAACTGCCGGCCTGAGTGCTGGTGGTGCGACAATCTGCGCTCCTTTTAGCTTTGTAGGGCCATCCACGAAGACTCGGTGAGGGTCAGCAAGTCTAACTTTTCCGCCTAGAGAATTAAGTTCGGTAAAGAATATAGCTCTATCCTCCCACATCCAGTCGTGTATTAGAGTTGTACCTGTCGCTTGAGTAGCTATAGGGACAAAGAATGGGAGATTGTCAGTATTTATGCCTGGATATGGTTGGGCGTGTATCTTGTCATTAAGAGCTGTGAGTCTGGATGGTCGGATAACAAGGTCAGCAAGTTTCGTTCGCCTATTTTTTGAAAGATAGGTTTTGGAAATTTTATAATTTAGCCCCATCTTTTAAAGTTTTAAGAGTTCTACCTTCAAAAAATTTATCGGGACTCTCTTAATAGTCAGAGTCGACCTAGTTAAGATAGCTACGGTGATAAAGAACATTGCCTCAACTGGATCCTCACTATTAAAGTACTCAACATCTTTATTTATATTTGGGTTACCTTCGACAATCAGAGTTTTAGTACCAATTCCATCAATCTTTACTCCAAGCATTTCTAAGAAATAGCAAACCTCGAGCACCATATAGTTCTGCTGAGCAAAATCTATTACTGTCTTTTGTGGCAACACGGCTGCGCGTAAGAGGGCGTTCGTTGTACCAGTGTCACTTGCCTCATACATCACTACTTCCTTTTTGGCCTTACCACTATTTTTTATTTCGTAGAAATTTTCTTTTGTAACAATCTTCAAACCAAGCGACTCGAGAGCGTAGCGATGTGCAGCTATGGTTCTCTCCCCCATCTTACATCCGCCAATGTGAGGTAAATTAAAACTTTTTAACCGCGCCGAGAGTGGTCCGATAAGCATGAGCGCTGAACGGATCTTCCCTGTTGCGCGGCTATTTATTTTTTTAATAGCAAATTTATCTGGTGGCTTAATTGAAACCGAATTCTTCCCAATCCACTCAACCTCTATTCCAATACTTTTGAAAACCTCAATAAGCCGGCTAATATCCTCTATTCTTGGGATGTTATGGATGACTGTCCTACCTCGATTGATCAGAGCTGCGGCAAAGAGGTGCGTGGCTCCGTTTTTGGAGGCGTTGGTAACAACAGTACCCGAAAGCTTATGCCCTCCCTCTATTTCATAATCATCGCTTGGAAGCTCGAAATTTTTCACCCGTACAATATACCATACGAGAAAACCTTGATTTAACTGCTATTCCTTGCCTTTTATAGCTAGAAGAGATAGGACGAGAATGTAGATTATATGGTCATCTATAATAGGATTGTTCGCTGGAGGAATGGCCGCAAGATACATAAGTGCCATCATGACACTACCTGCTATCGCACCCCAGACAACCTTTTTATTTAGGATTAGTGTTAGCCCAACTCCCAAGAGACCAAGCATAAAGAGCCAGTCGACAACCATTACGCCCGCAAGAGATTTGAAAAGTTCCGCAAAAGGGCCATGAGTAGCGTTATTCAAGAACCCGGTTGTTGGAGAACCTCCGTTTAGCCAAGAGTTCTCACTCTTTGTGGCAAATCCCAGTCCAAATAATTTATCGACAAACGCCCAAATAAATATAAAACCCATCGCTAACCTAAGTGCTGGTAAAGTGAACTTCTTTATTATTTTCATATGCTTTTATTGTATACCAATAAAAGCTTTCTAGTTCTAGTTTACGAGAGTGACCTGTGGGCAAGTCCCATGGAAACAGCCTCATCAGCAGTAAGTACTGTGTTCTTGGTCATAAGTTCAAGAATTTTCTCCGGAGAATAGCGGCCTAAAGTAGCGTCAGAGAGCACACAGGCGTATTGATAGTCCTTTAGCTTGTCCTCCTTAAGCATGTTTTCCATATCTATAGTTGTATAGCGCTTTGTCTCATCAAACGTTCGTCCGGCAAGGTGTAGAAGTAAAGTCGTATTTTTTGTTATATATCTTTTCTTCCCAGCGAGGAAAATAATAATCCCGGAGGAATCAACATCACCTGAACCAATGGTTAT
>Ga0105252_10000899_pt1 | contig 15441 bp, 27 predicted proteins | sample EasRivMeERMZT100_FD_89675 | JGI IMG/M metagenome (GOLD analysis project Ga0105252, IMG submission 89675) | Soil microbial communities from meander-bound floodplain in the East River, Colorado, USA - East River MetaG ERMZT100 | ecosystem: Environmental > Terrestrial > Soil > Floodplain | place... | reverse complement strand
TGTTTTTGTTCTGTTTCCTTTCCGACGTTCGCGGGTGACCCGTCACATCACCCAGGAACAGTATACCACGGCTATTGACTATCCGTCAGTATCGGCGCTTTCGTCTGCCGATCCATCAATTCAGCCATTGTTTGCAACACAACGGCCAATTGCCGTACCGTGTTACTATCGCTGACTTGTAACGCACCCATTTGACTATGCGTAACTTTCAAATATGACAATTGTTCATCACCATACACTTCTAACGACATAAATATATCGCCTTCCGAACCGTACACCGTCGTATAGCGCAATTGTGTATCAAACATTTTCAGTTTCCCTTATGCGCTCATCAGTGCTGAACATATCAGCAGACGGTTGGAATTTTACTCCCAACCGTTTCGCGCTATTGATTGGATGCGTAGGTTGTGGAATGTGGTTTCAAATCATATAACCTAATTCCCGCGTCCCTACCCCACAACAGTATTTTTCCACTATCGGTATCGTAGGTAAACCCTGATTTTCTGCCATCCTTCCAAACAAACACAACAGTCTGAATGCTATCACACCATTTAGCCGTAACCCGCATTTCCTTATCACGAAAGAAAAATTTGTACGTCTGGTCAATTTCAATGCCATGAATGTTCATTGTAACTCCTATGCGCTCGTCAGTGCCGTACATAACGGCAGACCGTATCCTTACGGTTTCGCGCTATTTGTATCGCTTCATAATGTTCCTAACAATCTTGTTATAGGTTTTTTCAGCGTTGACGAACGTTCGCGGATGATAAATCTGTATAATCATGCCGTTCGCATCGTACCACATCACATAATACCGCGTCTTATCGGCAATTTCATATCCACCGGCCATCATCATAATTTTGTAGCCGTCAATTTCTGTCATTGCCAGTGTGTGAAGCATTTTCTTTTCCCTTTCCGGTTTGCCAGTCGCTTGACTGTTCTATAATAATATACGCTGGTTTCAAAATATAGTTTCATTTTTCAGCCTATTTTCAAAATATTTTCAAAAGAAAAACCCCATCCGATTTTCACCGAACGGGGTTTCTCATCTTACGTCCATCGCATCCGAATTACTCGGTTGTCACCGTAGCAGCAGCAGCAGCAGCAGCAGCAGCCTTTTCAGCAGCAGCCTTTTCCGTCTTTTGCTTCCGTGTCAATTCGGTCGTGCTAATCACCTTATACAACAACCGCGTCTTGCCACTGTTCGGCGTCATCACCACCGAAAACCCCAACACGTCACACGCTTGTAATACCAGTTTGCGAACATCCTTATATCCGGCATCGCCAACGGCATCAAAAAACCACTGCGTACCAACCGTTTGCGTCTTGAGTGTATCTGCATACCGCTTGTATGCGGCCCGTTCTTTCGGGGTATCATCAATCTTCGCCAAGAGCGCGAATTCATCTTCCGTCAACCCCGCACCATTCGTGTTCTCGGTATTCACTTGATTTTCGATTTCTTCTACCATCGGTTCGTTTCCCTCAATATGATTGTCGATAGCGTTTCGCATGTTTCGTCGTGTCGTTGCAACCATTGTGATTTCCCTTTCGGTATTTCCGTGACGGCCGAACAATTACGACCGTCACTTATATCTACGCCATCACCACCGATTTAGTTTCTAAAACCCATCCTCACTTTCAGCGAATTGCGCTTCCGGTAATTCCTTACTTCCTTTCGACCATTTCCACGAATTCCAAATATCTTCCGTCAACGGTGCGAACGTCGTATCCGGCGCTAACTGATTGTACCCCCGATCCGTCAACACAATTGACGCTACCACATACCTATTGAGATAATCCCCACGTTTGATTGACGCCATATCTTCAATGCTCTCTACTCCCAACAATGCCGCAATCAACCGGCCGGTAGAATTGGTTGGGCTAATCACATCCGTTGAACTATACTGCCAGCGCCAATCATCCGGCAGTGTTGCCGGTCGTTTCTCATCGCCACCAACCGGCAGCATCGACCACGAACGGCTATAGTACCCCGGACGGCCATTGCGCCCATCATACCATTTCCGTTCAACCCCAACCGCCAAAAAGATGTAATTACCCGGTCGTATGTTCGTTGACACGATCATTTCATCATCGTATGGGTCAACATCAGGATTGAACGGTTGCCTAGACTGTACCACGGTGGTTTCTCCTACCACGAAATTTCACCATCGCGCATTGCGACTGAGTAGAGTATACCAGCACAACACGAAACCGTCTATCCCTAGTGACGGTAAGGATAGACGGTTCGCCTAAAGTGTAGGGATAATCCTACTTTTTAGCTGGCGGTGGTTTCGGTGTCGTTGTCGTTTGCGCCATACCGAGTGACGGTTTCGGTGGTTCGGTTGCCACATTGGCCGAACGCAATGCATCGACACCCAACAACCGCAACATTACCGGCCATGATGACGTTGGATGATGTTCCATTACACACCGCTCAAAATACTGCACCAACATTCCATCTTCCGTCGTTTGATCTTCTATGGGAAACCCGAACAATTCCACATTGCGGGAACCGACACTATTGTAATATTCCAAAAACGGTTCCCCAACCCCAAACCCGGTTTCGTTACAGAACCATTCATCGGTGTACAATTCAGCTAATTTATTCGCCATCGCAACGGCTATCGTATTCTTGCCATTATCAAGACAGAACCAATCGCACGACGGGGCATGCGAATGCGCGAACGTTTCAATAAGAACGTTGACGGCATCAGGATTGCCCAATGCGGCAAAAATATATCCTAGCGAACCATAATCCCAATGCAAGATTTGACTATCAAACGGTGGCGCTTCATTGCACGCTGATGCTAAATGCCATGCCAACCCCTTGCTAGCATCTGCATGGTGATAGCTTATCCTGCCATCGAAAATACCGATGGTATGCGCGTAATCACCAGCATCCGAATGCAAATGGATACAAACTTTCGTATCCTCTTTACAACCGCCCAACCATTTCGCCGCTGCTTTTGTTTGCGCTTCTAAACCGGCCATTTCATTATTAGGCGGATCGTCGCTCTCATATCCATAATCAGATGCCATAAAAACGCCATGCTTCAAACCGCGCTTTTCCAATTCGCCGGAAAGTGCAATTGCTAATTCTTCCATACCGGCACTTTCAACATACTCATTCGTCGCGCCATAATTTCTATCCTGATTGCTCGACACTAATGCTATAACGGCCGTCATCTCCAATGCTCCATTTCCTATGTGCTACAATCTTCCCATCATCATCTAATTCGTCAAATTCTACAGTATCATCAGCATTGACGGTGAAATTACTATAATTCGTTGGTAATTCTAATGTTTGCTTGTCATCTTCCATTGTTCTATTCCTTCACGCATCAAACAATATCAGCCCAACATTAGTATAATAGAATACCGTACTATCGACCGAACCACCGCCGGTTGTTACATTCTTGATTATTTCGCCGGTAACCATTATGCCCAAATTGGTCAATACGACCATATCAACATATTGAATGCCGCCGAATGGCGCTTGCCCGGCCGCCGTAAATGTCGGCCATGTTAGCAACGTAATAAGAGCAACATTCCCGCCAACATACAAAGAATTATCAGTCAACCCCGGTGTCGTACCCAATGCAATACGTTGTTGTCGCAAATATACACGTTCAATGATTGCATTTCTTCCGGCCGGAATAGTGTATGTAAATCGCTCTACTGCGGCATGTGCGCCGATACCGTACTGATTTGTGAATAAACCAACGCGCTGCGGATGCCGGTCGAATATATCGACAACCCGTTGTATGCTGCTATACGTCATACAATACTATCCCGGCATAGGCAACGTAATCATGAAAACCGCCAACATTACCGTCAACCGTGCTAATATCTACCACATCGCCCGGCAGTAATAGCATGTTGAATATAGTATCTTTTTGACCGTTCGATTGTACGGCTAATAGTATCACTTCCAACCGCATGATTGATACACTCACACCGCCAACCGGCGTATAATTTACCGTTATAGCCGTTCTACCAGTGACACTAGGAATTTGTGTACGACGAATGATACCATTGCCATACGTCAATAATCCTAATCTATTCGCTGGTAATGTGTAGGTTGATCGTACTGTTGTGCTATGCGGTGCGACTGTTGATTGAATATAGGATAATTGTACAGTCGTTGGCCGTCTATCCGCGATACTTTCAGGAATATATATGCTCATAATACATACCGCGTCATATGGCACGTTACCGACGCAAACATTTCTATTTGAAATCCTATCCCTTGGTTCCAACCAAAGAGTATAGAATAATCGGCCGGGTTTGATAACCACAATCCTAACGGGTATGATATTTCCGCGTATGCCTTATCACGGTACATTGACGGCGGGATAGCGTGCGAACCATTAGAACCACCAATCAACGCGATAGCTTCACTATCTTTTTGAATACGACACGTCAAACTACATTGGGCAACAAAATTACCGGCCGGTATGGAAATGGCATCATATACATAAAAGTGTAAATGGGATGCGTGAATATAGTATGCGTACCCCGGCACAAATGGGGTATAGACGGTACTACCAGTAAAACCACCGAGAGTATTGATAAACCGTGATGCTACAAACGTTTGCGGATGAGCTAACCGATCATAAAACGCTATTTCCGGCGGTTGCGATGGTTGGCCGGCATACCCCGGTACGGCACTTTCAGCAATGTATATATCCGACAACGTAATAATACATTGGCCGGTATCCGATGGATATTCTAATGCTGCCTGTACATTGACCGATGGTTGAATAGATAATTTCGTGATCTGTCCGGCATAATTCCGATAGGTATTTCCAGCACTATCTACAAGAATACAACTACTGCTCGTAAGATTTTCAATAACCGCGCTTCTAATTGTAAATGTTGGTTGACTTACAATCGTGCTGGCATTCAATGGCACTTCAAACCGTTGCATTGCCATTATGGTATAGCTTTTGTGGCAACCGTTGTCGCTATTTCCACGGCCGGTTCTCGCAACAATACTCCCATACCAATCAGCACAAATGCACAGCCCAACCCAATAACCACCGCCTGTTCAAACATGGCGCCGATTGCTTCCGGCGTACCCGGCAGTGACGGTAAACCCAATATCGGTGCCAAAATGCCGCCTATACCCGACACTGGCAACGACGGTAATCCAATACTCGGTAATCCTACTCTTGGTTGTTCACCATCATCCGGTACGGTTCCACCATCATCCGACACCGTAAATGTTCGCCTAGCACCAACTAACGCATTGCGCCAATACCCCGACGCAATAGACGTTTCCTTCAACCCAACATCTTCATTTTGCGCGTTCATCATATTGCCGTTACCGGAATAGATGCCGACATGATCGGGGCCGTTGTTCGGGTTGTCATCCGTTTCAAAAAAGACTAAATCACCCGGCATCAATTCATCCAATGGGACGCTGATACCGGCGTTGATTTGTTGGTATGTCGTTCGTGGTAACGCAATGCCCATCTTACCGTATGCCCATTGCACCAACCCCGAACAGTCAAACGAACCCGGACCAATGGCACCCCATACATAAGGCTTACCCATTTGAGCGCGTAGCAATCCCATTAGGGTTGCATATTGGGTTTGGTTCAGTGTTGGGAGTGCCATACGTTAGTATCGCATTTCGTGCCGATTATCCACTCCATACCCTGTGTAATATGTTTTTGACGGTATCGCTAATTTTCCTGGGATAAGTTGTTTTATCATACCGCTGAATTGTTGGATATTATATTTCATTGCGGTATATTGCGCGGGTAGTTGCATATTATGGACTTTCGGTATTGTCGGGGTTGCTAATTCTATTGGTCGTTTCACAATCGAACCGCCAATGGTGTGCAATGTTGATAGGTATTGGCGGGTATTCGGGTTCAGACTGTTTTGACGATATCGCATCGTATATATCCTCTCTCCATTTGAATGATGGAAGTCCGGTAGCGAAATAATTATCTGTTTTTCGCGTTCGTTTCCAACGTTCCGGCATACAAGCTACTTTCGTTGCATTCTCTTACGTTAGTCTGGCAATCGCTAACGCAATGATAAACCCGGCATACTCCCATTGCAATCGACCGAGTATCGCCAATAGCACGGCCAATATTAGCGCGATAATTGCAATGATCGTGCCGATAGATGCGGCCGGTAATGTCCATTGTGGCATTCGTTCACCCATTGAATGCCAACCCCGTTGTGCCGTTCGCGGCATTCTTATTGACAAACATCACCGCTTCCTTGACGGCATCCGCTTCACTTTTCATCCATTGACGTTCTTTCGCCAACGAACCGGCACGCATTTGGTTCATGTTCATATTTAGTCGATACAAGAATACCCCGAATGCGCTACCGCGATTGGTGGTGCCGCTACCCATATTGTTATATTTGGTGACGGTATCAGCATTCGGATTATACGAAAACCCGGCGAATGAAAACGCATCCGGCCGGGGTCGATACAGATTGGTACTCCAATTCCGTTGATCTACCCGCCATGGTGCGAGAATAGTCTCAATTTTCTGCCACGACCACGTTTCAATTGCTATCGGTTGCGGTAATTGGGGTAATACCGGCACCGTGATAACGGGTTCGGATGGTCCTACGGGTTGAATAACGAATACGGGTTCGGATGGGATAATTTCTGCTGATGCGGGTGCCGGTGCTACGACAATACTTCCACCAGGGGTTGTGACCGTACCACCACCAGGACCGAAACCGCCACCGGGTAATGCCGCGATAATTTCGGCTATGGTTTGTGCCGGGGTTGTAATTCCGCCGAGTGATAAGCTCCCCGTACCGCCACTGCCGATATCTACTTCAACGGTTCTATTTTGTAAAACCACCGCACCGATATTGCCAAATAATTGATTGATTTGTTCGGCGAATGTTGGCGGCGCGACCGGGGTTGGCGCGGCTATCGGTGCCGGTGGTGCCGGTGTATAAATGAAATCGGTATCACCATTTGAGAATTGGAAACCGCCGCCACTGCCGATAATACCGGGTAGCATACTGAGGACTGGTGACCAATCCATCGGCGCGAGTGATGTTGACGGTTCGCCGTTGTCACCCGGTTCTAATAACCCCGGTAATACTGGGTTGTATTGCGGTTGGGTTGGTGCCGGTGAATTCCCGCCAGTTTCACGCGTCAACAGGATAACGGCCAATACCCCACCACCAACTACAATCCACGTTGTAGGGTTTTTCGCTATTTTACCAACATTGTTACCCGCTGATTTGACGGTATCAACCATAGGGTTTCACCACCGTTATAAGAAATACCATGAATGCCAATCCTAGAATAATGCTCCATTGCGCGGCATCTATGATTGACATATGTTCACCCTAGTATGGTAATACGTCCCAAAAATGCACGACGTTGGCGGCAATTTGCCGTTCTGTTTGTGAAATGTAATAGATTTCTGGCGGGGTTTTCGGTTCGGGGTCAATATGATTAGCCGGAATGCGATAGGGGTTGCTATAGTCATAGGCAACGTGACCGCTGATAATGCTGCTACGCATCAATTCTATACCGCTATAGCGTGCGTCCGGACCATCGTAGGGCCGTTGGGCGAATGAGAGCGATTGATCTTGAATTTGTGGAAAGATACCAAGAAAATATTCGGTATTCATCGGTGGTGCTACGGGTTTGGGTTGTTGGCCGGTTGGTCGTGATAGAAACTGCATTAGGGTTTTCCCATCTTGATTACATCTAACATCATTTTTATGGCACTGTTTATCAACCGGGTTACGCCGTCGTTGTGGCGAATAACCAAGTACAGAAACGCAACCCCGGTCAATAACGCAATCCAACCGGCTACCATGTTATGCGTTCGCCAAACCACTCACATACGATGTGGCGCTTTTCGCCAACCCGGCTACCAATTGGTTCGTATCTTCCCAATTCAGGATAACGAAAAACAACACGCCGACAACGGTCAACCCCGACACCCATTTGTCAACAGTAGCGGTCATATCATGTAATCCCTTCTAATACATCGGCCAATTTCGGACTTGCCACAATCGCCAACGCGGCTATAACAATCAGCACTAACTTTTTCGCGGTTGCCATATCAAAGAATGATACAACAGCCGCAAAAAATCCGAATATAAATATGCGTTTCCAACTCTCCCAACTCATTTAGCTTACTCGGTTTCGTGGTAATCGACCGGGTTTAGGATATTCTTCTATCGGTATCGGGGTTTGACCGGGTTTCACTTCAAAGATAGGTTTCGTTGGGTTGCTATCGGTGATGATTTCTTTTACTACATCACGGTGTTTATTCCTGAAACCGGCGACAATCATCACAAACCCAATAACAATCGTGATTGCGCCTAACCAATTCATCATCAGCGCGTACCACGCCGTAAATCGTTGGTCATTCGGTTTAGTTGTTGTTCATGCACTCTAGCACGGTTCTCACATGTACCCGAACAGTATTTCGGTATGGTCCATACCGCGTGATGTGCCGTATCGTTACGCCGTTCAAGGGTTCTGATAAACGGCGCATGGCACCAACGGCATAGAACAACATCCGATCTCATTCCCATAGCACTTTCCATATTCGCTGAAAGGTACCACGGATAATGAATAGCAGGATAATGACGATAGCGATACCACCAACGACATTACCCGCATTCATACATTATTCCGAAAAGTGAATGATAACCAATGCGCCGATGATAAACCCGACAACCCATAACGCGGGAAATCCATCGGCAACAATCGAACCGGATGCACTGCCGGTAGCACTACCGCTTGTCATACCGGATGCTGCTACTCGGGGTCCGGTTTGGGCATAGCTGGTGCCTTTTGCTGATGGCGGGTATAAATCGGTGAAATCAATCATTGTTCTATCCTTATTGCGGTACTGCGTACAATCTTATTGCCCATCAATCATACGCAGCGCCATACCATAGGCAAATCCTAGGCTACACCTTGCGCGCCAACCGTCGGCAATGAATTTACGTCAACCGGCAATAGTTGTTCGATGGCAAGATCGACATAGGCGCCACCGGCATAGGCACCACCGGAGGTTGTGATAATCGCACGCAAATCTGTTACGGCACGACTGTTGACGAAATCACGTTCGGTATGACTATCTTCTAGCCAATCATGCACGAACATGCCCAACGGCACTTGACCGCCATATGATCGCCACATTCTCGCTTCCGCTTCTTCTCGGGTTTCATCGTAGGGTGTCACGTTGGAACCGTACACTAAGCGCAACCGCGTTACGGCGGCACTGTTACCGGCTAATGTTGCCGTCGTTGCGCCCATCACCACTTGATACACAATACGGGTATACCAACCGCCGGTTGGCAATTCGATTTCGTTGTCACCATCGCCGGTTAGGAAATAGCGGAATTGCCGCCATGTGTGTGCTACGGCAAGTGGCGGTTGCGCTTCCAATTGCGTAATGGGATCAAAAAATCGTTGATGAACTTCCGTCAAACCGGATGATAGCGTAAAGTTTGCCGGGTTGCCGACATACACACCGCCACCGATATTCGCGGTTGTCAGTGCAACCGGCGTATGTCGCAATTGCAATTGCACTTCTTGTGCGTTTAGCGCCAATTGATACAAACCGAGAGGATACGGCAAATCGGCTAGATCAATGGCGATGGGAATTTCATAGGTCCATACATTGCTAAATGCCGATGTAGCCGGGGCTGCCGTAAAACTATCCGGCCGGCCTTTTGTCAGTGAAAATGGGGTCGCCCATTTGTAATTCGCGTTCAGTGCTGATACCACGGCCGACATATAGCCGGATAGGTCGTACAGGACACCGACACTATTTGCGAGTAGGGTAATGCGGTCAATTGGTCCTGAATACTGGCCGAAACCATCGACACTGGTAGGTCCGGCCGTGGCATAAATGCCGTTGGTTTTTACGACCATGCCAAGGCTTTCCAAATACCCGGCATTGCGTAGATTGACAATACGGGGTGATGGATCGTTGGCATAGGTAATGTTGCCCAAACGATGATTTCGCCGTTTCGCGGCACGGAGAAACGTAATCGCGCCTTGTGCCGGTGGTGCTTGTGCAACCATAGAAAAATACTCCCTTATACGAGAAATTTATACCGATAGTTTATACCGCGTTGACTACATCCGACAACCCCGGAATTTTCAACAACTGATTGAAAATCAGTTTGAAGAATAGAATACCGGCCATGACGATAACGGTCATTTTGAGCCATTGCACAACGCTACTTTCCATTGTCACCTTTCCTAACTAAACTGTGGGCGTACATTTGATGCCTGTTCAACCATCAGCATTCGTTCCGTTACGCAGTTATAATACAAGAAATCGTGACCGCGCAATTTCTTTTGTTGCATATAAATTTCGTCGGCAGTGAACGAACCGATTTTCTTCCGGTCATCATCCCATACTAGGCGAAAAACGTAAAAGTTTTCGGTTTCGGTAAATACGTTGGATGGAATGTCTTTTGGCCGTTGACTACCGCACCATACCGATACATTGCGTTCGCGTCCGGTTCGGATAGCACGACCAATAGCCGGAACAATCGCCATGCGTTTAGGATTGGCAAGTGTCAATTCGTCAATGAAGATGGTAATATCGCCATGTTTCCATGCGTTTTCAACAATGCGAGATGTTTCTGATACTTCATTGTCAACGTTTGGTCGCACGATTTGGTAATCTAATCGACTGTTATAATCGGTTCTCGGTTCTAATTCATCCATCCGGGTTGTATGTTTGTTGTCGATAATGACAAATGGTCGTTTGGTTTCTAGGAGTAATTTCTTTGCTAGGGTTGTTTTTCCCGCGCCGGTTTTCCCGAAAAAACAAGCGCGTTCACCCGGTTTCGGGGTTATGTCCGATAAAGTCACTAATCGGGCCGGTTGCGTATGTTGCATCCGATGGAGTGCCGTTTGGGCCGGAAGCGGTCGTATGGGGTTGTGCGTTCCGTACTTCATGGGGTTGTGGCGGTTGATTGCCATTCCGTTCTGCCTTGACGACTGCACGACGGTACGCGACACGCGGGTACATGATTTGAAATGACACCATACCGAGTGCTAACAAATCCGCGAATGGCCCCTTATATTCTACCGATATGGGTATGTGGCGAAATGCGTTGGCAACGGCTACGGCCCAATTGGTAATTTCAGCATCACGTAATCGGCAGACTTCTCCCCATTTATCGCTGATGTATTCGGATAGGAGTTGAAACGCGGGAATAAATGCGGTGTAGGAAATACCAGTACCGGGCACGGTTTTGAATTTGATACTAGATTGGGGTTTTTCTTCTAATTCCGCTTCGGCATCGGCTAATGCGTCTATTTCTTCATCGTTAGCATTTTCCGGAATTTCGTCTGTTTGTGCGTTAGTTTTGGCGGTGATGCCGCGTCGTTTAGCTTCACGGATTGCATTTCGGATGTGGTCGGCTCTACTGGGTTCGGGTTTGATATCGGTAGCGGCAATGGGTTCACTGGTTTCGGTGGCGACCATTGATCTATCTTCCTGTTTATTTCGGTGATGCCTTCATCGTGCGTTTGTTGTAATGTGTTGAGAATTTCGGTAAATGATGTTTGAATAGCGTCTAGACGTTGGTTCAACGTGTCAAGGGATACGGCGTCCATCGTTTCAGCGGGTATTTCGGCAACCGTTTCTGCTACGGTATTGATTTTATCGTCTAGGGTTGTAATAGCATCTTCCACGGCATTTCCCGTTGTGTTGACAACAATCAATGGGGTTTCGGCTATTCTATCGACCATTCCCATTACCCGATTGCTCTAAATGTTCTAGTACGATAATAACGGTAATTTCGCCGGTTGTGAACGTGCCTTGAATAGTGATATTTCCCTGAACAACCGATGGCACTAGGATATTTTCCATTACCATGGGACCATTGGTTATCAATGCCATACCGTCAACAGCAAACCGCGAATTGCCGATAATTCTATCGAAAACCACAATAGTACCGGCTATAGTGACATTATAACCAAGTACATACAATTTACTGATTTTAGATGGACCGGGGCTTGTAATGAGAACGTTGCGCGTTGTGCTGGTAGGGGAAAATGTATAGATATATTGTTGTAGCGTTGGTTCTTTTGAACGTTCCATAAATGACAAAAGACGCTGTAATAGCGCCGTTTGTTCTGAATTCATATTGATTGCAAGATTACCGGCTATGTCGATGGCGGATTGTACATCGGCCGATACTGCGACCATGAGCCATACTCCCTGTTGATGGAAGTATAGCAGCATGGGTGTCTATCGTCGCGGGGAGCCATCTATAGTACGTACAGTACAGACACGATAGCGTATGGTCGATTATAGACGGAAGCACCAACGATAGTCACTCGGAATGGCCGATTGCCCCAATTGCCCAACCCGTGCCAATGTCGATAAAATATAGCCGTTCGTACATTCGTCACCGATCATGGCGTCCACCATATCACGAAAACATTGGATGGTAGCGTTCGCTATATCGGGTGCGTGTTTGCCAGTGAGAGAACCGCGCATAGATACAAGGACACCGTTTACAATGTATTCTAGTTTTCGGTCGTGATGTGATGCCGTATCCGTCAACCAATCCATTGATAGGGTTTGACGTTGGATATCGTTGAAATGGGTACTTTTCGCGGTACGTCGTGACATTGTATCCTCACATTTCCGTTTCATCGCGTGCAATTTGCCGCGTAAGTGCGTAACTATCGACCGATGGCATTCCAGCCGTTGTACGACGTTTCATCAATGGTGCGTATCGTGGATCATTGGGTAACGCGAATTCTGGTACGTATGGTGCCGATGGTCCGGGGTACGCTTCCTGTTGATTGAAAGAGCGCGTATGCGTCAATTCATCGGCTAACCGGGTCAAATTGTACATCTTTTGGCCGACACGTTTCGCTGATGGTCGTGATAGGTTCAGGGTTTTACTTCCGTCTTTCCATGTACCGATATTCTCGTAATAGGTTTCCGACATAACGCCATGGCCGAACGATAGGAACGTCCGACGTGCCGTTACGTCTAGTTTTTCTATGCCGTTGCGATACGCGTCGCGGATAGTGTCACCGTCGAACCCGGTTTCGGCAATGAAATCAGTCGATATACCACGATGTTTTGCAACACTATTCGACCAATACATACCCGCCATCGGTATGACCATATGGGTATGCTCGGTGTACTCCCAATCACCTAACGCGGTTGACAGGGGTAATGGCAGTGGTTCAGTTGAAAAGATACCATCCGTTTGCACACTGATAATCGCGGATGGGTTCAAACACATGGCATCAAAGATTTTAGCACGTACAGCGCCGGTGACGTGTGAACCCCATTCTATTTGAAAGAGTGGTGGCGGTTCGCCTTTTACCGCACCGTCATTTTGCGTCATTTTCCCATTGAATGCGTTTGGTCCTAATTTCAGGATAATTTGAGCGCCGTTACCGGATGCTTTCCAATCAGCACGGATAGCGTATAAGTGCGGAATAAACCACCACGGTTTGTAATTTGTTGTTGGTTCGTACCAGACAACGCGGCTATAGGTTACTTTTGCTTTTTTGTAGAGTTTTTTATTCCGTTCGTATGCGGCTACTTCCGGTGTCGTTACCCAATTTTGGCCGACTGATGGGTAACAAATACCCTGTTTGTCTCGGTGCATGAACGGAAAGAATGATGGGGAATGGTCGCGGTTGAATTCCCATGTTACGCGAATAAACCCGTAACGGTCGAAATGGTCCGGGGTTACTGTTTTTTCGTCGTGCCATGTTCCGGCACCCGGCGCAAATGATGGCAACGTCGCCATTACTGAAGGGTACGCCGAACGGATATCATATTGATAAACGGTTGATTGATGGGTACCGAATTGGATCAATTCTGAACGACCGCCGGCCGATGCGTAACACGCGGCATGATGAACAAAATCGGGTAGGTTTTGGTTCATATGATCTTTGATGTGAAAATGTTTCGCTAATGCGGTAGCGATTGCGCCGACCCCATCCCAACGACTGATTGATAATCCGTTGATGGTGAACGTTTCGCCGTTATATTCTAATTGTAGATTGACGTTTTGGAGTGCGGTATAGAGTGCGGTCATAACAAGACAACCGAGTTGGCATTCTTTCAGGCAGTAGGTTTCAATTTCGTCTATTTCAGATGCGTCGAATTTACCCCGTCGTGCCTTTTGGGTTGAAATCATGGTATAATCAGCATGGTACGGTGATGATGGGTTGTCTGCTTTCAGCCATTCCTTTAGAGTGTTGACGAAAGAGGATTGAAAGAAACCCCAAACATCCCATATTTGTACGGTTCGTTTTTCTAGATTGTGACCGGGGTACTCGGTGATGGGGTTGCGATAGCGAGTGATTTGCGTTTCTTTGCGTGGTATGTGGCGAATGTCGTAGCGGATACGGTATTCATCAGTATCGGCAGTAGTTGTAAAGTATTTTTTATCTTCCGGGTGTCGTTTTTTGACGATATTGAAGAATTCAATAAGATGGTTACGGGTTGGGAGTATGTCACGTAAGATCATGGTATTGTCGTATTGACCGGCAAAAAAGACGTGAATGAAGTTTTTGTGTACTTTTTGGGAAGCGATAAGGAAGATGTATTCCATACATCGGGCGAAATCTAATCCGTCGGGGTCACGTAGGGTGCCGTAATCGCCGTTTGTGGAATGCCAACACAACATAATATAGCGATGGTCAAGATTTGAGCCGAAATCAGCGCCTTCTCCGTCCCAAAAGATGAAATTACCAGCCTTTCGGATGGTTTCGCCGCCACGTTGAATAGGTCGATTTTGTTGTTTCCGGTCAAGGCGCAATTTACGCGCATATTCAGCACTCATTGGCATTTGATTGTTCCTTTTTCAATCGTTCCTGTTCGCGCAATTTCTTACGTTGTTGGTACGTTTTGGTATAGTCGTATGGTAATCCACGCGCTTTACGACGTTTACGCCATTCGCGCTGATATTCCGCTGTTCCTGATTTCGGACATGATGGGTCACGGTATCGCATGGTACTGCTCATTTTTACGTCGTTTCTTCATAAACTGCGTTCACTTCATCGTGAGTTAGGTTCAATTGTTCGGCTAAATATGCTAATGCCTTATGAGTATTATATTTACGGTCACGATATTGCATACGACGGATAAATAGGTTTTCTTGTTTTTTATCACCGGGTGAGAAATCACGAAATACGGTTCTAATAAGATTATAGTTTATTTTTCTGATGATAATGGGTTCGTCGTACTGTCCATCATCGGCCATGCGCCGATACTCCATGAATGCTTTTCATGTGAAAGCATCCAAACATCGGCCGCCGGCCGGTGATGTACTGGGGGTAGTATAGCATGCGGTGTCAAAAACTCAAAATTTGCTACGATATGGAAACATCAGCAATGGTGATCGTTTTCGTGTGTCGATACTCAGCAGAGAGAGATAGTTGCCAATGCTGAACAATGATGCAGTGGAATGCTA
>Ga0105252_10000897_pt1 | contig 15447 bp, 27 predicted proteins | sample EasRivMeERMZT100_FD_89675 | JGI IMG/M metagenome (GOLD analysis project Ga0105252, IMG submission 89675) | Soil microbial communities from meander-bound floodplain in the East River, Colorado, USA - East River MetaG ERMZT100 | ecosystem: Environmental > Terrestrial > Soil > Floodplain | place... | reverse complement strand
TGCCGCCCAACTACACGAGTCGGAAAAGACTCATGGCTACCACACAGATGAAACTAGAGCGTTGACCGCGAAATTCCCAACCGTGTACGCCCGCGACTTGGTGGAGCCGTTGAGTAAAGGGTTGGAACTCTTAAAATCCGATCCGCCCCGCTTTGAAGCGTTCAATCCTAAGAACGGTTGGGGCAGTTACGAACATTTTGTCCCGTGGGTTGAGCGGTATTTGGCGGCTTGCGAAGAATATCCCGACGCCCGCGTGGAAGTGTCTCGTTGATGTCAAAGACCGAGAAAGCAGAGGGGGAGAAGTTGTGAGTGAATATCATAAAATTGAGACGCTTTTTGAGCGCGATTTGAGCACTTTTAAGGTCGATCCGGCGAAGTTGAAGAATCCGACCTACGCGCTCATTAAAACTTGGCAGTTCACCGAGAAGATTGACGGTACGAACATTCGCGCCATTTGGTCGCCCGCGATTAAAGGCACCGCCGCTGACGGAAGCGAGATTTTACTTGGTGAATCGCTCCGATTTGGCGGCAAAACCGACAATGCGCAAGTCCATACTGACCTGATTCGGCATCTTTACGACACGATTACCGCTGAGAAGATGCGAGCCGTGTTTCCGACCGATTCTGTCGTGATTTACGGCGAAGGTTACGGCGCGGGGATTCAAAAAGGCGGCGGGTACAGCGCAACCAAGAAGTTCATCGTGTTTGATGTTCTTGTAAATGGTAAATGGTGGCTGAATTGGGAGAACACCTGCGATGTCGCGTCGAAGTTGGGTCTTGATGTCGTGCCTTTCATCGGAGAAATGACCCTTGAGCAGGCCACTGTGTCGGTTCGGAATGGCTTCCTGTCGCCCCTTGCGTTAGCGAATGGTCAAACTATGCAAGGCGAGGGGTTTGTGGGCCGACCCGCCGAAACCTTGTTCGACAAGAAAGGTGCGCGGCTCATTATCAAGCTGAAGACGAAGGATTTCTAGTTTCAAAGAGCGGGGTTATGGGCCACTATTCTATCATAAAAGACCTTGATTTGCTGGAGAATTTCGTTCGGTGGCTCCCTGAATTGCAGGAGCATGAGATTTTCTACGTGGCTTTGTTTGCACGGAAGAAATACTGCGCGGAAATCAAAAATATCAAGACCGACAAAGCGCAATGTAAGCGGTTCACGTCTTACACAAAGCGACTTGTGGAGAAGATTCGCCAACTTGAGTGCCCGCTAGATTCCTACACGGTCAAGGACGTTTCGATCCCGCAAGAAGCGTTGGCTTTGTACATCAGCGTGAATCCACGAGACTTGAAAGAGGCCACAAAGAACGGGCTGATTAAGTTGGCGAATCTGATTACACAAGGGTACAACGGCTACAATCCGCACCAAGAAGTAATGAGTGAAATCCATCGCGCTTGCTCTCGAAAAGTCTGGTACGACTTTGATTTTGACGGCGTGGAGATGGACGAAACGATTGGAAAGCTAGACGGAATCTTAAATCTGGACTGCGTGAAAGTTCTCAAGACGCATTCAGGCTTTCACTTGCTGGTGAACCTGAAAGGCATTCGGGAAGAATTCTCAAAGTCGTGGCATCAGGAAATGGGCAAGTTGGCCGGAATTGACGTGCGCGGCGACAATTTAATTCCTGTGGTCGGTTGCACTCAGGGAGAGTTCGTGCCGCACTTTATTGAACTCTGAGCGAGAAATGAAGCAGTCCTTTAATATAGGAGAGGTGAAATGAAATCTGGCGATGTGGTTCAATTAAAAACGGGTGGCCCGTTGATGACCGTTGACCGTTACGTGCTTGGGGCCGGGAATCCGCCAACCACCGTGGTTTGTGTCTGGTTTGACGGAACGGAGTTGAAGGAAGATTTCGTCCCCGTAAAATCCTTGCGGCGTTGGATTCTAGCCGATGACCCAGAGGCGCAAACGCCTTTGCCACCTACCACGTCTACACCTGAATGAGAGAGGGGTAAGTGATGGGCCAACTTGAGGAAATAAAAGCACGAAGAGCGGCGATAGCGGACGCTCCGTGGTTGGCCGTTACGCCCCGCCCGCACGTTCCTGATGAATATTGGGTTACGAGTGCTTCGGTGCCTCGTGAGTGCTCGGTTGCTGTGATGATGGTCGAGCGAGAGGCCAACTTCATCGCAAATGCACCTACGGACATTGACTTCTTACTTGCTGAAGTAGAACGGCTGGAGAAGCGGCAACTCGTTATCGACACGCACCCTGATGGGGACGGATTGCGACTTTCGATTGTGGACGCCGACGATTCACGACTTTCAAAGACCGAGAAGTAGACTAGCGCGTGCGCCACTGAATTATAACTCATATATAGAAGGAGAGGGATGAGAAAATCCGACGAAGCGTGGCCGCTAGGAGCGCAATTAAAGAATCCGGTTACGATTAAATCCATGCCCGATTGGGCGCGGAATGGTGATGTGGTGGCGCGACGGGGAAAGAAGTATTTCATTGTCTCCCTACACGAGTCGGAAACTCGCTGGAAGCAAACCGTCCGCACCTTCTGCCAACGGCTCAGTGGGTTATTGAGTAGAGAGAAGGTGGGATGAAATTCATTATTGACCGCGCTTCAATTTACGATGGGCCACCCTGCAAGGGTGCGACGAAAGAATCATGTCAGCGCACCGAGTACAATTCAAACCCTGCTTACCCTCATCCAGAACGCATGCTTGAGTGGAATAACAGTGGCTACAACCACCGCATGGAAGGCAGGTATCACGTCCGTGAAGTTGACGATGAGCGGTGGTGGATTGAAGTGAGCACTTTGGCAGAATTGCTGAGCATGGTTGACCCTGAGAATGACGGAATCATCGTTAGCGCGAACAATTCAAGTCGCTACACCGACAACTCGCTCACGATTACAATCTATGACAGCTATGTTGAGTAGAGAGAAGGTGAGTTGATGGGAATATGCGCTCCAGTAAGTCGCAGTAGTTTTAGTTCACCGCCCCCCGCGCTTCCGAATCCCGATCCGCGCAACTTCAAGTTTGTCAGTTCGCTTCAGATTGGACAATTTCTGGTGATTGAAATCGAGTATCCTGATTGCACGAATTATGAAGGTCGCAAGGTAATGGTTTTCCACTCCACAATTCAGGACTTATTGCGGCAGGGAGCGATTGACCCACATTTTAGCGACAATGCAGAGAAGATTTCGCCGTTAGCCCGCTTTGAGCCGACCCTACGTGGGCGCGAGTGGGCCATGATGTTTGCCGAGCAACTTTCAAAGACCTCAGCTTCTATTCTACCACGGGAGAGTGAGTGATGTGGATTGAATTCGACAAGGACTTTGCGTGGCTCGCAATGCTGCCCACCGACTACTTTCACCCGTGGTCTGCTCCAGTAGTTATCTCAACCATCCAATCCTTAGATGATGAAACTGTTCGAGCCATGCTTTTACTGGCTGCGGCTGGAGCTGCTTGGGAAGTAGATCATAACCTGAATTAAAGACTTCTTTCTTCTTTTCCACGCTCCGCGCAATCTGACCCATCCACCGCTTATTTGGTGAGCCTGAGCACACGTTGCCTACCCTAGTAGACAACTAAGTGCCACCGCCCATTGTGGAGCCGCCGTCGCTTAGTCCAGAGTGCTTACAAGCGTACAGGTTGCAGGCTGTTACGTTCCTGCTGGGTGCTGCATTTATAGTGCGCCGTCGCTGTCACAGGGCCAGAGTGGCCGACCGCGTTGTCTCTCGCGGTTCCCTGATTACACAGTTCTATCACCGACCCCGAAAGGACGAGTGGGAGTCTCTGTGCAGTCTCTGCTGGCTTCGTGTATCTGGAAGTGCTACCCACAGCGCATTAACCATTTCTTGCTGTAACGTGGTTTTGATTTGGCGGGAAAAGGCGGGTGAACGAAAGTTCAATAACCTTCGACCGTCAAAAGACACGAATAGGCTACCATAAAAATCTTCGGCGTGTTAAAGTATTTTCAGCAAGGCAAGCCAAGCAAAAGCCGTTAAAAGACACGCCCGCGCCTCAACTCAAAAGGTTGGGGCGTTTGCGTATGCAGAATTAAGTTGACAACAACTTGTTGTCTAGGGTAGAGTCTTGCTTGTATGGAAGCAAAAGTTTTTAGCACCGTAATTTGTCGGCATTGTGGGCACAGATGGTTTCCGCGCACGGAGAACGCGCCGAGGCAATGCCCGAAGTGTTGGGGGCGAGCACCGTTAGGAAAGAAACCAAGAAAGGCTCCTACGGTCAAAATCAGAGCTAGTTAACCAACCAAAAGAGCAGAGAGAGAAGGCGAAGGGATGAATAAGGACAGAGAAGCGGCGGTCAGAAAAGCCGCACAGATCGCGTTGGAGTTGGCAACCGATTCAAGGGTTGGCCCAGACTTGATACGGGATGTGTACAACTCGGTATTCAATGCGTTGATTCAGCCGTATGGCTATTACGATAACCTGACCGCGACGGGCGCGCAAATCTTGAACGAGAAATCGGACGCAACCACAACCGAGTAAGCAGTAGGAAATAAGAGCGCAATGAAACGACTACTACCTACCCCTCTGGCTACGAGTAGAAAGGTGATGAGATGAAACCGATAGAAATCAAAGGCGTTTGGCTGATGCGCAAGGGCGGAGAGAACGATCCTCGCGCCGAAGTTGAGGTTCACGTAGAAACCGCTGAGGGATGGCAACATGTTATTACCGAGCCGATTGACGCCAACTTCAGTCATGCGGTTAGTTCTGATGGTATCCGCAACTCGCCATCGAGTGGATGGTAGAAGGTTTGCGCGGGCCTTGCGGCGGCGAGGTGCAAGAGCAGAAAACGCCCGTACAGTAGAAACGCTCCGTCAGCGGAAGGGCCTTAATGAGAATGCCGAGAATCTGAACTCGCAAGAGTCAGCGCAGCTTGGCCCCGCGCAATTCAAAAGGAATCAACCATGACCTCTCTACTTAAACCCCCTCTGGCTACTGAAAGGATGGAGTAGATGAGTGCGAATACGATTGCCGGTTTGTACATACTTGTTGGACTCGCGTTTCTTGTCGGCTGGGCCGTAGGCAACGACATTCAAGACTGGCCTAAGACGCTGTTTGCCATCGTGGTGGCGTCCGTGTGGCCCTTCAGTTTAATAACAATGATCGTCTGCGTGATCGTCCAGCATTCAAACTATCTACACCATCTTGATAAGGGACAGTAATGAAACGACTAACACTACCTCTGGCTACCGTTGTACTGGCGTTGCTGGTGGGGGTGAGTGCGTTGCTCCGAGAAAGGAAACGATGAGAGGTCTATTCATAAAACTATTACTGCGGATGCTGAACAGTCGGTTTCTGAATCAGTCACCTTGCGAGTACGGGTTCATCAACAACGTGGATGCGTTCAGCTATCGCAATTGCTACTACGAAGATAAGCAGCAGCCGGGAATAACCGTGCGTGAAATGTTGGACGCTGCGGATCGGTTCAAGACGTGTCCTATTTACAGCGGCGGGTTAGCAGTTATGGAGGCTGACGGTACAACACACGAGGCAACAGTATGGGATCATCACGAACTAAGAGTCGCGCTAACACCGAACGACAACCAACAGCCCAAAGCCTAACTGAAGCGCGACGAGTGGTTCAGAATTGGGAGCGCGAACACACTCATAACGAGCGGCTAGTTGTCCTCGTGGCTGAAGCGTTGGACAAGGTGCGGTCTAGCCCAGTTGTGCGTTGCTGAGAAGGAAGGAGTGGTGATGAGTGAAGCGAAGTTGGCGCGTATTTGGGGCGACACCGATGAAGGTTACGCATCTCGTGTTGCTGCCCGCAAATCGACGTTGCAAGAACGTGAAGAACTGCGGAAGAAGTACGCGGGCCGCTTTATCCAAACGGTGACGTTGACCCTTGACGATGGCCGCGAGTTACGGTTTTCAGGGCAAGCGGAACCGGATATAGCTAACCACGGCATCGTAAAAGTCTCGTTCTCCGAACCACGAGAATTGCCTAATGACACGCGCCTTGAATATATGGATTTCTCGCAGCCGAAGAATTGGAAGTGAGAGAAATCAGGAAGACTAAACGTAAAGACGCCTGCTTAACCAATCGAGGTCACGGCGTGAAAGACAGAAAGGTAAACCAGCGATGGAGATTCCAGACATAGAAGAATTCAGTTATGAGACTCGCGTTGATGTCAACATTGCCATCCTGCGCGAGATAGCAAAGATTCGATTCAAAGAACGGTTGCCGCTAATCATGGCTGGAGTCGCTAAACAGTTGATGGATGCGGGCGTTGATTTCAGCCATGCGGTTGTGCCTGAGACGCTAACGATTACGGCAGAAGACTGGGACGCAATCTACGAGGACTTACGATGAAAACCACACTTCTAAACACTAGCATTATCACGGCGCATGGTTCCTATCGCTACGAACCTTTGAGCCTTAAGGATGCGCGAGAAATTGCGCTCACGACTTCAGCCGAAAGCGCGATAGGGCATCAAGTGACTGCTGACCTTCTATCACAGTTGTTCGGCTTTAACGTACCGATGAATCGAGTCAACTACGAACAGCAGGCGGGCGACAACGCAATCGTATTCAAGCTGCGCGGAAGGCCGGAAGAGGGGAAGATTCTAACCCGTGAAGAAGTGGATGCGATTGGTTACGACTTCGGATTGATAACGCGGACGGAATAACCGCAATGACTTTAACGCCTAGTACGTGAGCCGGAAATGGCAGGCGTATCAAACTGAATTCTGGACTTTGAAAGACAGTGAAGGAGCGTGGTAGCGATGGCAGATGAGTTGCGAGAGTTGGATAAGCAAGTGGCTGAGAAGGTGATAGGCGAATGCTTTCATGTACTCACGGCGGACATGGACACATCACACCGAGCCTTTCGTTGTAAGAAGTGCGGACTGCGCGGATTCAATTATCAGACCGATCACGAAGGGCGAGTGTGTGGGCCAGCGTACTCCACTGACATAGCCGCAGCCATGCAGGTAGCTGAGAAGATATGGAACGATGGTGGTTCAGTGCGCATGGAAACGGGCAATCATCTGTGGCACGTGGAGTTGCTAGTTGGGGGCATTGTTTATCCATCGAAACACAGTAAGTCGCTACCACACGCAATCTGTCTCGCCGCACTTGCCACCATCGAATCCAAGTCCGCGAGTTGAGCAATTACAAGCAAAATGGAGGCACAAATGAACAAATTCCGTTTAGTCCCAGTGGCGCTGGCGGGCGTGCTGCTGGTGATAGTTGTCGGCTTGGGCTATCGCTCGCACAGTAGCAGCCCCGGCTTTGCGATCCGCTACGAAAAGCGTGTTGGCGGCAAGGTAGTGGAAACAATTGACCGCAAGGTTGGCGCTAACGGGGACTTTGAGGAAATACGACAAGCGCCCAACGCTCAACCCAGCCGGGTGGTCGCCACTCAACGTGCCGGGGCGCGGCTGGTGCGTTCAGACCAGTTGACCTACTTGGGTAAGGTTAAGCCCGTACTTTTCACCGAGGCCGAATTGCGCCGTGATAAGAACTTTGTCCGCATGGAGAGGTTGCTCGGTTATGAGGTTGGGGTGCTGAAAATTTGCGCCTCGGAGAACGAATGCGCTTACGCCTATCACGCGCCCGCGCTGAAAGGCCACTTGCTCCGTTTCACTGCTGGTGACACCGACATCGTGGCCATCTCAGTGACGACAGGCGAGCCTGATCTGCGCATACCGAACCTGCCACTCAACCAGACCATGATGGAAACCAAACCTTGGAGAAAACAATGAAAAGATTACTACTGGTTGCTGTCTTATTGCTCACGTCCTTTAGCCCGTCACCCGCGCAAAGTTGTTCCAGTCCCGGCTGCGAAGGGTTTTGGATAATGAGTACGACGGGGTTTTGTCCCACTCGCGGGGGTGGCTGTTGCAATCAGATGTACTATCTGTGCGCTTATGGAAGTAGCGCAATTCTTAGTTGGTGCAGTATGCCTGATTGCATGGTGTAAACGAGAGGCAGGCATGAGCGAGTACAACCAAAACTCCAACATCACGGCGCGGGTGAATGACGCCCTAACTGTCCCGTGTACTTACTGTGGCGCAAAGGTTGGTGAGTCTTGTAAGGAACGTCCTCGGTATCCCCACAAGGCCCGCACAAACCTCGTGATGAAGGAAAGAATGAAGGGTAAGGGGAAGTTGGTGAGGGAGACGAAATTATGATCAGCCTAATTCATACATCAATTCGTCTCTTGAGCATGGGACTTGGACTCTACGCGCTCTTTTACCTTTGGAATTATCCATTGCAATTTGTAGTGGTGTTTGTAATTGCCTTTATTGGGATAGTACATCCGCAGAAGTTGGAGGACGAAGATGTTTAAGCGAATTCGCAGATGGTGGGATGGCGTAATGTTTCGAGCGGAGATTAAGCGATTACGCCGAACCTTGAGAGATTTATAATTGGCTTTATTTATGTTTAGCAAAGAAAGGATCACTTCGTTAGAATTACGTACCGAGAGATAAGTTAGAACGAGGGGCCGTTACCTTGGGAGAGGGGCGGTCTTTCGTTTAAGGAGACACGAATGGATAAACTTGGTGAGTTAGTGTTGGCGTTAAATCAAGAGTTTGTACGACTTCACAGGGAGGGCGAATCGGTCAAGATTGGCGCAAATGGCTATTACTTCAAACTCCAAAACAATGAGTTAGTGGTATTTGAAGCGGAAGTTAATCGGTGCCGCCATCGTTGGATTTTGTGTCGTGGGCCAGTGGATATAGAAGAAGGCGGTGACGAGTTTGACTTTCAAATGTGTAAGAAGTGCGGCATGACTCGCAAATTGAAATAGCATAACTATATTGACACAGTAGCAACATAGGCTTAGAGTAAGCGCCGTGCAGTCATCCCCGCAACCTGCGGCTGAGACTGTAATTTAATTGAGTACAGAACTCTCCGCGCCTAGCGCACCCGATGTATCCAGTGCCGTAGTCACTGGAGGCTCCACAGCCGCAGACCCATCACCTGCTCCAACTACAACAGATACTTCGTCGCCGGACGTACACACGGGATCGTCCCCTAATGCCGATCAATCTGTTCAAGGTGAGTCAACTTCAACCGCCCCAGATGACCCGCTTGCCGGACTACCATCTGAGGACGAGTTACAAGCGGCGGTCGCTAATAAAACTCCGCACGCCGAAGCCTTGGCTCGACTACGTAGCGCTTATTCAGAAATCAAACCCAAGCTCGAAGAACTAACGCAGAAATTCACGCCCTTTGAGTCTCTCAGCGAGAGATTTCAATCGGCAGAAGAACTTGCGCCAATCATCGAGTTAAACGACGCCCTTTTCGGCCAGTACGAGCGTGACCCGCAATCAGGTCAACTTGTTCCTGCCGTAAACCAAGGCGTCGAGATGATGTTTCAACGTGACCCACAACGGGCAGGCTACTTCTGGGCGGAATCCGCCGAGCGAAGTGTCCCACATCCCGACACAGGTCAGCCCGTAAAACTGATTGACCTTGCACTCGAAGGAATGCGGGACGATCCGAGTGAGCGGCAAAGAGCGTTGAGCATTCTTGGGGGAGTTGAACCATCTGCACAAGCGCCCACTTGGGCACCCACTACGGAACAACTTGCTGCCGTCAAACCGGAGTTACAAGACACTTTTCGTAACCTTCCGTATGACGAACGCGAGGACTTGAGCGCAAATACGCCTGAATTCATCAACAAGTACCTGTCAAACCAAAAGTTTCAGCAGGACTTGATTGAACAAAACAAGCAAGCGCAACAACTTCAAGTCGAACAGCAACGTCAACGTGACCAGTACGAACGCCAACAGGCGGAAGAAGCTGGCAACAAGTACGTTGAAGAACAATTCCGCAACGGGTTCACCGAGTATCGCAATTCTATTGTAGAGAGAAGCCAATTCATCAAACCGTTGGACGCCCAACAAGCGCAGGAACTGAATCTCGCTCCTGAGCAAGTGGCGGCGTACAACCAAGACGCGCAACAGATAAATGAAGGTATCGGGACGTTTATTGCGTTTGTATCAGCCGCAACGAGCCACCCCGACTTGCAATGGATGGCCACCGACTTTCTGACAAAACTTGGTCTGGACAGCAAGATTTTCGGCTCGCTTGACCAAGCGCGGCAGGAATTCGCTCAAAACGGACGAAATTATGGCGAATTGCAGTACCAAAAGCGGGATGCGGGGAATGTTTTAACCAACGCAAACCGCGCCATGAGCCGCCTCCGAGGCCAATCAAATCTTGTTGCAAGTCCTTTATTTGGTTTGTTTAGCAAGTTCTTTGAGATGAAGGCTAATAGCTACAATGCGACCTTGAAATCGGCTGAGCAGGCGCGACCGCCCGTTAGCGGGAACGGTTACGATCCGACTACAGCAGGACTGCCGCGACCAACAGGTTGGCTGACGAAAGAAGATTATCAAAGACAATTTGGTGGTTAGCAGGCGATAGGAGACATTTCCATGCCTGAAACGATGACAGTCACGAATATGACTGACTTCTACAGTCAGCAACTTATTCGGGCGAAAGATATGTATAAGCTACGCGCCCCACTTTGGAACGCGCTCCCTGAGATTACTGGGGGCGAAGTGGTTAGTCAGCGTGGTGTTCGATTCTACTACAATAAAACGCAGCCCGGAGGCCACGGACTACCGTCGTTGGCTCAGCCGGACAACAACCGAGCGATTCCATCGCAGTCCGATTCGATGTGGGCAGTCCCGCAGCTCTACACAATCCCACTCGTAATCGACTTGCTGCTCTTGAATGACGCGGGCGGAAACAACGGCCCCAAGAAAGCCAATGCGATGTTTTCCATTCAGGAAATCATTAAGCAGGTGACGGGCGCTGCCGCTCAGCATCAAGACTTTTTCGCTTGTGGTAACGGCTCGGACGCAATGGCCTATTCAGCGTCAAATCTAACGGTTCCCGGTGCGGGGCAAACCTTGAACTGTGAAACGACTGCTGCGGCGGCTCCGGGCCACACCAAGGGTGCCGTCCGGTTGAAGCAGAACCAGTATTACCAAGCCTACGACACCACAACTGGGCTTCCTGAAGGCACGATCCTCGTAACCAGCTTGAACAACAAGACGAGTGCGACGGTTACGCTTCTCAGTGGCACAGTGACTAGTGGTAATCCAATTTGCGATGTTGGTGGCTACAATGCCGCCCCGATGGGTTACACGGGCTTGCTCGACAACGTAAACCGCATTACTCAAGGCCGAGACACTTCGGTTGACACCTTGATGAACATTCCGACTGTGAACCTTAGCGGTACAGCCAAGTTCACAGTCACCGACATGGAGACGGTTAAGACCATGTTGAACGTCCTGAACATGGACGACTCAATGCGCTCTAGCTTGACCGTGATTACGACTCCGGGCTTGATGTCGGATATTCGCAAGCAAGGCTACGGCTTCCATCGCACCAACTCTGACGACGCAGTAGTCGGCATCAGCCGCATCTACAAGGACGCGGACGGCAGCAAGGTGATGGAAATCGCGGACGCTGAAGAAGACCGCTACGTGGCCTTCAAGGGCAACTTGCAGAAGCACACTGAAATCGAATTCGGGGACATTGCTCCTGACGACCTTCAGTGGCGTAACCTGCCCGGTGTTAATGGCACCGGCTCGCGCAACTACTACCGCCAATGGGGGACAAGCTGGACGTTAGCCTGTGACGACTTTATGGCTGCCGCACAAATCAAGGGTGCGTCCCAAACTGGAATTGTCCAACAGACTACCACGGGTCTCGGAAATTAACCGGACTTCTTGGACTTAACTGGGGGAGGCGCAAAGTCAAGCGCTTCCTCCGGTGTCCATTTAAGTTTGGTAATGCGCTGGTAGAGTCGAGTGTAGGAGATATCTCGGATTTCAGTCCACTCACTAATGCAATGAGTTTCATTGTTTGCCGTGAGCATGATATTCCGAGTCATGTTTCTCCGAGACTCGGTATCTGTAACCCAACGCACGTTCATAGGCCAGTTCTTTGATAAGCATTCTTCGCACTCACCGCATGAATAGTTACCGTGGTTGTCTTTGCGATCTAGGTCATAGCTTCTATCGGGTGGGTCTCCAAGTAGTCGGAGAAAACGAAGGTAGTCGTCAAAACCTTGGCAGACCGTGATTCCTCTGCCGCCCCAATGGGGATAGTCTTTACAGTTGGGGTTATTGCAACGAGTACGTAAGTTCAACCATCGTCCGTAGGTGTTTGTTCGGCTCAGTCCGTGAGTGCGGAAGTTTCCTTTGCCGACTGAGCGCTCAGAGTCCATGTAGCAGCGGCAAGTTTTGGATCGACCGGATTTTAGCGATCCTGCACGGGTGATAATCCAGCCACCGCAGTCGCAACGGCAAAGCCAAAAAGGGACACCTCTGGAGCCGACATAACCAAAAACGGTTAGATGGCCAAACTTCTGTCCGGTTAAATTTTCGAGGTCTTTGCGGTGTTTAGATGGGTGGGAAAGTTTTGCAAGAATGCTATAGTTGGGTTCACGCATCGAAGACTCCTAGAAACTGGATTCGGTGTAGCGGGTCAGGGGTTTCGGGCCTCTGACTCGCACTTATTGTAACATACTTTTGGAGGCTAAACATGGCATACACAACTGCACTTGCCGCGTATCAACCGGGGCCGGGAACAAACGATGATGGCTCAGGGATGATCTACGAGGATGTTTTAGTGACGGGCGCGGGTGACACAACCGGAACTTGGACGACTCAATTTGTCAAGCAACCGCTACGAGTGCTTGGCCCGTTTGTTTTCAGCATTTCTGGTCAGGTGGTTACGCTCAGTGGCGCATCCTTGACAGGGACTCAGATAGCTCGTGTTATGGGATTTGCATGAGTCCTGCTCCGACCAATGTAAACCAAGCGGTCTTTCAAGAGCGGATAAACCAGATTACTGGCACCCGTGATTCAAGGCCGCTTATTCTTCTTGCGTGGGCACCGGACGAACTTCGTTGGACGCCACATAAGTTAGGCGACGAACCAGTCGGTTATACCTTCCCGATCTTTTGCACAGGGAAGGACGAAAGCGGACAGTTCAAAGCCCCGGAGCGGTGGGTATTACTAGAACGAATCGAACCGGAGCAATACGCCGCGGACTGGGAAGGAAAACGCTATGCCAACTGGCACGGAACGGTCTATGACGTAAAAGGCCCATGTCCGAGCGAGAAGTACGTTGAGCTTCGTTGCCACAGTTACCATGACGGAGTTTGTTGTCCATGTTTTGGTGATTCATGTGAGTGTGGCGAGGCTTACAATCATTGTTGGGGCAAGTATGTAGAACCGGATGAACATCTATTAGATTGGATACGCAAGACCGCATGGGAAGCGCGACAGGACTCTGATGTACAGCCCACAACCGAGATGAAAGATTTTCAAGCGCCGAATGCTCAACAGGAATTAGCTCAGCAGGTTTTGGCTGAACATGAAAGTCGCAGTGAGCGGTTCAAGGACTTGGATAAAGAGACAATGGACTATTGGGTTAAGCAACCCCATTCGACCAGTAGACGGACAGCAGGCGGTATTTACTTGCCCGACTAGGGCACATAAGGATTCTTAATGAGCACAGTAATTAGTGAAGGTATTTCACACGACGGAACTACCACTCGCATTTTTGAGCCACCGCAAGCGAATCTCGACAACCAGCGGCCTCGCTACCTGACTTTCCTTGGCTCTTTTATCACGCCAGAGGTGGTAGCCCAACGTGCGTGGACAAGAGGCGGAGGTTACGAAGTAGCCAATCCCTGTCTCCGCTACGTGAGGAATTTTCTTCGTAAGGGCCGAATTACACCGCTTCTAAAAGACACGCACGACTTTCTTCCCTACGATTACGTGAAGAAAACGACAGAGGTTGACCCTCTCAGCGCGGGCTATTTTGCACAACAGATTCCAAAGGGATACATACCGCCGAATTTGCCTCCGCCTAACGGGCAGGGCGGACTCGGGCTTGGTAATATGGGTGGTTATTCTCCTTATGGCATGATGGTAGGGAAGCTCGCGTTACCGGGAGAGCAGATTGGGAGCATTCTTAATGGTGATGACAATGTGTGTCGCAACCTTGGCCGTAAAGGTATTGTGGAATTTACATCGCTTCTTGGCCATGAATACCGACCGCAACGGATTTTAACTGAACAAGGTACGGTGGACGTTGATCCGACCCTTTGGGAGATTCAACGTGCTATTTTTCCGCAGTTTCCAGTAGTACCTCCCACGTTAGACGAAATTGAACAACTACTTGCGGAAGCCCCTCTAACGCTCCAAACCGAAGTAGACGTATACCGCGAGTCGCTCAGTCAGTTTCGAGGCTATGCGGACATCTACATTCAAAACGTGCATCAGCAAATGCGTGAGCGAGCGCCAAACGGATATGTACGGCCATATACGGCGGGAGACCTCGTGCTCCTTGATCAACTGGGTATGGAGCGACAAGATCGCCAAGGTCGCGCTCCGATAGTCCAAGGAACTAGTGACGCGGAACTTAAAGACATTTTGGCTCAATTCATGCAAGCGCAGTTGGAAGAAAAGCAGGAGTTGGCGCGGATGCGAGCCGAACAGCGTGAACCTCAGGCGACAGCGCCGATAGTTGCGGGTCAAGATGGCTATCCCGGCTATCCCGGTCAATCAGGCTATTCAGGCTACAGTGGAGAAGTGATAGCGGAGCAAATGGCAGCGGCAATGCCAATTCCTGAAGAAGTAAAGATGTGGACATGTGAGCATTGTGGCGATGAAATGAAGGCGACGGCGCAGGGGATTCATTTGGGCAGATGGTGCCCTACTCTGCACCCGAAGGTTGAAGCGGAAATACCAACGCAGGAGTAGTCGTTGAATATCTACGACCTTTGCACAAATGTAAGGCTGAGATTGGGCGACCCTCGAAGCCAAAGGCCGGGAGACGCCCAGTTATTGAATGCTATTAGCAGTGAGTTGAGAACCGTCAAGCGCCACGAATCCAATACTTCAAACGTCTGGAACTTCAACGACACCATTGTTAGTGTCGCGCCCAACCAAACCACTTACTTGATTAACGTAGTGGACTTTGGCGTTCCACTCGCGGTGTTGACGTGGGCACCGCAGTTGACAACATGGTTGCCAAGACTGATTCAGATTTACCAACCACAGAATCTCTACTATGGCTACAACCAACCGCCTCAGTTGGCGGGCTATTGGAACTGGCTTGGTTATGACGGCAGCAACTGCACGGCTGAACGCTGCGCCTTCTATTGGAAAGACGGTCAGTGCTACATAGAGTTTGTTCCAACTCCGAACTCGCAGCAAGCTACAAAATCAGGTACTTAGAATCGGGAGCCTCAGTGGGCACTGACTCGCTTACTGCCGCACCGATTAACGCGATGGATGCTGACCTTGTGGAAACGCGAGCGGCGATGGCCTTACTTGCGACGACTGAATGGTCGGATGGCTCGACCAAAGAGGGCCGCGTGGTGAACGCCGAGCGCCGCAAGGATTTATTCGTAACCTTGAGCACGACTGAGCGCGAACTACGCCGACAATTCGATGCCGCAAAGCTGGAAATTCAAGGCGA
>Ga0105252_10000893_pt1 | contig 15531 bp, 15 predicted proteins | sample EasRivMeERMZT100_FD_89675 | JGI IMG/M metagenome (GOLD analysis project Ga0105252, IMG submission 89675) | Soil microbial communities from meander-bound floodplain in the East River, Colorado, USA - East River MetaG ERMZT100 | ecosystem: Environmental > Terrestrial > Soil > Floodplain | place... | reverse complement strand
CTGCGCCGGCTCCTGGCGCAGGTTCACCAGGCCGGCCTCCGCCATCACCGCCGCCAGGCTGCGCGGCGTGTAGCCCCAGCGGTGCACCATGAGCGGATCGCGCCACGCGGGGTCGCCGTAGAATACCCACATCGAGCGCTGGCCTTCCTGCCCCGGCCCGGCATGCAGGTCGGGATTGGCGAGAAAAGTCTCGCACGCGGATTTCAGGTTGGGACACTCGAGCACCATCAGTCCGCCGGGCTTCAGGACGCGCATCCACTCCTTGAGTACCTCGACGACTTCCCAGCGCCAGAAATGCTCGACGACGTGGACCGAAAGGATCTCGTCCGCCGAGTTGTCCTCGAACGGCGTGAGTGCATGCAGGTCGCACAGCACGTCCGGCCGCTTGCCCGCGCGGGTTTCCGCCACGTCGACGTTGACGTATCCCGGGAGTATCTTGTCGCCGCAGCCGAGATTGAGTCGCACGGCGCCCACCGCGGTGGAGGGATTCATGGGGAAAAGCCGGTCGTGCCGGTTCCTGTACGCGGCGGTCAAATCCCCAGGCCGCCCAGCTGCTTCTCGGGATAGCGCGTGCCGGCGGTGACGTTGAGCGAGAACGCATTCGACAACGTGGAGATGTCCTCGGCTGTCAGCCTGATGTCGACGGCCGCGCAGTTCTGCTCGAGGTACGCGCGGCGCTTGGTGCCCGGAATCGGCACGATGTCGTCGCCCTGGGCAAGCAACCAGGCGATCGCCACCTGCGCCGGTGTGCATTTCTTCGCCGCGGCAATGCGCTCGATCGGCGCCAGCAGCGCGGCATTCTTGCCGATGTTATCGGCGCTGAAGCGTGGATGCTCGCGCCGGCGGTCCTTGGGCAGCAGCGCGTCCAGCGTCTTCATGGTCGCGGTGAGAAAGCCGCGCCCGAGCGGCGCGTACGCCTTGAAGCCGATGCCGAGCTCGCGACACGCCGGCAGGATATCCTTTTCGACGTCGCGGCTCCACAGCGAGTACTCGGTCTCGACCGCGGTGATCGGATGGACCTTGTGCCCGCGGCGTATCGTCTGCGCGCCGGCTTCGGACAACTGCAGCCAGCGCACCTTGCCCCGCTCGACCAGCCGCTTCATGGCGCCGACCGTGTCCTCGATCGGCACGGTCTTGTCCATGCGGTGCAGGCCGTAGATATCAATTACATCCACGCCCAGCCGCTTCAGGCTTTTCTCGCACGCCTGCGGCACGTAATCGGGGTGTCCGCCGGTGAGCCCCGCAGGGCCGCCGCCCGCGAGCGCGAGGTTGCCGAACTTGGTGGCAACGAGGACCTTGTCGCGCTTGCCCTTGATCGCCTTCGCGACCAGTTCCTCGTTCACGCCGTTGCCATAGGCATCGGAGGTCACCAGCAGGTTAACGCCGAGTTCGATGGCGCGATGGATAGTGGCGATCGACTCCGCGTCGTCGGGCTCGCCGTAGCTGATCGACATGCCCATGCAGCCCAGCCCCACCGCAGAAACTTCCGGCCCGCCTTTTCCAAGTTTGCGTTTCCGCATCGCGATCTCCTCCAGCTGTTGCTGTTCTGCTTACCGCTTACCGTTTACCGCTCACCGCTCACTTGGAATAGGTGACCGTCAGGTCGCCCACGCCGTCCACGTGCCCCTCGAGCTTGTCGCCCGCCTTCACCGGTCCCACTCCCGCCGGCGTGCCCGACATGATGACGTCGCCGGCCCGCAGCGTGATCAGTTTCGACAGACAGGAAATCATTTCAGGCACGTTCCAGATCATCTCCGACAGGTCCCCCTTCTGTTTCACCGTGCCGTTGATCTTGAGCCAGATCGCGCCCTTCGCCGGGTGCCCCGCCATCGCCACCGTCTTCAGCGCGGTGCAGGGCGCGGAGTTGTCGAACGCCTTGCCCATTTCCCACGGGCGCCCCATTTTCTTCGCCTCGCCCTGGATATCGCGGCGGGTCATGTCGAGCCCCACGCCGTAGCCAAATACGTGGTCGAGGGCCTTCTCCACCGGGATATTGGCGCCGTCCCTGCCGATCGCCACGATCATCTCGATCTCGTGGTGCAGATCCTTGGTGGCCTGCGGGAACGGCAGCGTGACGCCGTTGGCGGTGATGGCGTCGGCCGGCTTCATGAAGAAGAACGGCGGTTCGCGGTCCGGATCGTGCCCCATCTCGCGCGCGTGCTCGGCGTAGTTGCGGCCGACGCAGTAGATGCGCCCCACCGGGAAAGTCTGATTGCTCTCCACCAACGGCAGCGCGGGGGTGGGGCGGAATTGAATGGCATGGCTCATCAGCTGTTTCCTTTCGTATTGGGATATTCATTTCCGGAGCGCGCCTCAACAATGCGCGCGACCGGCACTATGGATTTCTTCGCAGGCTGCCGTCCGTCGGAGAACCCCTAGCGCGACCTGCGCTCGACGCCGACCCAGAATCCCTTCGGCATGCGGTTGAACGTCACCAGCTCGAAGCGCTGCATGATTCTGGGCAGCCACCATTCGGGCGGCTGCTGGATCAAATGTGCATTGCGGCCGTCCGGGAGCACTTTTTCAGCCGGCGCGGTGTGAATGGTGAATACACCCACGCCCGACGTTACCCGCTTCAAGTCGTCCAGCACATTGTCCAGCAGGTGCGGCTCGATGTGTTCCAGCACGTCGATGCAGGCAACGAACGAACAGGGCGCCGGCGGCGCGGACCACTTGGGTATGGCCGGGTCATAGTGATGGAACGTCAGCGGTCTCTGAATGTGCTCGCGCAATGTGGTTTCCAGGTGGCCCTTGCCGGAGCCGTAGTCGAGCAATTCGGTCGCCCCGGTGGCCTCGATGACCTCGGCCACCAATGGCGCGAAGACGATTGAAGCCACGCCGTACTTCGGGTTCTCGTGCAGCTGCTGCTGCATGCGCCGGTACTCCTCGCTGATCAGGGGGGCCGGCTGCGTGGCCGTTTGCGACATGGCTTGCAAGAGAACCTTGCGGTAACCCGAGAGGGGCGAATTATATCTTGGAAATGCGCCGCAGCGCCCATGCCCGGCTGGGATTCCGGCGTGTTCCCGAGAGCGGACCGGCGGCTGAGGAGCCGGGAAGTCGCGCGGCCGGATCATGGCTCACCGGGCCGTGCGCCGGTGTAAACTCGCTGCTCCCGCAACCGCCCTTCCCTCTGGAGACAGCATGAAAATCAAGTCCATCAAGGCCGGCGTGCACCGCCTTGCCGTCAACGTGCCGCTGCTGAAGGAACCGATCCGGCGCAAGGCGATCGTGTGCGAAGTCGAGACCGACAACGGGCTCACCGGCTACGGGCTCACCGGCGGCGCTTACCTGCCGTTCGCGATCGTCACCGCGATCGAGAAAGAGTTCTTTCCCATCGTCAAGGACATGGATCCGCGCGACACCGAGGCGATCCACGAGAAAGTGTGGTGGAAGCTCAACCAGCGCTCGATGACCGGCGTCGTGTCCAGCGCGCTTTCCGCCATCGACATCGCACTGTGGGACATCCACGGCAAGCACGCCGGCCGCACGGTGGCGCAACTCCTCGGCGGCGCGCGCGACTGGGCGCCGACCTACTGCACTTTCGGCTTCACGGAGTACGAGGACCGCGAGCAGCTGGTGGAGGCCGCGAAGCTCCAGCTTAAGAACGGTCACCGCCGGCTGAAGATGGTGGTGGGAGTGCACAAGGGCGGCTGGCAGGAGGATGCGCGCCGCGTGCGCGCCGTGCGCGAGACGATCGGCCCCGACGTCGAGCTCATGATGGACGCCAACTACAAATTCAACCCGGTCGACGCCCGCCAACTGTGCCGCGCGATCGAGGACTGCAACCTCACCTGGTTCGAAGAGCCGGTCTACCAGAACGACACGCGCGCCATGGCCGACCTGCGGAGCCACACCGGTATCCCGATCGCCGCAGGGCAGAACGAGGGGCACCGCTGGCGGCTGCGCGAGCTCGTGCTGCACCACGCGGTGGACATCCTGCAGCCCAACGTCTGCTATTGCGGCGGCTTCACCGAGGCGGCCAAGGCCGGGCATCTCGCCCAGTCCTTCAACCTGCCGATCGCCAATGGCGGCGGCTGGCCACTGCACAATCTGCACACCATGGCCGGGCTCATGAACGGCTGGCGCGTCGAGTTCCACCTCGACATGCAGGCGGTCGGTGAGCTGCTGTTCGTCAATCCGCCGCGACCGGAGAATAATATCGTGAAGGTTCCCAATAAGCCGGGCCTGGGGTTGGAGCCTAATCGCGACGTGCTCAAGGACACGCTGTCAAAGGAGTGAACGGTGAACGGTAAACGGAGAACAGCGGGCGAACCGCGCGGGTCTCCCCGTTCACCATTCGCCGTTCACCGCTCACCCGTCGCGTGAACGAAGACGCGAGCCTGTGGGCTCTATTCGGGTCGAGCTTCCTCGCCGCGACGCTGCTGCCGGGCGGCTCGGAGGCGGTGCTGTTCGGCATGCTCAAGCTATATCCGGAGCAGTTCTGGCCTGCCCTCGGCGTCGCCACCCTCGGCAACACGCTAGGCGGAATGTCGTCCTACCTGATCGGGCGCCTCGTGCCGCAGAAGAAGGATCTGCTCGGATTGCCGGCGCTGCAGAAGTACGGCAGCCCCGCGCTATTGCTGGCCTGGGTTCCCTTCGTCGGCGACCCGCTGTGCGTCGCTGCCGGCTGGTTGCGGCTCAACCCGTGGTTGTCAACGCTGTTCATGGCAATGGGAAAGTTCGCGCGCTACGTGGCGGTCGCCACCGTCGCGTAAGGACGTGACTCGTGCCGGCGGCGCTGGGATAATCAGTTGCCGCCTTTCCGCGATGAAACGAGATGCCAGCCGAAACTTCCGCCCCCGGCCAGGAACGACTCGCTTTTTCGGGAGCCGAAGTCGTCGCCGTCTCGCGGGCGGTGCGCCCGCGAGACGGCGTGAGGCACCGTGACCGGTGAGTCCAGATTGTGAATTGTGCGAGGGCGATGGCGGCGATTTGCTGTGGCGCGACCGGCAATGCCGCGTAGTCCGTGTGAACGAGTCCGGCTATCCCGGCTTTTGCCGCGTAGTATGGAACGCCCACGTCCGGGAAATGACCGACCTCGACGCAGGCGAGCGGGCGCGATTGATGCACGTCGTGTTCGCGGTGGAATCGGCGTTGCGACAACTGTTGCACCCCGACAAGATCAATCTCGCTAGCCTGGGTAATACGACGCCGCATTTGCACTGGCACGTCATCCCGCGCTTCCGCGGCGACCCCCACTTCCCAAACCCGATTTGGGGCGTAGAATTGCGCCAGCTCCGTCCCATAATCCGAGATTTCTCGACATTCAATCAAGCTCTTGCAGATTGGCTGTCACGGCTCTAAGCTAGCGTGGTTAAAAGTCGAACAGTGCGGTGTTGATCCAGGATTTGGCCTTTATTGTGGGGTGGGTGATTTAGTTCACGTACATTATTGTTATGGTTGGGCTAACCTATTGATGGAGCGGTGTGTTGGTCGCTGCGGACCATAACCACCCGAAGAGGTGGGGGCAACGTCTGCAGGGTCTTGCCGGGCTGGCGCCAACGACTCCGGGGAATTTGTTGAAGCATCGGTATGGTGCGGAGATCCAAGAAAGCCTGAACTGCTTATGAGCATCGTCCCGCTGACTTCGACATTGCCTTCCTTGCAGTTTGCCGACGCCCCGGGCTGCAAGCGCTGGATCGAGCAGCTCACTCTCACCAACGTCCAACTGACACAGCAAGTCCTGACCGGCCAGCTTGCCAGCCTCTCCGCCGCGGCAATGGCGCCGGTTGAGCGGCTGAAGATTCTCGAAGTGCTGCGGGAACCCGTACACTTCGTGCAGGGCGAATCGTCCAAGCGCTATGCCGGCAGGCCGCTGCCGCTCGACGACGGCGAGGCGGCGATCTGGAACAACGTCCATTTGTTGTGGCAGGAGGTGAGCCGCAACTACCAGCAGTGCCTCAGGGCTTACCGCGAGGGCGATCTCGCAATCGCACCCTATGCCGCCCTGATCAGCATGCGCTGCCTGCGCCTGCTGGGCTTCCAGATGATCGACTACTACCGCGTCTACCGGCAACCGCCGGGCGTATTGTGGCGCGCGCTGCACGAACTTTACTCGTTTGCCGAGAGTCATGGCTTCGCTCGCATCCGCGTCCAGGACAGCTTTTCGAAGCGCGATCCCGATTCGAGCTGCGCCGAGAGTTACGTGCAGGTGTTGCTCGCCCACCTTGCAAACCCGTTCGCGCTATCGGTGCGGCAGACGGCGTTCGTCGCCCGCTGGCTCGAGCGCTGGTCGACACTTATCGGCCTGTCCACCCAGCCGCTGCCGACGAGTTCAGTCCCTTCGCTCGCTGTCGATCTCACCGGATCGAGCGGTGTGGTGCCTGGAGCAAGCCCCGATGCGCAGCCGCAGTTTCGCTACCTCGATCTCGAGCAGTTGTCCAAGACACTGCGCCAGACCATAAACCTGCTCAAGCAGGGACAGACACCGGGGCAACTGGGGCTGGGCGAAGACGCGCGGCAGCCCGGATGCGAGAACTTGCTGATGCTGCTCTACGTGCAATGGTGCCGGGCCGGCAGCGCGCGCGCCGAAGACCGGTCCGATGGCAAGGAGCAGGCGCAGGTCTGCCTCGGGTTGGCGGCGGCGCATCTTCACGTGGGCGGCCGCGAGTTTCGTCAGCCGGGCGAGTTGAGCTCGCGCGAAAAGCAGGATCTCGACACTTACGGCTACATCACCCGGCTCGAACACGCGACCGGCGGAGCGCTCGCGCCCGGGCTCGAACAATGGCAGGTACTGAACCAGAGCGCGTCCGGTTTCATGTGCATGCAGCGCGTGCCGGACGGGAAAACCCGCATCAGCCACAACCAGTTGCTCGCTTTGCGCCGCGCCGACGGGCGGAGTTTTCACACCGGGATGGTGCAGTGGCTCAGGATGGAAGAGAGCGGCGAGCTATACTGCGGAGTGCGGCTGTTCCCGGGTACGCCGCAGGCGATCTCCGTGCGGCCGTCCAATTTCTCGCCCGCGAGCAACGGCCGCTACGAGCGCGCCATGCTGCTGCCCGAGGTGCCCTCGCCCGCCACGCCCGCTACCTTGATCCTGCCGGCCGGCTGGTTCCAGAGCGGCCGCTTTGTCGAGGTCTACTCCGACCGCAAGCAGGTCGCGAAACTCCTCAACCTGCTGGAAAAAGGCGGCGACTTCGATCGCGGAACGATCATCGTCGTGTAGCGACGATGATCGTTAATCGCTGAACTCGGTGTCGGTACTGGATTCGAACAGAAAGCGCCGTTCATTTGCCTCCCCCAAGGCAAAACGGCGACCCGAAGGCCCATTCTGCGTTTTTGATGGCCTGCGTCTACTGAAGGTCGGCCTGCCAAAGGAGTTTGTCGGGTCATAGTCCGACAAACTCCTGTCTCGTCGGTTATGATGGGCGCCTCCGGAGGCGCCATGGCGGGACTCAACAGGGGCATTCCACTGCCCACCGAGATCAAGCTGCACCAGAAATCGAGAGTGCTCGAGGTCGCGTTCGCCGACGGCAAGACGTTCCGGTTGCCGTGCGAGTTTCTGCGCGTCTACTCGCCGTCCGCGGAAGTGCGGGGCCATGGCCCCGGTCAGGAAGTGCTGCAGACCGGCAAGAAGAACGTCGAGATTACGCGCGTTGAGCCGGTTGGTCACTACGCGGTCCAGCTCACTTTCTCCGACAGCCACGATACCGGCATTTATTCGTGGGATCTGCTCTACGACTACGGCGTGCGCCAGGAAGAAATGTGGCGGCACTATCTCAAGCGCATGGAGGCTGCCGGCGCCAGCCGCGAGCCCCCTGGAAAAGCGTGATTCGTGATTGGTGAATCGTGAATCGTCCCACCAATCAGCCCGCGCAAATCGGATTCTGTCGAATCACGACTCCCGAATCACGATTCACGCCCTTGCAATGAACAAGACCACCGACTTCGGTTACCAGAAAGTCCCTGAGGACGAGAAGTCGCGGCGCGTCGCGGGCGTGTTCGATGCCGTCGCCTCGCGCTACGACCTGATGAACGACCTCATGTCGGCGGGCCTGCACCGGGTTTGGAAACGCTTTGCGGTCGAGATAAGCGGGGTGCGCGCGGGCGAGCGCGTGCTGGATGTCGCCGGCGGCACGGGCGACGTGGCTCTGTTGTTTTCCCGCCGCGTCGGCCCGCAGGGCGAAGTCGTGCTTACCGACGTCAATGCCGCCATGCTCGGGCACGGACGCGACCGCCTGCTGGACGCGGGCAAAGTGCTGCCAGTGGTACAGTGCGATGCGGAGAGGCTGCCATTCGCCCCGGGCCGCTTCGATTGCGTAAGCGTTGCCTTCGGACTGCGCAACATGACGCACAAGGAGGCGGCGCTGGCCGAGATGCGGCGGGTACTCAGGCCCGGCGGCCGGCTGCTGTTACTGGAATTCTCCAGGGTGTGGGCGCCGTTGCAGCCACTTTATGACGCGTATTCGTTCGGGCTGTTGCCGCGACTCGGCAAGCTGGTAGCGAACGACGCGGCAGCCTACCGCTATCTTGCAGAATCGATACGCATGCATCCCGACCAGGAAGCGCTGAAAGCGATGCTGGAACGAGCTGGCCTGGAGCGGGTCGAATACTTCAATCTGGCCGCGGGCGTGGTCGCTGTGCACCGGGGATATCGCTTCTGATTCCTGCACTTGCGGCACCACAAGGCGGCGTGGTTGACCCGGCGCTGACCGGGCGGAACGACTGACCGCTCCGAATCGGTATAATCACTGCAGGAGGAAACATGAAAAAACTACTCGTCGCTGTTCTTGCACTCTTCTCCCTGTCGCTGATGATGGAAACCGCCGAAGCGCGGCGCCTCAGCGGCGGCCGCAACATGGGCATGCAGCGCAGCGCCCCCGCCCAGCAGCAGGCGGCTCCGAAAGCGCCGGCCCAGCAGCAACAGGCCGCGCCCGCCACACCGGCACAGCAACCCCAGCCCGCCGGCGCTTCGAAATGGCTCGGCCCTCTCGCCGGACTCGCGATCGGCGCGGGACTTGCGGCTTTCTTCTTCAACAACGGCATGACCGGACTGTTGACGGGGCTGCTCATTGTCGGGCTCCTCGCCGCGGCTGCGGTGTTCGCGGCGCGCGTCCTGATGCGCGGCAGGGTGGCGCAGCAACCGTTGCAGTACGCGGGCGCAGGAGCGACTGAGCGCTCCGTTGCCGCGCTGCCCGGTGGCGCCGGTACCCATTCGGTCGCGGCCACTACCAGCGGCGCCCCGCTCGAGTTTGACACCGCCGGCTTCATTCGGCAGGCCCGGCTCAACTTCGTGCGGCTGCAGGAAGCCCACGACAAGAAAGACCTCTCGATGCTGCGCGATTTCCTCGCGCCCGACGTCTACCGCGAGATCGAAGCCGACATTCGCGCGGCAGGCGAAGCGAAACACGCGACCGAGGTGTTGACGCTCGAAGCCGAAGTTCTGGACGTCACGGAAGAAGCAGGTTCCTACATCGTGAGCGTACGCTTCTCCGGACTGATGCGGGAAGACACTGGCGGCGACGCCGCGCCGTTCACCGAGATCTGGCACCTCGAAAAGCCGGTCGCGGGACGCGGCGGCTGGTTGGTCGCCGGCATCCAGCAAGCGTAACTGCGTGACCCGTGACTGGTGACGGGTTGCGGCTTCGGCGTTCATAGTCCTGACCGGTCACGGATCTCCAGTCACGGGTCACCGACTCATGCTCGACCCCGCTGCCGCGGCGTTCATCAATCACCTGCTGCGCGGCGCGAGTTGGGCGCGTGATGAACTCGAGCATTTCTCGGGCAAGACCGCGCGCTTCGAGGTCATGCCGCTCGCGCTGTCGCTGACCGTGCTGGGAAGCGGGGAAGTCGCGCCGGCCGCAGCCGATGCCGCGCCAGCCGTCACACTCAGTCTCACGCCCGGGCTCATGCTGCGGCTCGCGGCCCGCGATGAATCGGCCTGGCGCGAAGTCGGGATCGCCGGTGATACTGCCTTCGCCTCGGCCATCAATCATCTCGCGCGCAACCTGCGCTGGGATATCGAGGAAGACCTGTCGCGCGCCTTCGGCGACATCGCCGCGCACCGCATGGCGGAAAGCGGCAGGACTCTTCGCCGCTGGGGCGAACAGGCGTTTCTGAACACCGGCCGCTCCTTTGCCGAATACTGGACCGAAGAGCGGCCCCTGATCGCGAGCGCGCGCGACCTCGATGACTTCAACCGCACGGTGGACGAGTTGCGCGACGACGTCGCGCGCTTCGAAAAGCGTGTTGAAAAGCTTTTGAACCGCCAAGTGGCGCCAATTCCGGACGCCTAGCGCCGGTTTGGCTCCGCGTGTTGGAACGGACGAATTACTCTCCGTTCAACACGCGGGATCCCGAGAATCAAACACCCGTAGCCGGTCACGTTCACCCGTTCCTGTCCGGGCGGTTACAATCCCCCGCATGCATCTGTTTCGACTGCTGAAAATCATCTCGGTCAGCATCCGCTACGGGCTCGACGAATTCCTCGGGCACGGCCGGGCGGGCACGTTGCGTGCGCTCATCGGGACCCTGTTCTTCTGGCGATCGCTGGCGGCGCCGCGTGCGGTGCGTCTGCGGCAGGCGCTGGAGGCGTTGGGGCCGATTTTCGTCAAGTTCGGCCAGATCCTCTCCACGCGTCGCGACCTGCTCCCCGCCGACATCGCCGACGAGCTGGCGAGGCTCCAGGACCGGGTGCCGCCGTTCCCGACCGAGGACGTAATGGCGATCCTGCACCGTTTCTACGGCAAGCCGGCAGACCAGGTATTCAGGGATTTCAGCCCGACGCCAATCGCCAGCGCTTCCGTCGCCCAGGTGCATCTCGCGCGGCTGCCCGACGACACCGAGGTGGCGGTCAAGGTGCTGCGTCCCGGCATCGCGGCGGTGATCGCGGGCGACCTGGCGCTCCTGCACGCCGGCGCCGCACTGGTCGAATGGCTGTGGTCCGACGGCCGACGGCTGCGCCCGCACGAGGTGGTGGATGAGTTTGCCAAGCACCTCGAGGTCGAGCTCGACCTCCTGCGCGAAGCCTCCAACGCGAGCCAGCTCGGGCGCAACTTCAAGGACTCGCCCCTGCTCCTGGTGCCGCTGATCCATTGGGACTACTGCTCGAGCGAAGTGATGGTGATGGAGCGCATGCACGGCACGCCGGTCTCGCAGATCGACGCGCTGCGGGCGCAGGGCGTGGATATCCCGCGGCTTTCGCGCGCCGGCGTGGAGATCTTCTTCACGCAGGTGTTCCGCGACGGTTTTTTCCACGCCGACATGCACCCCGGCAACATCCTGGTGACGCCCGAGGGCCGCTACGTCGCGCTCGACTTCGGCATCATGGGCACCTTGACCGAGCTCGACAAGAATTACCTCGCCCAGAACTTCCTCGCCTTCTTCCGCCGCGACTACCGGAGGGTGGCGCAGGTGCATATCGAATCCGGCTGGGCGCCGAAGGACACGCGAGTGGACGACTTCGAGGCCGCGATCCGCGCGGTGTGCGAGCCAATCTTCGCGAAACCGCTTCGGGAAATCTCTTTCGGGCGGGTGTTGCTGCGGCTGTTCCAAACCTCGCGCCGCTTCAATATCCAGGTCCAGCCTCAGCTCGTGCTGCTGCAGAAGACGCTGCTCAACATCGAGGGGCTGGGGCGCGACCTCGATCCCGAACTCGACCTGTGGCAGACCGCCAAACCCTATCTCGAGCGCTGGATGGCGGAGCAGGTCGGGTGGCGCGGCCTCGTCGAGCACGTACGGCAGGAAGCCCCTTACTGGAGCACGCTGCTTCCCCAACTGCCCAGGTTGCTGCACCAGGCGCTTGAGCGCCAGGCGCAACCTGCGGCAAGCCGCGAGACGGAAGACTTCCTGAGCGAGAAGCGGCGGCAGAACCGGCTGCTCGCGGTGATCGCCGCCCTGCTCGCGGTGATCGCCGCGATACTGCTGGCGACCCGCTGAGGCCGCCGCTTGCTCCGCGACTTCCCGATCTATAATCCGGCTGTCGCCCTATCCCGCATGTCATAGCCGGGCTTCATGCTGATCACGTTCGTCATCGCCTACCTCGTCGTCTCGCTCGCCGTCGGGCTCGTCGCGGCGCTGAAGGTACACAGCGCGAAGGACTACATCACCGCCGGGCGCACGCTGCCGATCTGGGTCGTGTTTGCCACCGTGTTCGCCACCTGGTTCGGCGCGGAAACCGTGCTCGGCATTTCCGCGACCTTCCTGCGCGAAGGCCTGGGCGGCCTCGTTTCCGACCCGTTCGGCGCCTCGCTGTGTCTGATCCTGGTCGGGCTGTTCTTCGCGCGCCGGCTCTACCGCATGAACCTGCTCACCATCGGCGACTACTACCGCACTCGCTACAACCGCGCTGTGGAGGTCGTGACCAGCATCTGCATCGCCCTCTCCTACCTCGGCTGGGTGGCGGCGCAGGTGACGGCGCTGGGGCTGGTATTCAACGTCATCTCGAACGGAGACATCACACCGGGCGCCGGCATGATCATCGGCGCCGCCGTGGTGCTGGTCTACACGCTGTTCGGCGGGATGTGGTCGGTGGCGTTCACGACCTTCTTCCAGATGATCATCATCGTGCTGGGCCTGTTCTACATCGCCTGGCTGGTGAGCGGCATGGCGGGCGGCACCGCCGCCGTCATCGCGCACGCGGCCGAGAACGGCAAGCTCGAATTTCTCCCGAAGTTCGAGCTGCGCGACGTCATCGCCTTCATCGCTGCCTGGGTCACCCTGGGCCTGGGCTCGATTCCGCAGCAGGACGTCTTCCAGAGGGTCAATGCCTCGAAAAACGAGGGCACGGCGGCGTGGGGCTCGATACTGGGCGGCAGTGCCTATTTCCTGTTCGCCTTCGTGCCGCTGTTTCTAGCCTACGCCGCGACGCTGATCGATCCCAAGATGGTCGCGGACCTGATCGGCAGCGATTCCCAGCTCATCCTGCCCATGCTCATCCTCAACCACCTGCCGCTCTACGCGCAGATCATCTTCTTCGGCGCCCTGCTCTCCGTCATCATGAGCACGGCAAGTGGCACGCTGCTCGCGCCCTCGGTGACGATCTCGGAAAACGTGTTGCGCGGGATGTTCCGGGAAATGTCCGACGCGCGCTTTCTGTGGATGACGCGGGCAGTGGTGGTGTGCTTCACCGTGCTCGTCACCGGCTACGCCGTGTATACCGATGCCACCATCCACAAGATGGTCGAGAACGCCTACAAGATCACGCTTTCCGCGGCGTTCACGCCGCTGGTATTCGGTCTCTACTGGCGCCGGGCCACCACGCAGGGCGCCGCGGCCGCGATCGTTGCCGGGCTCGCCACCTGGATCACGCTGGAGCTGGCGGCGCCGGATGCGTTGTTTCCCCCGCAACTGTCCGGCCTGCTGGCCAGCGTCGCCGGCATGGTCATCGGTTCCCTGCTGCCCCAGTGGTACGGGCAGGCGCGCGGCGGCGAAAAACCCGAAGCCGCGTAGCAGCCGCCCCTGCGCGACCGTCACAGCCGGCCGTGGCCGCCACTCTCCCGATACCGCGCCACGCCTGGTTCAAGGCAGCGGTGTTTGCGCTGCTCGTCTGCAACACCGCGATCTTTCTCACCACCGGCACGGCCAGCGAAGCCCTGGATGCCGCGGCCTGGCTGGTGCTCCTGGCGTCGTTCGAGTTCGAAACAGGTTGGGACGGCCGGATGCGCGAGGCATCCGGGCCCGCCATCCTGCGCGGGGTCAGGCTGGCCGCCGCCACCGCAATCCTGGCGGCGGCGATCGGCTACGTCCGTGCCGGGGAATGGCTCGATGCCGGCAATATCGGGCTGTGGATCGCGGTCGTGGTGCTGCTCGAAATCGAAATCCGGCGTCCACACGCCGTGGCAGCGCACCGGACGTGGTTTGCCGCCGTCACGACGCTGCTGTATGCCGGGCTGGGCGTGAACGTCTTCGTCTGGGCGGGCCGCGGCGAGTGGTTCGACGCTTACGACGCCCTGCTGTGGCTGATCGCGTTCGCGGCGATCGAAATCGACGTCTTCAAGGTCACGCGGCGCGTGACGGCTGGATCGCCGCCCGGGTAGGATACCTGTATGCTGAACACGCTGCTGGTTTCGCTGGCGATCACCGCCGGCGTCATCGCTCTGGCCGGCGTGCCGCTGCGCTGCTGGCAGTTCGCCACCGGGAGTTTCCGGTCCCGGATTCCGCAGCACGCGCTGACGCGGGCGGCATTCAGGCTGTTCGCTTTCATCATGCGGGCCGCACTCCCGGGCAATCAACCCGGAAAGGCCTTATTGAATTCGGCGACAAACCGCGGAAATTCCGCCTCGGGCAGCGAGTTGATCCCCGCCGCCGCCTGCCTGCCGCCGCCGGTTTCAAACCTCTGGCACAGCGCGTCCGCGCCGCGTGGCTGATCGAGCGGCGCGCGTACGCTCACGGTGTAGCCGCCGCGCCGGCTGACCAGCAAGGCATGCGCGCGCCGCGGGAACCGGCGGGCAAGCTGGTTGGCGAAGAGACCATGGATGCGCCGGCTCCACGCCGCATCCGGCAGCACGTAGACGGCCGCGCTTGCGCTCGCGGCCTGAGGCGCGATCGCTCCGACGCGGTCAAGGTCATCGACGAGCGCGTGCTGCAGCGTCTCGAATACCGGCTCGCCCTCGATGAAATCGCGCGGATCGGGATAGCGGCTCACCGTCGCGAACAGGTCCGCGGGATGGTAATGCAGGTCGTCCACGGTCTCGCCGTAGGCGTTGTAGTTGATGGCCTCGCCGAGTTCGCGCAGGCGGCCGACATCGCCTTCGTCGAGCTCGATCTCCGCCGCCGCGCGTTGCGCCGGCCCGGTGAGGTTGTCGCCAAAAGCCGCCACTACCGCCCACAGGCGCTGGCGCCCCTCGAGATAGCGGTCCACGATCAGGCTGGTGCAGGTGTCGGGCGCCGGGTCGATCAGCGCCCTGAGATGAGGGTGTCGCGGAATCTCGCCCGCCGCATGGTGATCGAAGTAACGGCAGCGGGCGCCCGCCGTGAGCAGGCGCTTGAGATCTACGGCGTTGGTCCGCAGCGAGATGTCGAGCACGGTAAGCTCATCTCCGGCGCCAGCGTTGACGCGGTCGAGCAGGCGCACATCGCGCTTGACGCCGGTCACCAGCACGCTGGCGCGCGGCTCCTCCAGCCGCAACTGCTGCAGCGCGCAGATGCCGTCGGCATCGCCGTTGAAGATGTCATAGAATTGCATCAGGAATTCGCTCGAACCTTGCTGTTCCACCCGCGAATTCGAGTGCGACGCCCGCCCGCGGGGCGCGCCTCAATTCGCGTTTTTGAGTAACGATGAGTCACGCCTCACCTCAGGATGAGCCGGCTGGACCGCGCAGCGGTGGCTTCTCGCCGCACAGCGTGCGGCTGGCGTGGATCCTCGCGCTAGCTTACCTGCTCGTCATCGCGTATGCCAGCCTGCAGCCGTTCCGGGACTGGCGCGCGCCGCCGCCGGAGGTCCTGCATTTCCTGTTCTCGGCCTGGCCGCGTTACATCACGCCGCAGGACGTGACCGTGAACATCGTGGCCTATCTTCCGCTCGGCTTCCTGTTCTCGATGGTATGCGGCGCGCGTTTCGGGCCGGCGCGGGGCGCCATCGCAGCAACGCTT
>Ga0105252_10000892_pt1 | contig 15546 bp, 14 predicted proteins | sample EasRivMeERMZT100_FD_89675 | JGI IMG/M metagenome (GOLD analysis project Ga0105252, IMG submission 89675) | Soil microbial communities from meander-bound floodplain in the East River, Colorado, USA - East River MetaG ERMZT100 | ecosystem: Environmental > Terrestrial > Soil > Floodplain | place... | reverse complement strand
TGTTGAGCGTCTCGGGATTCTTCATCACGACGGCGCTCGCCTACACGGGCGGGTTGCAGGGCACGGGCGATACGAAAAGCCCCCTCTACATCTCGATCATCTCACAGATCGTGGTGCCGCTCGGTATCTGCTTCGTGATTCAGCAAACAGGGACGCTCGACGCGATCGACATCTGGCTGGCGATTCTTGCGGGTCACGTGACGCGCTGCGTGCTGAGCGTGCTCCGCTTCAATCAGGGCAATTGGCGGCAAATCGCGGTGAGCATCGGAGAATCACCCAGTCACTAAGTGTCCCGCCTGGCCGATGAGCTCGCGCGCATGGTCGACCTGACCCCAGGTATTCCATAAAAGGACGCCGCGCACTCGGCCGTCCTTGAGATAGTAGACCACGCCCTCGCGGAACTGTTCTTTCCACTCGCTCTCGGTTTGGAGTCGCGGATCCAGCTCACCCACCGCCTCATACCCGAGCTGAAACAGATCTGAATAGAAGAAGGGAAGATGCGTGTAGGGTGTGCCTGTGCCCGCCATGGAGCGACCGGCGGCGGCGCCCATCGTGTTGGCGTTGTCCTCGTGCTCGACCCGCATCCGGGTGCCGAGCTGCGGATTGAAGAAATTGGCCACGTCGCCGGCCGCGAACACATCCGGCACGTTGGTGCGCAGCAGCTCGTCCACGACGATGCCGTTCTCCACGCGCACGCCCGCCTGCTCGGCGATATCGACGTTTGGTTGGATCCCGAGGCCGGCCACGATGACGTCGACGGGGATCTCCTTCCCGTGCGTGGTCTGAACGATGACCTTCCCGGCACTCTGCCGGAGACTGGCCAGTCCCTCTCCCGTCCGTACGTCCACACCCTGTTCGCGATAGTAGTCGACGAGAAAGCGTGAGAGATCGGCGGGGAACACGCGGGCGCCGATGCCGTCTTCGGGGATGAGCATCGTCACATCACGGCCAGCCATCCGCAGCGCAGCCGCCACCTCGGAGCCGATGAATCCGCCGCCCAGCACCAGGAACTTGAGCTTCTCGTTGGCGAGCGCGCGCAGCCGGCGGTAATCGTCGTAGGTGCGGTAGTAGATGATCTGCTCAGTCGGTAACGGCAGCCGCCGCGGCGTTCCGCCGGTCGCGAGCAGCAGCTTCTCGTACGACACCGTGTCGCCGCGATCGTCTGTCACGGTTTTCTGCGTTGGGTGGATCGCGGTGACCCGCCGGCCGAGCTGGACCTCCACGCCGGCGGTCTCGGTGTGTTTCCAGATCGCGTCTTCGGGCTCGCCTTTCCACAGCGCCTTCGACAGCGGCGGTCGCGCATACGGTGGATGCGGCTCGGACGAAATGATGCCGATGCTGCCGTTGGCATCGGCTGCGCGGATGGCGCGCGCGGCGGCGTCGGCTGTCATGCCGCCGCCGATGATCAGATAGCGATAGCTCGTCACTCAGGCGCTCCTGGCGATTTCAAACCCACAGCGCGGATGCTCGCCCCGTTGGCAGCATTCGGTCACCGCCTCCCCAACGACTTCTTCCACCAACGCCTTGCCGAGCTCACACAGCTCTGGATGACCGGCGGTCACGGCGGAAAGCGGGCAGCCGTACGCCTGAAGCCGCCACCCGTCAGTCGTTTTCTCGACGTCGGCATCCGCGCCGAGGTCGCGGAAGACCCGCGCCGCGGCGTCCAGACGCCCTTGGAGGTTGCTACCCCGCGGCGCGCCCGCGGCTGCCTGCGCCCCCACACCGCGCAACAGTTTGATCGCGCGATCGCGTCCCTGGGTGCGGACGATTTCTTGGACGAGCATCCCCAGCACCAGCGCGTAGGCCTTGGGGAACAGCTCCTCGCCTTCGGAAGTGAGCCCATAGAGCCGGGCCGGTTTGCCGCCCGTATCGCGCTGGGTGCCCACCTGCTCGACGATGCCGTCGCGGTGCAGGGCAGCGACGTGCATCCGAACGGCATTGTCGGTCAGACCCACCGCGTCGGCGAGACCGGTGATGGTTTGGCGGGAGTGCCGCAGCAGTCCCAGCAGGCGGGCCTGGGTCTCTCCGAGCAGTCGTTCGAGCCAGTGGGTCATGCCTCAGAATAGCCCGGGAATACTGATTTGTCTAGTAATCCCATAAAATACTTGACAAAGTGGTCTTAGGCTGTGCAAGTTGCCCGAGCCCACGACCACGAACTCTCTGAGGAGGTTGGGATGGCACGTTCCACCACTTACCTGTTGTCGCTCGCGCTGGGCTTCGGCCTCGTCACCTCGCTCCACGCGCAGGCCACGCCCGCACCGGCGCCGAATCTCTCCGATCCCGAGGTCGCGCATGTCGCCGTGACGGCGAATGCCGTCGACATCGAGCTCGCGAAGTTCGCCCAGGCCCGCACGAGTACGCCGGCGGTCAAACAGTTCGCCCAGACGATGATTACCGACCACACCGCCGTGAACGGCCAGGCGGCCGCCCTGGCAAAAAAGCTGGGCGTCACGCCGGCCGATAATGCCGTGAGCCAGTCGTTGCAGGCCGGCGCGGCGCAGGCACGCAAGGGACTCGAGCCGCTGCAGGGCGCGGCCTTCGATCGCGCGTACATGGATCGCGAAGTCGGCTATCACCAGGCCGTTCTGGATGCGATCGACAAGCTGCTCGTACCCACCACGGAGAATGCGGAGCTGAAGAAGCTGCTCGTCGACGTTCGACCGGCGATCGCAGCCCATCTCGAGCATGCCAAGCAGGTGCGCGCCCAGCTGGGCGCGAGCGGGACCGGACAGTGAGTTGGCGGTTCGCCACCGCCGACAGCGGGTAGAGACTTGACACGACACCGCTCCACCCAGGGGCAGACCGGACGCTACGTGCCGACGCGGACAGGGGCTCTGGCGTACGTCTGCAGGCTGCACCCCACGATGCGCGGGAAGCTGATCGTCCACTAAACACGCAGCTTGGCGCCCTCGCCGCGCTTGTAGAGAATGCCCGTGTCGCGGTTCAGCCCCAGCTCCTGCTGGACCGCGGGCGAGGTGCCTGGAACAGGGAACCCCAACGCCATTCGCAGGCCGCGCCACTTCGTTCTCAGGTCAGCCATGAGGTGAGACGGAGGGCGGTGGCCGTAGGCGCGGAAGAGTCCGGGTTGCACTTTGCCCTTCGCGGCGACGTGCCGAGCGAAGGTTGACGTCCAGTCGTCGAATTCGCGCAGCACACCTGGCTGGTTCACCAAGTGCTCAGCCTGATTGTCGCTGTATTTCACTCCCGCCCCGAACTCCACGTACCGCCACAGCGCGTCCGGGACTTCGATGCCACTGTACCGGCATTGCCAGACCAGGGGCCCGTAGGCATCCCGCCCGTGCTCGAAGGGCTGTTGTTCTGGATCGAACCACGATTTGTGTTTGAGGATCTTGGGCCGTCCTGACGCGTCGAGCTCGTCGCCGCCGCCGTCTCCATAACAAAAGAACGCAGCCGAACGCCCTTCCAGATGGTTGCGGCTCAATTCCTTCCAGGCCTCCGTGTGCTCGAGGCGAATCGCGAGCGCCGGGTCCTTGTGATCGATCAGGTCCTCGCGAGGATTCCCGCCGTTCATGCACACCAGGCGGTCGAACATCGTTTTCAGGTTGCTGCTCGGGGCATACCAATTCACGGGGCCGATGATCGCCCATGCATCCGCCAGGTCGAGACGAGCATAGAGATCGAGATTCCACATGAGGTCCGGCTGGAAGCGGCTGCCCTTCTCGTAGCAGTTGCACGGCCACACGCATAGCGCCATCGACGTGGACACGCACCCGTTGCAGGTGCGAATCTGCGCGCGATTCCACACGTTGCCGAGATCCTCGACGTCGATCTCCCAGTCCGGCGGCAGGCGGTCGGCCATGCGAAACATCAGCGTGCGAGCTTTGGAGTCGGCCCCGGGACAGTCGTACTGGCGCCGATCGGAGCCGGCGATCAGCAAGACCCGAAACGGGCGCTCGCTGGGCGCAAGTGCGCCGTTGGCGTCGTTCGGCTTCATTGGTCGGGTGCGGTTACTGCGGCCAGCGCAGGCCCGCCAGGTCGATGCGCCAGATGGGCCCCGCGTAGAGCGGACCCTCGAACCGGACGAACGCCGGCACGTCCTCGGTGACGAGCCAGACGTGGCTGTCGGGCGGCGTCTGACGCTTGAGCGCCGCGCCGATACGCTGGAGCAAGTTGAGCTTTGGCTTGAGCGTGAGACGCGTCGTCGTCTCCTCGTGTCCACCCCAGACCACGGTCTCGGTCCCCGATGGCACGATCGCCAGCGGAAGGACGAGAGGCTTGGGGATGAACGCGACGATGTGGACCGTCCGCCCTTGTGGCCGGGGAACATTCTTGCTGATGATCGGGACCATGCCGTTGTACACGTCCTCCGGCAGGTCGTCCAGCTTCCCTTTGTACTCCTTCTCCTTGCCGTCCTCATGCGATCTCGTCCTCACCACGTAGTCGCCCGATCGCGCCAGCGTGACCTCCAGATCCTGGGGGAACGCCTTCCCGCGCTGCTCGAGGCGATAGCTCTCCATGAGGAAAACACCGTGCTGCGTGAACGTGACGGTTTCGCGGAACACGGAACTGTCGGCGAATTCAAAAACGAGACGGCTTTCGATATCCGAATCGCGAGGCACTTGGAGGAGATCGCCGTGCGCCAAGAGGTCACCGTCCTTGGTGCGCAGCTCGAGGAAACCGTGCAGCGTGCCTTCAGACCAACGCACGGGCAGCGCCGCGGGCGCGACGGGTCGTTCTCCTCGCGCGCCGGCGAGGATGAGCGCCAAAGAGGCAGGCAGGAATAGCCGGAGCCGCATACTGCATTGTCGTTTAGTGTGTGACGCCGACGGTAGTAGCTCGGAGGCCTAGTCCGTTGGAGGGATACGGCGCGCGCGGTCCCAGAGCCCTGGTGTGGCGAGGTGCTGCGCGACACGCTCGAAATCGGGTGTGGGGCCACGCCAGCGCAGCTCGTCGAGGTCCTTGAAAACGGGGATATCCGTTCTCAGCGTTGCGAGGGTGCGAAACAGCCGCGCGAGGGGTCGATTCTCCTCGAGCGCGGCGGACAGCCGTGCCGCGCCGCGGACCGGCACCTCCCACGCGGTCGCCGTCGCGGGGATCCGTTCCAAATGCTGGTAGCGTCCCAGCACCGCGCCCGACGCCTTTTCACCCCACCCGCGAATGCCGGGGAATCCATCCGCGGAATCGCCGACGAGCGCGAGGTAGTCGGGAATCGACTTGGGCCCCACACCGAAGCGCGCCACGACGCCCTGCTCGTTACGCGTCTCGCGCTTGCGCCGGTCCAGCTGGACGATCCGCTCGCCGACCACGCACTGGCTCAGGTCCTTGTCGGGAGTACAAATGATGATTTGCTCGACCTCGGCCGAGTCGGCGGCGCGCCGCGCGGCGGCGGCGAGCGCATCATCCGCTTCGAACTCCACCATCGCCCAAACCACCACCCCCATGGCGCGCAGCGCGTCCTCGAGCGGATGGAACTGAGCCAGCAGCGGCGGATCGATGCCGGCGCTGGTCTTGTAGCCGGGCCAGAGATCGTTGCGGAACGATTCGATGACGTGATCGGTCGCGACCCCGATATGGGTGGCGCCGCCTTCCAGCATACCGAGCACCGAGCCGAGGACGCCGATGATCGCGCCCGCCTCGTGGCCCTGGGTGTCTGCCTGCTTGGGCACTCCGTAGAAGTGCCGGAACAGCTCGTAGGTGCCGTCGATCAGATGGACGCGCACGACTCAGCGCGCTCGCGCGGGCTGGAGGTGCCCGAACAAATCCTCACGCACCGCGGGATCGCGCAGCTTCCACACCACGCCATCGGTGAAATAGTGATGGATGTTGAAGAAGGCGCTGATCGCGAAGCCCGCGACCTCGCCCGGGCGCGAGCCGATCCAATCGGTGACCACCGCCATCGCGCCGAGCGGCAGCGCGATCCCGGCGAGGAGCGAGCCCGCCAGCAGCGCCACGAGGTAGCCCGCGAGATAGAGCGAAATCAGCTGACGAGGCGCGGCGCTCAGCGAACGGGTGGTGCGATTCACCTCGACGCGGAACGGAAAGATCAGGTACTGGATCGCGTGGGCGATCTGCACGATGAACAGCGCGGGCAGCCCGACGCGCGCCATCGTCGCATACCAGACGAAGATGGCGATCCACGGAAGCCAGGCGCGCAGCGGCGCGACTCGGCCGGTGCGCCGGCGGTGGAGCCAGAATCCCACCAATCCCATTCCCAGCGCGACCGCGGTCAGCGCACTCAGGCCGATGTAGAGCGGCGTGAGATCCACGTACTGCGAGTAGCCGAGATAGAAGAACCAGACGATGTGCCAGGCGGTGAGAATGAAGAGCGAGCCGCGAATCAGACGCCGTTCGATCCGATTGAATGGGTTGCCGTCGAGATGCGTGAACGTCGCCATCATCCCCCACGCCTGACCCGTGTAGTGCCAGGCGAGATAGCTGCTGGAAATCGTCAGCAGCGCCGAGATCGGGACATCGGTCCAGCGGCTCGCGTAGACCGCACCGATACAGGAGATGAGCAGCAAGGTGGGCACGTAGATCGCCGCCCACGGGTGTTGCCGGATACTCTCGCGCGTGCGGTAGACCATGCGGTATGACGCGAGAAAGTGCGGCATGTTGACCAACGCGCCGATCCACGCCTGCGCGCCGATGCTGATGAGCAGCAGGTCCGTGCGGCCGGCCACGAGCAGCGGCACGAGCACCAGCAGCGAAAGCCCGCCGGTGCAGAGCGCGTCGATGAACGGAGAAATGATCGCCGCCGGCGCTGCAGCGGCGGTGACCGATGTTCGAGGGCGACCGAGGGTTTGGCCTTTCAAGCCGTCGAAAGTGGCGCCGGGCTATCGCGTGCGGAAGGTCTGCGTGGGTGCTCGACGAACGCAGTAAGGATCGTTCACGAAGTTCTCATCCTGGCTCGCAGCCGCGCTGGATAGGCTAAGAGGGTCACCTTGACTCGGGATTTGGCCATGCTGCGTTGCTTGCAACTGTTCACATTGATTGCCGCGCCACTCGCCCTCGGCAGTTGTCAGGGCGATCCGACCGCCCCCGCGCTCACCGCGCGCGTCGTCTCCGTCGTGCCCTCCGGCGGCGCGACGGGCGTCGATCCCAACGCGCCGCTCGTCGTCACCTTCAGCCACCCCATGCGGTCCGGTATGGAGCAGTACACCGCATTGCACGAGGGCGACGTGACCGGTCCCGTGGTAGCGGGCGCGTGGGTGTGGTCCGCCGAGCGCACCATACTGACCTTCACCCCGGTGCAGCCCCTCAAGGCGCAGACGCAGTACACGCTCCACTTGGGTGGCGGCATGCGCGCGAACGACGGCGGCTTCGTGGATTACGGCCCGTGCGTCCAGCAGGAGGGCGGGCAATGGGCCACGCGGGAAATGATGAGTGGCGGCATGATGGGCGGGAACATGATGGGGTCCGGGTGGCGTCATCCGAACGGCACGTACGGGATGGTGTTCACGTTCACGACCGCCTGAGGCTCGAGTGAAAACGCGATACGGGATGGGGAAGTCCGTCCCGCTGCCATACGAGCAGGCCGTCGAGCGGACGCGCACGGCGCTCCAAGAGGAGGGCTTTGGCGTGCTCACCGAGATCGACGTCAAGGCCACGCTCAAGAAGAAGCTCGATGTGGACTTCAAGAAGTACGTAATCCTGGGGGCCTGTAACCCGCCGCTCGCCTGGCGGGGGTTCCAGGCTGAGCCGGACATCGGGCTGCTATTGCCGTGCAACGTGATTATCTATGAAGAGGGCCCGGCGCAAAGCCGCGTGGCTGTGCTCGATCCCATCGTCCAGCTCGGCGTAGCGGGTCGCGACGACTTGGAGCCCCTCGCGAAGCAGGCACAAACGCGACTCAAGCGCGTCCTGGAGGCACTGCCGTCTGTGAAGGCTGCTTCAACTGTTCTTCATGAACGCTGACACGCAGATACGCTAGGGTCGAGTATGGAGCGCAGGCTGTGACGAATCGGACGAGGGCGGCGATTGCGCGGGTGTTCGCGAGTGCAGTGCTCGCGGCATTTACGCTGTCGGTCGTGGCCCCGTCAATGGAGGCGGCGTCCGTCTCGCGTGAATGCCCGTTCGCGCCCGGGTCCGGAGCAATCGCTCCGGCCGTCGTCAGTGCAACACCTGATGGGGCTTGCGGGCACACTGTTGCCGGTCCCTGCCTGGCCGCGCTCGGCTGCCTGACGACGGCGCCCGCCATCACGTTGGTGCCAACGCTGCTCGTGATTTCGAACAGCTTGATCGTGCTTCCCCCCTGTCCCGCTCCGTATTTCGGAGATCTGTTCCGGACAAGCCCGCCGACTCCACCCCCGAACCTGATCTGATCCTCGTCGCCTAAGGGCGACGCACGCATGCCCCGGTACTTCGCCGGGGTCTGGCGCACGTGTCGTCCGGCATTTCGCCGGACTAGGGAGGATCAGATGAACACGCACTTGAACACCAAGGCTCTTGCCTTCGCCGGCGGCGCCACGTTCGCCGTTCTGAACATCGTCTGTCTCACGGTCTACGTGCTGGCGGGACAACCCGATCCGTGGATGACCCTGTTCATCGGTGCCGGCCCGACGGTCGGAGGTTGGGCTGTCTTCGTCGCTGAAGGCGGTGCGATCGGGGTGCTCATCGGGTGGCTGGTCGCCACCCTCTACAACAAGATCGCTCGGGTGGAGCAGCGCGCATGAACGGACGCGCGCTCTCTTTGGTGGCGGTACTGCTCGGTGGCTCAGCGGGCAGCGCCGCTGCTCAAGGTGACACTCTCACCATTGTCGAAGCGATGCGCCTCGCGCGCGAGGCGAACCCGATGCTGCGCGCGTCGCGCGCCTCGGCCACCGCCGCCGGGGAGCGCGTCGGTCCCGCCGGCGCGCTCCCAGACCCGCAGCTGCAATTCGGGCTGATGAATCGAATGGCCTCCGATTTCTGGTCCACGATGGACCCGATGACGATGAATCAGGTGCAACTCATGCAAATGTTGCCGTGGCCCGGGAAGCAGGGCGGTGCAAAGCGGGCGGCGCGTCACAACGCCGCGGCCGCGGACGCGGATGCCGCCGAGCAGGAGCGTATGCTTGCGGCGCAGGTTCGCATGGCCTACTACCAGGCGGCGTATGCCGACCGCGCGCTCGACGTCATGGGGCGCACGCGCGACTTGCTCCGGGGCTTTCTCGAGGTCAGCACGACGATGTACGCCGTCGGCTCTGCGGTGCAGCAGGACGTGTTGCGCGCACAGGTCGAAGTGGCGCGCATGAACGAAGAGATCACGCGGATGGGGCAGGAACGCGTCGCCATGGCCGCGCGGCTCAACGCGACGCTGGGCCGATCGGCGCTGACTCCCATCGCCGCGCTCGAACTCCCCGAGGCCGATACCGCGGAGCTACCTTCAGTGGACTCGCTCGTAGCCTGGGCGCTCGCCGGACGGCCGGCGTTAGTCGCGGGCCAAGAGCGCGTGGCGGCCGCCGACGCGTCTCTGTCCGCGGCGCGACGCGAGCTGTACCCTGATTTTTCGCTGGGCGTTGCCTACCAGCAGCGGCCGCAGTTTCCGACGATGGTGAGCCTGATGGTCGGGATCAACGTGCCGATCTTCGCGGGTGGGAGGCAGCTCCCGATGCGGCGCGAGATGGCAGCGATGCGGGACATGGCGACCGCCGAGCTGGCCAATCTCCAAAACGAGACGATGGCGCGGATCATCGAAACACGCGCGCGCGCCGTACAGGACCGGAATCTGATTCGCCTCTACCGCGGCGGTATCGTCCCGCAGGCCCGTGCGGCGGTGCAGGCATCGCTGTCGAGCTATCGCGTCGGCCGCGTGACCTTCATGACCCTGGTGGACAATCAAATGACCGTGAATCGCTACGAAACCGAGACGTATCGGCTGCTGGCCGATTATCACCAGGCCGTGGGTGAGCTGGAAGCGTTGGTGGGAAGAGCGGTGCAGCCATGAAGCGCGCGCTCGCAGCCTTGATGGCCGGACTGCTCGTCGTCGGAGGCTGTCGCGGCAAGCCGGAGGCGGCGGCAGGGCAAATGACCGCTGAAGAACACGCGCGCATGCAGGCGGGAGGCGGCGCGGGAGCGGCCGACAGCGCGGGCGCGCCACTGCGGGAGCCCGTGCACCTGACGCCGGAGCAGGCGCGGGCGATGGGCGTGACGTTCACCGTGGTGCAGCGTGGCCCGCTCGCCCGGTCGGTCCGTACGGTCGGGCAGGTCGTGCCCGCCGAGCCCAACCTGACCGATATCACGACCAAGATCGATGGCTTCGTCGAGCAGGTCTTCGTGGATGCCACGGGGATCTCGGTCCGGCGCGGACAGCCGTTGCTCACGCTCTACAGCCCGATGCTCGTCGCGGCGCAGGAGGAGCTGCTCGCCGCCAAGCGACTCGCCACCGCGGTGGACTCGACCGATGTCGAGGCGTGGCGCAACGCGCAGACGTTGCTGGATGCCTCGCGCCGCCGGCTGGCCTACTGGGACATCTCGGCCGGGCAGATCGCCCGCCTGGAGCGGACCGGCGAGGTGACGAAGACGCTGACACTCAACGCCTCGCTCGACGGCATCGTGCTCGAGAAGATGGTCGTCGCCGGTCAGTCCGTGATGGCGGGCATGAAGCTCTATCGGATTGTCGATCTCTCCACGGTGTGGATCGAGGGCGCGGTCTTCGAGCAGGACCTCGGGTTCGTGCGGGTCGGCGCGCCGGTCCGCGCTGAGCTCGCCGCGTATCCGGGCCGCGCGTTCGAGGGCCGGGTGAGCTTCGTTTGGCCGACGGTGGACGAGGCGAGCCGGACGGCGCGCGTGCGCGTGGCGCTCGCAAACCCCGCCGGCCTCCTGCGGCCGGGGATGTACGCGACGCTGTTGCTCGAGGCGGTGGTGGGGCGCGACGTCCTCAGCGTGCCGGCCGAGGCGGTCGTGATGACGGGGGAGCGGAACCTGGCGTTTGTCGTCGGGCAGGCCGGCGCGCTCGAGCCGCGCGAGATCGTCCTGGGGGCCCGCGCCGGCGATCGCTTCGAGGTGCTGCGTGGACTCGTCGCCGGCGAGCGGATCGTCGCCTCCGCCAACTTTCTCGTGGACGCGGAGTCGCGGCTCACGAGGGGCGCCGTGGGCGCCATGCCGGGCATGGATATGGGGACGGAGCAGAAGCGGCCATGATCGCTACCGTCATCGCGTGGTCACTCCGCAACCGGTTTCTCGTTGGGTTGGGCACGCTCGCGCTCATTGCCGGCGGCATCTGGGCCATCTCCACGACGCCGGTCGATGCCCTGCCGGATCTCTCGGACGTGCAGGTCGTGATCCAGACCGAGTTCTCGGAACAGGCGCCGCAGATCGTCGAGGACCAGGTCACCTACCCGATCGCGTCGGAGATGCTCAAGGTGCCGGGCAGCCGAGTCGTGCGGGCCTACAGCTTCTTCGGCCTGTCGCTTGTCTATGTGTTGTTTGAGGACGGCACGGACCTGTACTGGGCGCGTTCCCGCGTGCTCGAATACATGAACGGGCTGCGGCAGCGCTTGCCCAAGGGTGTCGAGCCCACGCTCGGCCCCGACGCGACCGGGGTCGGTTGGGTGTTCGAGTACGTGCTCGAGAGCGACTCGCTCAACCTGGCGGAGCTGCGCAGCCTGCAGGACTGGTACCTGCGCTACCAGCTCACCGCCATCCCCGGCGTTTCCGAAGTGGCGAGCCTCGGCGGCTACGTGAAGCAGTACCAGGTGGAGGTGGACCCCGAGCGACTGCGCGCGTTCCGCATCCCCGTCATGAAGGTGGTCGAGGCCATTGGGGCGCACAACGCCGATGTCGGCGCGCGCGTGATCGAGATGGGCGGTCGCGAGTACATGATCCGCGGGCTCGGGTACCTGCGCACGGTGGAGGAAATCGAAAACGTCGCCGTCAGCGCGACGATGCAGGGGACCCCGATCCGGGTTGGAGACGTCGCGACGGTGCAGGTGGGACCGGCGCCGCGTCGCGGCGCGGCCGACCTGAACGGAAAAGGTGAAGTGGTGGCCGGCATCGTGATTATGCGCTTCGGCAGCGACGCGCTCAAGACCATCGACGCGATCAAGGCGCGCATCGCGGAAGTCCAGCGCACGCTGCCGGCGGGCGTCCGGCTCGTGCCGGTGTACGACCGGTCCGACCTCATTCATCGCGCGATCGCGAATCTGAACCGGACCCTGATCGAAGAATCGGTCATCGTCGCGCTGGTGTCGATCCTGTTCCTGCTGCATTTCCGCTCGGCGTTCGTAGCCATCGTCACGCTGCCGCTGGGCATCCTCATCTCGTTCCTCGTCATGCGGTCGATGGGCGTCGGCGCCAACATCATGAGCCTGGGTGGGATCGCGATCGCCATGGGAGCCATGGTGGATGCGGCGATCGTCATGATCGAGAACATGCATAAACACCTGGAGCGAGAGGGAGCGGGGAGCGGGGAGCTGGGAGCGGGCCGGCGATGGGAGATCGTGCGCGAGGCCGCGATCCAGGTCGGGCCGCCGCTGTTCTTCTCGCTGCTCATCATCGTCGTGTCGTTCCTGCCGGTGTTTTCGCTCGAGCAGCAGGAAGGCCGGCTGTTCAAGCCGCTGGCGTTCACGAAGACGTTCGCGATGGCGGGCGCGGCCCTGCTCTCGATCACGCTCGTGCCCGTGCTCATGGGCTATCTGGTGCGCGGGCGCATCCGGCCGCAGGAGGCGAACCGGGTGAACCGCTGGCTGATGCGGCTGTACCGTCCTGTCATCGCCTGGGTCTTGCGGTACCCGGTGCGCGTGCTCGTCGCGGCGGGCGTCGTGCTCGTGGCCACCGTCCTGCCGTGGAGCCGGCTGGGCAGCGAGTTCATGCCGCCGCTGGACGAGGGGTCGCTGCTGTTCATGCCGACGACCGTGCCGGGTGTCTCGATCGGGCAGGCGCGGGAGATCATGCGCTACCAGGATTCCGTGCTCGCCGGGTTTCCCGAGGTCGCCTCGGTATTCGGCAAAGTGGGTCGCGCCAACACGGCCACCGATCCGGCACCGCTCGACATGTACGAGACGACGATCACGCTCAAGCCCCACGAGCAGTGGCGCTCCGGTATGACGACCGATCGGCTCGTCAGCGAAATGGACCGCGCGGTGCGGCTCCCCGGCGTCACGAACGCGTGGACGATGCCGATCAAGAACCGGATCGACATGCTCGCCACCGGCGTGCGGACTCCTATCGGCATCAAAGTCTACGGCCCGAACCTCGATACGCTGCAACAACTGGGCATCGCGGTCGAGCGCATCGTCAAGGGCGTGACCGGGACGCGCAATGTGTTCGCCGAGCGCAACGTGTCGGGCTACTACGTGGACGTGAAGACCGATCGTGCGCAAGCGGCGCGCTTCGGATTGAATGCCGGCGATCTGCACGACGTGGTGATGGCGACCGCGGGCGGCATGACCGCGGCGATCACCGTGGAAGGCCGCGAACGCTACGAGGTGAACGTGCGCTATCCGCGGGAGCTGCGGGACAATGTCCAGAAGCTGCGGGAGATTGTCGTGCCGACGATGTCGGGACTCCAGATCCCGCTTGGCCAGGTCGCGCAGGTGAGCGTGGTTCAGGGTCCCATGGCGGTGAAGACCGACGACGCGTTTCCCGTCACCACCGTCTACGTGGACATCGAGGGACGCGACCTGGGGGGATACGTGCGCGCGGCCCAACGGGCGGTCGCGGCCCAGCTGACCCTTCCCGCCGGCTACAGCCTCACCTGGAGTGGCCAGTTCGAGTCCATGCAGCGCATCGGGGCGAAGCTGAAGCTCGTGGTGCCGCTCACGCTGGGTATCATCTTCCTCCTGCTCTATGTCAACTTCCGCGGCGTGGGGGAGACGCTGATCGTGATGCTCGCGCTGCCCTTCGCGTTGGTCGGAGGGATCTGGTCGATCTGGGCGCTGGGTTACAACACGAGCGTCGCCGTGTGGGTGGGATTCATTGCGCTCGCCGGCGTGGCCGCCGAGACCGGCGTCGTGATGCTCGTCTAGCTCGAAGAGGCGTGGAAGGAGAAAGGGGCGGGCGGCCGGAAACGCGTACTGGCGGATCTCGTGCCCGCGATCGAGGAAGGCGCCGTAGGACGGCTGCGACCGAAGATGATGACGGTCGTGGCGATCATGGCGGGGCTCGCGCCGATTCTGTGGAGCGCCGGGACGGGCGCGGACGTGATGAAGCGCATCGCGGCGCCGATGGTGGGGGGGATGATCACGTCGACGCTGCTGACACTCGTCGTGATTCCTGCGATCTACTATCTCTGGCGCAGTTGGCAGCTCAAACGAGTGGCGCGGGAATCATGAGCGGGCACGGCTGCGGCTGCGCCCCAGGGGCGAGCGGTACCCAAGCGCGGACGGGAAAGCGATGACCGCCCAGAGGTTCCGGAGGCTCCGGTGACCAACCATAGCCACGCACACCACCATGTTCCGGGTGGAGCGGTGCACCACGACGCGCCGCACACGCCGCCGGCGCGCCGTGCGCATGACGCCCACGCCGGCCACTCGCCGGCGATGTTCCGTGATCGCTTCTGGATCTCGGCTGCCTTCACGCTTCCCGCCGTTATTTGGTCGGAACACATCCAGATGCTGCTCCGCTACCGGGCGCCCGCAATCCCTGGAGCTCATTGGGTTCCCGCGGTCTTTGGCACGCTCGTCTTTCTGTATGGCGGGCGTGCCTTTCTTCAGGGCGCCTGGCGAGAGTTGCGAGATCGTTTGCCTGGGATGATGACGCTCATCTCCCTCGCCATCAGCGTCGCCTTTGTGTTCTCCTGGATCGTCCAGGTGGGTCTCATCAAGGCCGACGCGCTGTGGTGGGAACTGGCGACGCTGGTCACGATCATGCTGCTGGGTCACTGGATCGAGATGCGATCGATCCAGCGCGCCGAGGGCGCGCTCGCCGAGCTGGCCAAACTTCTACCTGATACGGCTACGCGCGTCCGCGATGGAACCGAGGAGGAAGTCTCGATCGGCGATCTGCGCATGGGAGATATCGTGCTCGTACGTCCGGGCGAAAGCGTGCCGGCAGATGGCATCGTTCGCAAAGGCGAGAGCGACGTCAACGAGTCGATGATCACCGGGGAATCGCGGCCCGTGAAGAAACGCGAGGGTGCCGAGGTCATTGCGGGCACGATCAATGGGCAGGGATCGCTGCGGGTCGAGGTGGTGGGCACGGGCGCCGACACCAAGCTGTCGCGGATCATGCGGCTCGTTGCCGACGCGCAGCGGTCCAAGTCGCGAGCCCAGGTTCTCGCCGACCGGGCGGCCCAGATGCTCACCGGCGTGGCCATCGGCGCCGCTCTGCTGACGATGGTTGTCTGGCAGCTGCTGGGTGCGCCGATTGACTTCTCAGTGGTCCGCGTCGTGACGGTGCTCGTGATCGCGTGCCCGCATGCGCTTGGTCTCGCGGTGCCACTCGTTGTCGCAATCTCGACGACTCTGGGTGCGCGTGCGGGACTGCTCGTGCGGGACCGGCGCGGTCTAGAGGAAGCGAGAACGCTCGACACCGTGATATTCGACAAGACCGGCACGCTGACGCTGGGAGAGTTCCGCGTGGTCGAGCTCACGACCGCGGATGGAGTATCTGCCGATGAAGCGCTCCGGATCGCGGCGGCCGTCGAGGCGGAGTCTGAGCATCCGA
>Ga0105252_10000891_pt1 | contig 15548 bp, 18 predicted proteins | sample EasRivMeERMZT100_FD_89675 | JGI IMG/M metagenome (GOLD analysis project Ga0105252, IMG submission 89675) | Soil microbial communities from meander-bound floodplain in the East River, Colorado, USA - East River MetaG ERMZT100 | ecosystem: Environmental > Terrestrial > Soil > Floodplain | place... | reverse complement strand
CTATGTCTACGAGAACCCGGTGACTCACTCGTTTATTTACCTCTACCACAGAATCGATCGCAATGCCCATTAATAAAAGCTGTTGTTATATTCATGCGTTACCACGCGAACTTATTTTTATGATTACGAGTTATATGAGTGTGCGCTTTTGCCAGAATTGCGATCGTTACTTTTGGTGCGAACGCTATCCCATCAATGAGAGGTTCGTGAAAAGTCATTGCTACAATACATTTAAATGCGCTCCATATCCACACACAAGGAGTAAGCTGATTGCTCTGAATGATCTGTATTCTCAACTTTATCCCGTGCTTGAAACAACATATTGGGATGAAATGGACGTTCGGTATTGGTTTGATCATATTATTTTTCCCTACCGCGCGACCGAGGACGTGGCAGACTCATACCGACTGTGCTACAAACACAAAAACATGTACAGCACGAGCTGCTATCTGTGTGACAAAAAAGAAACGAAATGCATTGTGCCCGTGTTTTACTTGAAAGGAATAAACTGTTAAATTTTTTATTTATCCGTTTGTCGGAAACGACTGACGATGATTCATCTGATTCCACATGCGGCCATGATCAGCTGTACCGGAAGGTTGAAGTCCTGCCATGTGATGACCCTGGCGGAACGGATGATAGCCAACGTTGATAGGCTGCACTCCCGCCATCGGACCAGGGCCACCGGCGGCTTGGCTCCATCTGTGCAGCGACGGCGAGGGTCCGGGATTCGCAGGTGGCAGAACGCGAAATGTGGTGGTTTGGCGATTAAACGCCAGGCGTGCTCTGGTGTGGTGGTCGCGCGGAACACTAAACGGTTGGTGGCCGACAATAATAGGTGACGTCGCCTGGCTTAAGGGCGCGGGGGCTATTCTGTTGCCCTGATGTCCGACTATGGGAGACGTTCCACCCAAGCCATAAGCACTATTACCAGTTTGACTTCGACTCATAATTAAAAAAATTTAAAAAAATTCTTTTTTTTTATTCTTCCTCAGAGAAATTACGCATTGTTCGTTCCGTAATAGTAGCCAGCTGCTGCTCCAATAGCCGCGCCAAGCCACGGTTTTCCGCCGCCCATCATCATCCTCCCTGCCAAGCTGCCCACTCCTCCTCCCAAAACAGCGTAGCGCGTCGAGTTGGCTGGTGCGGTGGTCATGTTGCCGACCCAGTATGCTGCGGCGCCTCCTGCGCCTGCGCTCATCAATGGCTTTCCGGGCATGGCGGTGTTCACCAGCAGGCCGGTGCCGACTCCTACAACAGGATCAAAACTCATGATTTTTAATATAACTGTTATTTCAATATAGATATCTCCCAGCCGAGATCGCGGCACACGTGCACCCAGATCAGCTGCAGGCGCTTCACCACTCCGGGCGTCTTCTGCAGCGGGAAGTACTTGTCGAGTGCGTAGCGATGACGCATCTGCGGGTCCAAGTGGTGTGCTATCTGCTGGATGATCCAGCTGTAGTGTGGCATGTTGTGGCGACAGAAGAGTCCGCTGTTGCACACTGTGTTGTCTTTCGGCGTGCGTCGCTTGCCGGTTGCGTAGAAGCGCTGAGTAAAGGCGGCGGCCCACTCGGCGAAACATTTTCGGATGAGGTTTTCTTCTGCTGCGCGGGGGTAGAACATTCGGAAGCTCGTCGGCAACAGTCGGCACTTGATCTGCACCCAGCGCTCGGCCAGCGGCGGGAAGCCGATCTCCTTGCACAGCTGGTGCCAATGAGCGCGTTCCATTAATAATGGATTCAGAGTTTGAAGCGACTCCCCGCTGGCGTCGACGCGGTAGTGTCGCTCGGTGAACTCGAGAATGCGGGTTCGGCAGAGGTAACGCCGTATAGCGTCCAGATCAATCTGTTCGACAGGCGGTCCGCCGCCTTTGTAGGCACTCCATACCTCGTTAAAGTGATAGAGGAAATTATATGGAGCTGAGTCGCGGTAATGGTGCTCCTCATTATTAACGCTGTCAGCGCACCAACGTTCAAGAGCCACGAGACCGCAACTATTGCACACTGTGTCGCCGGAAGTCTTATCCAGCTCGAGATCTGCACTGTTGCAGTCACTACAACGAGCGCTATAATATAGCTGAGTCTGAGCACGCTTTGGCTCGGGAAGTTCATTGTCCGGCGGATATACACTGAGGAGTCGTTTTTTATTTCGTGCGACCGCTTCGACTCGGCGCGACACGCGGTTGCGGATTTTCGAGTAGCGGTTGATATTGCGCTGAAACCGGTTTATTTCCCACATCTCCTGCGCCGGAATCCGCACACGCGAGTGCTTTATTCCGCCACCAACAATGCAGTCCTCCTCTGACATTTTCGTGCTCGGTATAGACCCAGGCCTTACGAATTTCGCGTTTACAGTGATTAATGCGAGCAAGCAGCAGGTGGTCTACGGCAATGTCGTAAACATAGCACCGAGCTTGGCGACTTATCGCTCTATCGGCGTAGCGGTTTGTATGCTAATGGAAACTCTGCTCACTAAATTCGGATTTAGCGGGGTATGTGTTGAAATGCAGCTGCGCGAGCACATGATTGGCGTCATGCAGAGTGTGGTGGTGTGGGCGCTCATGCGACAACTCGATGTCGACGTGGTGCCTGCGCAGACATGGCGTCGACGGGTAGGCTTCCGCGGCACCGGCAGCTACGCGAAAAACAAGGCTCAGAGCGTCGCTCACCTGCAGCGCTGTTTCCAGATTTACACCACAGACCACAACGTAGCTGAAAGCACTTTGATTGCACTGGGCTACGCACTGAGTAAAGGCCTCGTCGAATGGACGCCATAACAACTGACAGCGCAAAGAGTTTGGAGCAAAAATATGCAGCTAAGAAGCGAGCGAAACGACTCGGTACTGCGCCTGCCAAGGTGGCGCCAGCGAAAACTGCCACACCTAGTGCTAAAAAGACCGTGGCTGCTAAGAGCACTGCGAGCGCTAAAAAAAAAAGCAGCGCGCTTGATGACGAAGTGGCAGACGATTACTTCTCGCAGTTCTCGCGTGACGCTCAGCAGTGGTCACCTTGGGACTCTGCTGGCTACGATGACGGCGGCGCAGGCGGCCCAGATGACGGCGAGATTGGCGATCTGAAAAAGATTGGCGAGGACGCGAACCGCATCAATCAGTACTACGAGCGCTTTCCGCAGACACGCGGCGGCAATGGAAAAAAGGGCGAGAAGTACTATCAGTGGAGCGGACTCGATGACCCGCGTGATATAGAGCTGGAGCTGGCGCGAATCCGCTCTGTGCTGAACGGCGCCGCGGCTGAGAGCGCGCTCAAGGGCTATCTGGTTATGGGCGCCAAAGGACTCGAGGCTCTAACTCACACCTACAACTACAACCCGCTCAATCTGAACATTCATTATCTTGGAGATGCTGTGGCGACGGCGCTGTTCGCTTCTCGCCCTGGTGAGAGCCCTTTTGACCCTGAGATCACCGAGCTTGCTATCGAGTACGGACCGTGGCTCGGCAGCGGCCCGGAGATGCGTTTCCTAATGAAGCTGGTGCAGTTCGTGTGGATGTACAGTCAGCTGCAGAAGAAGCCCGATATGTTCAAAATGCCAGACGGTGTGCATACGAACTCTGAGGTGCCCGCTGCAGTAGTTCTCAACGCACCGTCAGAAGGACCTCAGGAAATTAAGACTAAAAATAAAGGAAAAAAAACAGCACGTTTTACGCTCTAAAAAAATAATGCCTTATCGTGATTATGCTAAAATATCAACCGCTGTGCCGAAGCGTCCACCCGCCGGTGGTGCACGTGCGCATATCGCTGCACAGCTGCACGTCTCAAAGCCGCCTGACCCGCGACGGGGCGCTGGATTGATGGGCGGCGCAGAGTGGGATTCTGACGCTGTGAATAATTATATTCAAAATCAGATCCTCAATCCGAACGGGGAGCTGCAAGCGGACTGGAACAATATGGGCGGGCAACAGAACTCTGTGATTATCAATACGGTGGCGGAGATGAGTGATGGCTCTAGTGGAATGTTTGGTGGCACACTGCCGCTTGACAGCAGCATCGCTACGCTGATTGATGACTTCAGCGGTGATGGTGACTTTGAAAAGGCTATCGAGGCGAACAGCGGAGTCAGCGCGAGTCTGAACGCCGTGTTTGGCGCGATCATCAATCACTGGTCCTACGACAAAGACCACGTGACGGAGGCGAACCAGGCGTGGCAGCTGTGGCTCGCTATGCCGCCCGCCGAGCAAACGTCGTTCGCAGAGATGTGGATCAAGCAGATCAACAATCCCGGCTTCGACAGCGCTTTCCAGATCGGTCGTATGCTGCAGTCGCTCAAAACCTATACCTGGACTCCGCCTGACCCTAAACACAAAAAACCCCCGCCTGACACTAACCCGCTACCTTTCAACTGGGGACTTGTTGTGATCCCTGCCGCCGTGCTGGTCGGGTTTATAGTTTGGTATAACGGAAGACCGAGTGTTTAATAAAAATTTTTTTATTTTCAGACAACCAAGAAATGCACTATCGGCGCAGCACTGCTGTTTCCGGCGTCGTTGTTGTACACATGCACCACACAAGAGCCAGCTGTGAGCGAAGTCAAATCCACACTGAGCGCGTCTCGGGTCGCGTCGGCGGTCGCAGAGGTTCCTTGCACGTGCATCAGAATCACACTCGACGCCGCAATGAAGCTGTTCGTCAGTGTGAAGCTGAATCCCGCACCGGCGTTCAGCACCGCAGCCAGAGTCACCTTTCCTTTCCGTGCACTCAGCGCCGCAGCGCCTGCGGCCTCTGTAGCGGTTCCCAGTGTGCCAAACAGAGAGCTGTCCGCGCCCAGTGTAGCGGTCTGGATCGTGCCGTTACCGTCCATCATGAGGGGCGCTTCGCCCACGCTGAATTTCTTGAATGCCGAAGACATGATTATGGGGAGTTTTTTTTAATTTTTAATTATACTTCCCTCTAGAATAATGTGCTTTTAATTAAATATCATGAACAACACACGAGGAGATGTCCAGGTTGATGAACTATTATTTGCAAATCGGACTTGAAAACTACCAGCGGTTTGTGAGTTAATGCCTACAGCGGGGAGAGGATCGCCTGGAATAGAACCACCATTAGTGCCGACAGTTGTTGTGATTATTGAGGTAGACGTAACGACACTATTACTGACAGTGAACAGATTACTGGTTGTTCCATTAACGGTGCCAAACATATTAATACGAAACTGATACTCAGCACCAGAAACAGTGACGGTTGTAGTGTTTGATGTTCCCTGATTGTATGTTCCGGCGCCTGTCGCAGTAAAAGTGGCACAAGTAAGACCACTCGCACTTGCGGTAAGCCAAGTCACAGCGTTTCCTCCAATAGTTGCGGTGAGTGCTGCACCAGTCAGACCAGAGCCCAGCACCAAACTCCTGTTGCCAGCAGTGGTGCTTCCTTTGCCGATCACTATCGACTCTGTTCCGGCGGTGACTTGCGCGTCTGTTCCTACTGCGATAGAGTCAGTGCCTGCCGCCAGCACATTACTTGCGCTAGTGCCACCTATAGCCAGAGCTCTCGTTCCTGTGGTGGATGCATTCTTTCCGATTGCTATACCAACAAGAGTTAGAGAGGCGCCGTCTCCTATTGCAATACCACCAGTTCCAGCGGTAGTCGCAGTGTTACCAATACCAATAGAGCCTCCGCCGACTACTACTGCGCCTGTTCCGATCGCGATTCGGTTTGTAGTCGTGCTTGTGATCGCAATACCCGCGCCCAGTGCAATACAGCCAGTCGCAGAGGTGCTCGCAGTTGAGCTGCCTCTTCCCACGATAATAGTGTCTGTTCCCAACGCCGCTGCGTCAGTTCCTATTGCAATAGAGTCAGTGCTCTGCGCAGACACATTCGTGGAGTTTGGCGCACCGATTCCGATTCCTCGCAGGCCAGTCACATTCGCACTCTTGCCGAATGCCAGCGCACTGACAGCGGACGCTCCAGTAGTAGCACTCTGTCCCAGCACCACAGATGCGGTAGCGCCAGAAGTAGAGTTCGCACCCGCGCCCAACACAATGCTGAACGTGGCAGCACCAGTCACATCTGTTCCCATTCCAATGCAATCCGCCGCGGTGACACTTGCCCTCGTCACGTTCGCCGGTCCGATAGTGATCGCACGAATGCCCGTAGCGGAGGCATCAGGGCCTATTGCGAGGGAGTCAAGTGCAGTGGCCTGAGCAAACGCGCCATATGTAGCGCCGATCGCAATACTGTGCTGACCGGACGCGAGCGAGTTGATTCCGATTGCTATTGCAGAAGCGGTGCTCGCAGCGGCGGTGTTTCCGATCGCTATCGTGTCGCTCTGCCCCGCTGTGCTGTTCTTTCCTATCGCAATACCGCGCGGATTCTGCGAGGCGGCCGTGTGTCCAATAGCGATTCCATCTGTCGCCGCTATACCAATACTCGCGGTACCACCAATCGCAATACCACTCGCAGCTGAAACAGTCGCGGTTTCGGCAGTAGGCGGTTGGTTGCTCGCGCTGTCGCTGATCCGGATGCATCCGTTGTCGAAAGAGAACGTAGTAGCAGTGACAGTTGTTTTGAGTAGCGAGCTGTTCGTGGCGCCAACTATAGTCAATGTGGGTCCTGTTCCATCGGTGATAATACTCGTTCCTCCAGCGCTGCTGAGTGTGACAGTCGCGGCGGCATCGGAGTTTGTGATTGTGATTTCAGTAGAGGTAGCGCTCAGAGTTATTCCTGTTCCTCCTATCAAACTTTTAGTAGAGAACGAAGGAGAAGTAGTTGAGTTAAGCAGCGACGAGCCTGTTCCAGTAGACGCCCAGCTAATAGTGTTTGCGAGAGTGATTTCAGTAGAGGTGGAGCTGATGCTCAGGCCGGTTCCCACCAACAAACTTTTATTCGAATAACTCGCAGGGGAGCCAGAATCTACCAGAGAGGTTCCAGTGCCAGAGGAGCTGAGTGTCGCAGTATTTGCAAAAGTAAAATTGCCCGCAGCGAGAGTTACACTTACTCCAGTTCCGCCAAGGATTGTGTTAAAGCCGAAGGATGGCGCGGAAGAGTCACTGATCAGTGAGAGTCCGGTGCTTGCATCATAAACGCTCACCGTAGAGTCCAGCAGGATTTCAGTGGCGCTTGTAGTCAAGCTCACGGAACTCCCGGCGACTAAACTCTTCAGCGCATATGTAGCAGGCGAGCCAGTATTCACCAGAGTGGCTCCTGTTCCCACTGAGGTGAGTGTAGTAGAGTTTGTGATAGTCACCTCATTGGCGTTGCTGCTCAGCGTTACTCCGGTTCCGCCCAGCAAACTTTTTGTGATGTGTCCGCTCGCCGAGCCGCTGTTCACCAGTGTTTGTCCGCTTCCAACTGAGCTGAGCCCCAGAGTATTCGCAAAGAGTATTTCAGCGGGGCTCGGCGTAATGCTCAGACTCGTTCCTGCCACCAGACTCTTCACTCCATAGATCGGAGGCGCGCTGCCACTGACTAGCGACGAGCCGGTTCCAGTACTTGTAAAGTTTGTGGTGTTCTCGTAGCTGATAGTGTCCGCGGTGCTCGACACCGCCAGACCAATGCCGGCCAGAAATGAACGTAGCACAGCGGTGGGCGGTGCGCCGCTCTTCACCACGCTCTGACCAACTCCAGCGGAGGAGATAGTGCTGATCGCGAGTCCACTGCTGATGATCGTGCCCGGGCCTATCACGGTGCCAGTGCCGGTGATGATCGGCTGGATATTGCCCCAGCAATCGACCAGCACCTCCCTGCCGCCCACTGTGTGCTCTTGATATTCAATAGGAACAACACTCATGTAAATTAATAATCATTTTAGTTTAATGTCGGAAAATCTGCTGGCCTCTGCTGCGCATAATATCCTCTGCGTACATCGCGGCGTCGGAGCGCGGTCTGTTTGCGACTTCATGTTGCAAACATTCGATAGTGTGATCCTTCGCTGCGATGATTTCCGCTTGGCGATTGTGCTGTCGGGTCAGGTCTTTGATTTCTTCGCCCCTCAGCGTGCATTCTTCATCGAGACGACAGAACTCTCCGCAAATTAATGAACACATAAAATAAAATTCTTCTTCCTGCTTGCATTCCTTGTGAGGCACGCGAACAAAGCCGGTTACGCTTCCTTTGTTCACTGCAAATTGACCACTCTGGCATGTCTTCCTCTCACAGGGAATAAACATGATCCATAGGCCCAGATAGCGACGCAGATCAAGCGGCAGTGCCTTGACGTACTCCAGCTCCGCCAAATGAGGAGTATCAAGAAATCCGGTGAGGTGGACAATCGTGTCGCGGTCATCGGCCACTGCGCGCAGTGAATGAAAGTAGGGTTTCGTTTTTGTGTAGTGCTTGAACAGCTTCTTGCGGAACTCATCCAGATCGAATTTGGGTGTCTCGGTCGTTAATCCCTTCACAACAGAAGCGGCGTGTCTGAATGCGCTTCCATCAATATAGCTTGTGTGTCCCTCAAAGCCTGCGGTGACCGAAGCGCTATGACCAATAGCAACCGAGCTTGTGCCCGTTGTAGTCGATGAGCTGCCGATTGCACTCATTTTAAAGGTGCGGGAAATAAAAAAAAAGAGGTGGCAGCTCTCTCACGGTGTGGGATCGAACCACAGACCTTCGGGTTTACAGCCCGACGCTCTACCCAATTGAGCTACAGTGAGTGACTGTTTTTTATTTATTTTTATTCTTTTATCCCCTAGTTAAACTCGTTCTCTCGCGGTACAAAATGGAAATTGCGATTGGCTACGACACAACAATCCAGAAGAACGGCACGGTGTTTGATGCGTATCGCGAGTTGGTCACTGACACCCGAGACGCGAAAGAGAACAAGCAGATTAGCAGTATTCGCTACATCAAGTATCCGTCCAACCTGCCACCCGAGCTCCTCGAGAAGTTGAAGGAGGTAGCGGGTTGTATCCGTCTCATTCCGAGCACGCCGGTGAAGCAGATGGCGGACGGCACGGAGGAGAACCTGCCATACACAGAGACGATGATCAAGCACAAGGACGGTGGTCCTACCATCACTGTGTTTAAATTTTAATAAAATTTTTATTTTTCTCCTATATATAGGAGTTATTTTATTTTTTACGATGATTTTTACACTCTTCAATGCGATCAGGCTCGCAATGAGGACAAATAGGGCGCATCCATGAGCGGATCTCTCGTCCCCAGAAGAAGTCGATAACCAGCGCAGTCCCAATCGCACCAAATGCCAACGAGGAAAGCAGGGAAATAAGCGCTGACTTATTGTATTTAAGTTCTTTTTTATTCATATTAACGGAGGGATATTTTTTTCGTTTATCTCCTGACAGTCGTAACAAAGGAGTCCTTCGTTCAATACCAGCTTGCACTGCGGGCAGAAAAAGAGACCGTTCTTTCCAGCAAAGCGTTTGAGCTGAGACAGTTGCGTCTTCATTTTCTTCATCTTTCTACCGAACGCTCTCTCCAACTCCTTCTCGGCCTCCTTCAGCTCCTCTTCATAGTTCTCCTCATACTCCTCCACACGCTTCGTTTCTTCAGCGAGCTGCTCCTTCAGCGTAGCGTTTTCCTCCGCCATCTTGCGTGCATACTCTTGCAACTCCTGCGCGTCCTCGTACATCGTATCGATTGTTTTCTGTCCGATGAGACACAGGAGGCATTCCTTGTCGGCAATCTGTTTGAGTTCATCAACTACGGTGTTATCGTGTTGCAATGCATACAAATCTTTGCCTGCCTGCTCCAACTTCTCTTTCAGCCCCATGATCTGCAGCACCATATTGCGGTTCTGCGAGAACGCGCCCTCGAGCTCCATGTGCTGCGAGATGATCAGCTTGTCTGCTTTTTCTTTTTCATCCCGGCGTTGTTGTACTTCACCACGCAAAACAATAAGCTCCTTCAGACTATCAGCGGAGTGTGCTTGTAATACTGCATATGACTCTCCTGCTTCAACGATACGATCCGATAAATGCGATAATGCGTTCTTCAAATTTGCGTTTTCAGCTCTCATCTCCTCAATATATTTCACCAACTCTTCCTGACGTAATTGAGTAAAGCGCAGATCACGTGCTGTGTCTTTCAACTGCTCAGCGGGTGACTTAAAATCAGGATTCATTTTTTTTATTGTTTAAAGAACGGGGTACTGCTACTGTTCAGAGAAGTGCTAGAGCCGGCCGGCACGACAAACGAGCCCCAGCTGTTACTCTGTGTGATCGGCGCGGTGTCCTTTATCAGGTTCGCCACAGTGGAGTCGGAGTCGGCCAGCTGCTTCTTGAGCGCGGCGATCTCCTTGTCCTTCTCTTTGAGTTGTTGGCAGCGGAGGGCGTGCGCGTCGGTCAGCTCCTTGATGCGGAAGTGCGATTCATCGGGGTGATGACCCATGGTGATACGGTTTGCTGAATTTTCCAGAACTTTGCGCGCTAAATCATCGCGCTCCTTGCGCAGCTCCACGTTGGTGGCGTTCGCCTCTCGCAGATCATCCAGCTGTGTTTGGACCGTGCCCCGCAGCCGCTCATTCTCCTTCTTCTGTGCGGCAATGACGTAGTCATGAGGCCAATCATCGGCGCGCTTCTTCTCAAGTTTCTCCAACTCGGCCCGGGTCTGCTTGAGGTTCTCCGCCAGCGACTCATAGTTGCCGCGCATGCACTCGTTGGCCAGAGTTAGCGCATCGTTCCTGCGGGTAGTCTCTTTCAAGGTATCATTCAGGGTCGCCTGGATCTTCTTCCACTCATCGTACTTCACCTGAAAACTCGCACGCTCATTTGTGCACGTCTCCGCTTGATGGGTGTTGATAGCCGTTAGTGAGTCAATTTTCTTCTTCAGGTCCTGCACATAGCACTCTGAGAGAGAGTCCTCCAGCTGCTTCTTGAGCTTTTCGATCTCCGCGATATTTGCGTGGTACGTCAGCGCCTGTTGATTGTTGCACCGCTTCAGCTCCAGATTCAGCTCCTCCACCTCGTGCATCTTCTGCTGTGCGGCGTTGTAAGTGCACAGCACCATCTCCGTCGTCACCAGTTTTTGAGTTACTTCTTGGAGACGCTTCTCCAGCTCACCAATCTTCTCTTGCATCTCTTTCTTGGCCGCGGTGAGGAGTTGCGCAAGGCCGTCGTTCTGTTGCTGCAGCTGCGACTGCTTGCTTTCGCTCATCTTCAACTGAGCTTGCGACTGTCGCAGCGCTCCATCCGCCACCAACCGGTCATTCTCGTGCTTGGTGCTGATTTGTGTCAATTGCTGACACTGCGAGTTGTAGCTCTTGTTGCGACGGTCGAGTTCTTCGGTGAGGAATGTGTTCTTTTGTTGATAATGTTCCTCTCCGATCAGCATCTTCTTGATTGCATCCTCGAGGAAATTGATGCGCTTGATGAACTCCTTCTTCTGTTCGTCGGGCTGCAGCACCACGCTGTCCATAAAAATGCGCAGCTTGTTGTTCTCTTGACGCAGCGTGTCGATGAGGTTCTCGTGCTTGGAGTGCTCTAGCCACAAATCCGCCACACGTTTGGCCAGCGCATCGTCACGGTGCTCCACCGGTTTCATCTCGCGCATCAGATACTCCAGCTTAAGCAGCTTGTCGCTCATCTCGTGACACTTCTCGCGCAGCTTCAGCTCGCCCTTCTTTGCCTCTGCGAGTTTGGCGGCTAACTGTTCATTGTCGTCAGTGAGCGACTTCATAATGCGTTGCTGCGACTGATAGGCCACCTCAATGGCGTTTGTGATCTGTGGAGGATGATCCATTTCGTAAATATTTATTTTTAACTTTAAAAGAGAGGCTGGATTTTTTTTTATTGGATCCACATATCGAAATAATCAATAGTCGTGGCACTGGTGAACCACCAATAAAAGATGTGACGTCCGATCGGGAAGTCAGAGGAGCCAGTGATTCGAGTGTAATGACCTGCGCCATCGGGTACTAATTGTCCCCATCCTGTGGTTTCAGGATGTATTCCTACCTTATTACTTGCGTTTGCACAGTTCATAACAACGAACTGGCCTCCCATGTCCGCTTGAAAGAAATCGGCGCCCCACGGATTGGCGAGTGTGTGTAGCGAGGTCGCGGTGGGAAAGAACACGTCTTTGCCGGCATCAGCCGTTTCGATGGTCAAAGTTCCGCCAAAGCAAGTGGACGCGAGAATGGTATAAGTGCTACCTCCACTGAAGAAGCTGTGAATATCACGCAAGGCATACCAAAAAGGTTTGCGGGTGAAGGTTCCATTCGTGGAGAACGATGCGTAGCGAGTTGTAGCTCCCGCGGCGCGCTTTGCGACCATTACTGTGTCCGCTTGATTGTTCAGAATGTAGGTACTATCGTCACTGAAGCCGAGCGACGCAGCATTCGCGCCGGTTGTTCTCACCTTTGTGCCCAGCGAGATGGAATTTGTAGCACTCGCAATCGATGCTAACCCAATCGCAATTGAGCTGGTACCAGATGCGGCAGCAGAGTGACAAATCGCAACAGAATCAGCGCCGCTTGCAGTCGCCGACCATCCGAATGCAACAGCAGATGCGCCACTCGCTGTTGCTATTCGTCCCAGTGCAACAGCATCCGACCCAGAGCAATTTGCACTCACACCAATCGAGATTCCACGTAGACCACTGTTTGTAGCGCTACTTCCAATCACAATACCAGTATCGTTAGTGCTCGTGCAGCTAATACCCAAAATAACGTTAGCGTCGAAGCCCGCAGCTGCGCTATTGCTCACACCGAAAACCACATTGTCCAGGCCAGCCAAAGAGTTATTACGACCCACTGCGCAGCCGCGATTTGTGAGTGCATTGCTGATACCTATAGACACCGAGTTAGAGGTGGTAGTGCTACAACTCGGTCCAATAGCCACACAAGGAGAGCCAGTTCCAGTTGCGCCATCAATTGTGGGGGGCAGTCCACCAGCAGTGTCACGGATGCGGATGCAAATATTGTCAAAGCTGAAAGTGGTTCCAGTAGTTGTGAGTTTCAGCGAGCTACTTTGCGCGAGACCCTTGATGATGAAGTCAGGCCCTGCTCCATCAGTAATAATACTTGTTCCTCCTGCGCTCGTCAGCGAGCCAGCACCACCACCTCCGCCAGTCGCTGTCAAAAGAATATCACTGCCGATCAGCGCCACACTCATGCCAGCGCCCGCTTTGAGTTGGTAGTTGTGGAAGTCATTGCCTCCACCAGTAGCCGGCGCAATAATACTGATGCCTGTTCCTCCAGCTGCATCGCTCAGAGTGTACACCTGAGCCACGCCGGTGTTAGTCACCACCACATCAGCGCCCACCAGAGCCACTCCTATTCCTACGCCACCCAGAATACTGTTGAACCGAAAGTCTTGTGCGGTAGGCGCTGGTGTACTAACAATACTGACTCCAGTCACTGCTGCATCGTCTGCTGCGGTGTATACATTGCCACTAGCGGTGTTGTCGATAGTGATCTGATCTCCGTCACTCGTCAACGAAATGCCCGCTCCCGCAGTCAGCATCTTGAGCACAGCAGTCGGCGGAGCACCGCTCTGGATCAGAGTCTCATCGCCGGTGCCACTCGCCACAATACTGGTTATACCACTTCCAGCGGACGCGGTCGAATTGATCGTAATATCAGTGCCAGAGTCCACCAGCGTGATATCGGTGCCTGCAATGAGGGTCTTGAATGCGGCAGTGTTTCCTATGATCGTTGAGATGAGCGTGATGCCTCCTCCAACCGACGTCAGATAGAAGTTGGTACTGTTTGAGTCGGAGATGCACTCCTCGCAAACACCCCACCGGTCAATGCGCACAAAAGTCTCACCGACAGTGCCCTTCTGGAACACAGTATGTACTGCCATGAACGCAAAAAGTGATTTTTAATTGAACTACAACTTGGAAATGATATTGTATTTCATCATCACGCCCGCAATGAGGGCTCCGAGAAAGATGTAGCCAGAGTTCACGCCAAGCGGACCGGGAGTGATTGTGGTAGGAACGAACTGCCACATAGTCATCGGAGTTGGTGTTGCGCCCATGAACTTGTCGACACCCAGTGTGCTCTGATTCAAGTTAAACATCCATGTGAGTGCCACCGCGATATTCTGCGTTAGAGTGAAAGCGCCGCTGCTAGTGAGCGTGGCACCCGACAAATCCCATGCCACTGTTCCGTACGTCGGACCTAATCCGGTGCCGGGCGCCCACGCTCCTATGGGACGCAAAAGGGGCAGAACAAAAAAATATTTTCCGCCGAGTCCCGTGAGCAGACCACCGGCGCCTAAAATCACCAGAGCATCGGGAATATCCCATGAAAGAGGATTTAAAATTTTATTCATTATGCAGCGATTTTTTTATATACTCCGAATAGCAAAATGGCGAGAAAAATAAAGCCGCTCCTCGTGCCCAGTGAGCCCGGATTAAAGCCCTTCATCTGCGCAAAGAGCGACTCGTTGGCCAGCGTCGACTGCAGCGCATACTCGGGATTCTGCATGAGCGCGCCGCACAGAGTTCCCATTTGGAGGCCGAACATGATCGTCACGGCGCTGCGCCACCACGCGTCAAAGTTCCATTCGGATTGGAGGAGCGCGCCCGGAACGTTCCAATTAAATGCATCCTTTCCCCAGTTGCCGTAGTTCGGATCGACGCTGAGCACCGACTGGTTGTCGATTACCGGGAGAACAAAAAAATACTTGCCGCCTAAGCCCGTGAGCAGGCCGCCCGCGCCGATAATAATAAAAGGATTCATTTCTCTTTGTCAGTGGAAATAGAACAATGCCCGTTCATAAAACAAAGCGCAAAGTTACCCGTGGAAAGTACGGCAGAATCCCTGTTGGAGTGCTCAAACGTCTGCCGCGAGCTCCGTTTAAGGTGTACTATCAGGGAGGCCGAGTGCAGTGGCAGATGATGACTCCCTATGGAAGCGCCCGTTCTCGATCGCTGCAGTACTATAGTAAATAAAAAAATTTTGAAAAAAAAAGATTTTTATTTTTATTAGAGACCGTATGCGGCGAGTACATCTTGTTCAGTTTCCGCCTTTTTCATAGGAGCAGCCGGTGCTGCATGCACAACAGGAAGAGGCGGTGGTGGCTTCGCCAGGACAGAAGGAGGAAGGGGAACAGCTCCTACGTTCTTAGCGACCGGAGGCGGTTGCGCTAGTCCAGCCGGAGCATCCTTTGCCGCTTCGTCATACCAACGCCCGACTTCATCCAGTATTTCATGCACTCCCCGTGTATCATGTTCAACAGTGTGCGCCGTGACTGCGCTGCTTTTGCGGGAGATCACGGGCTCTAGCGCAAATTTTTTCAAAGTCGGATCTGTCCATACCACTGCGACTTGCATGTTTCCATAAGCAACTTTGTTGTGTTCATGGTACATCTTGAGCAGGCTCATGAGTCCGTCGAAAATCATGCCCTTTACTCTTCCCCTTCCAACTCGCAGCGCTTCCTTGCCACCGATGCCCTTTGCTGTCTTAATCCAATCGTCCACCACCGGACGCAGCCGTCGCATGTCAGCGCTTCTCTCCAACGTCTTGATTGCCTGTGCGCTGAGCAGATTATTGAGCTCAAACGAGACGGGGGCGCCCTCTTGCGAATGTACGATATGTTTCGCCACTACATTCTTATCCTGCTCTGCGACGTGTTTCAGTCCCTCCTTTCGGCCTTCCAATCCAGCAACGTATCCGGCCGGTCGATT
>Ga0105252_10000890_pt1 | contig 15555 bp, 15 predicted proteins | sample EasRivMeERMZT100_FD_89675 | JGI IMG/M metagenome (GOLD analysis project Ga0105252, IMG submission 89675) | Soil microbial communities from meander-bound floodplain in the East River, Colorado, USA - East River MetaG ERMZT100 | ecosystem: Environmental > Terrestrial > Soil > Floodplain | place... | reverse complement strand
TCGTCGGCGATGATCACGACCCGCTTGTAGCCGAGGTCCTTCGCGGCGTACTCGCCGAGCGCGTGGTTCGGCTGGGCGGAGCTCGCCGCGCTGCGGGCGAACCAGGGACTGGTCTTGCGCTGCGTCATGTCCTCGGCGGCGGCCGAGCAGGACACGATGGGCGTGCGGGACTGGCGGATGTAGTCGTCGATCGCGATCGCCTCGAACGCGGCGAGCGGGCCGATGATCACGTGCACCTTGTTGCGCTCGACCAGCTCCTGGGTCTTGGTCCTCGCGCCCGCCGGGTTGCCGCCGGTGTCGGCGATGATGAGCTCGACCTTGCGGCCCGCGATGGTGTTGTTGCGCTCCTTCAAGAAGAGCAGGATACCTTCCTCCATCTGCTTGCCGCCCGCCGCGAGCGGGCCGGTGCGCACGGTCAGGAACCCGACGCGGATCGGATCGCCCTGCGCGGCGGCGGGTTGGGACAACGCGAGCGCCGCGGTTACGGCGAACGAGGACAGAAACAGCCTGATGAACTTGTCACGCATGGTGGCCTCTTTCTTTTCTTGGGTTGAACCTACGCCTTCAGCGTCTCGAGCACGCGCGCCGGCGTGAACGGCATGTGGTTCAGCCGCTTGCCGGTGAGCCGGTAGAAGGCGTTGGCCACGGCGGCCGCGACCCACGGGTTGCCGATCTCGCCCAGGCCGCTCGGCGCGGCGTCGCGATCGACGAAGGCGACGTGCATCTCTTCGGGCATGTCGGACATGCGCAGCACGTGATAATCGTGGAAGTTGCTCTGCTCCACCGCACCACCCTTGATCGTCGCGCGCTCGTGGAGCACGCTCGACAGGCCGTAGACGATGCCGCTCTCTACGTTCGCCCGCGCCATCTCGGGCTGGACGACGAGGCCGCCGTCCACGGCGAGCCAGACCTTGTGCACGCGGATCTTGCCCGAGGCGCGGTCGAGCGAGATCTCGGCCACGCCCGCGCCGAGCGACCCCGAGCGCTCGGAAATCGAGATGCCGAGCGCGCGGCCCGCCGGCCGCGGGGCCTTCCAGTCGGACATCTGCACGGCCTTCTCGAATACCGCGCGCGCGCGCGGCGTGATCGACATGCGCTGCAAGCGGAAGTCCACCGGGTCCATGCGCTGGTCCACCGCCATCTGATCGACGAAGGACTCGATGGCGAAAACGTTGAACACGTGGCCGACCGCGCGCCAGTGCTTGACCCGGATGCCGTGCGACACGCCGCGTGCTTCGATGTGCTGGTTGGGAATCGCGTAGTAGCTGCTCGGCCGGATCCCGGTCTGCAGCAGCACGCCGCCGTCGCCGACGACGCAGTGCATCCAGCCGGCGACCTTGCCGTCCTTGTCGAGCGCCGCCTCCAGGCACTGGAACGACTGCGGCCGGAACATCGCGTGGGCGATGTCTTCCTCGCGCGTCCACACGAGCTTGACCGGGCGCTTCACGTCTCGCGCGATGCGCGCCGCTTCCGCGGCGTAGTCGCCCAGGATGCGCCGCCCGAAGCCGCCGCCCATGTAGCACTGGTGGAACGTGACCTGCTCGGGACCGAACCCGAGCGCCTTCGCCACCGCCGCGCGGGAGGCGTCGGGCGCCTGGCTGCCTTCCCAGACCTCGACGCGGTCGCCTGCCGCATTCAGGCGCGCCACGGCATTGAGCGGCTCCATTTGCGCGTGGTAGCCGTAGTCGCTGCGGAACTCCGCCTTGTAGAGCTTGGCCGCGGAAGAGAAAGCGGCCTTCGCGTCGCCCTTGGAATCGAGCGTCTGCGTCTTCGCCGCCGGGTCCGCGTGGATCCTGGCGTAGGTTTCATTGAGCGCCGCCTCGGAGTTGAAGCCTTCCGCCTTGGCGCCCTTCTTCCAGTTCACTTCGAGCGCCGCTCGCGCGGCCATCGCGTGCGGGAAACTGTCGGCGATCACGGCGACGCCGTCCGACAGCTTCATCGTACCGATCACGCCGGGCATCGCCTTGATCCTGGCGTCGTTCCAGTTGTCGGGTTCGCCGCCCTGCACCGGGGAATGCTTCGCGGTCGCATACACCATGCCCGGCAGATCGACGTCGATTGCGTATTGCGCCGTGCCGTTCACTTTGGCCGGAAGATCCCGGCGCGGAACGGGCTTGCCGATCAGCCGGAACTGGTTCTTCAGGGTGAGCTCGCTCTTGTCCACCGTGGGGAGCGGCGACGGGATCCTTGCGAAAGAAGCGATCTCGCCGTAGCTCATGCGCCGGCCCGACACCGGATCGATGACCACACCGGGCTCGGTCTGAAGGGACACGAAGGGGACGCCCCATTTCTCGGCCGCGTTCGCGAGCAGGACCTTGCGCACCTGCGCGCCGGCCACGCGCAGATCGTTGAAGTACAGCATCACCGCGCGGCTGCCGACGATCGCCATATTGCGCTGGTTGGCAAAGGTGTAGCCGTAGACCTTCGCATCGGCCGGCGCCCATTCGATCGCGACCTTCGACCAGTCGGCGTCCATCTCCTCGGCGAGGATGAGCGCGAGCGAGGTCATCGAGCCCTGGCCCATCTCGGCGCCGGGCGAGAGGATCGTCACGACGCCGTCGGGCGCGATGCGAACCCAGGCGTTCATCGTGCGCGCTGCGCCTTGCGCTTCGGCCTCCGAGATGAGGCGAATTCCGTCCGCGCCGAGCGCGACGCAGAAAGTGAGCCCGCCTGCGCCCTTGAGGAAGCTGCGGCGGGAAATGTCGAAACCGGTATTGGGTTTGGCGGTCATGGCTCAACCCTCCCTGGCCGCGCGCTCGATGGCGGCGGCAATGCGGTGATAAGTGCCGCAGCGGCAAATGTTGCCGTTCATGTGCGAAACGATCTGCGCGCGCGTCGGCTTGGGGTTGGCGGCGAGCAGCTCCGCCGCCTTCATGATCTGGCCCGACTGGCAGTAGCCGCACTGCGGCACCTGCTCGGCGATCCAGGCTTTTTGCAGGGGGTGCGAGGAGGTCGGCGACAGTCCCTCGATGGTGACGACCCGCTTGCCCGCAACTGCGGAGACCTGTGTCGTGCAGGAGCGCACGGCCGCGCCGTTGACGTGCACGGTGCACGCGCCGCATACCGCCATGCCGCAGCCGTATTTGGTGCCGGTCAGCTTGAGCTGATCCCGGATGACCCAGAGCAGGGGCGTGCTCGAATCGGCCTCGACCGAGACCGGTTTTCCGTTGAGGGTGAATGCGACCATGCCGTTTCCTCCGAAAGGGGTTCGCGATGGGGGCGCGCTATCTTCTGCCTTTCCGGGCCGGGGATCAATGCTGCGATGCGAGAAGCGCCCGCCGCGCTTACTCCCGCGACGCGCCTTCCCAGGTTTGCAATTCCTCGAGCGTGTTGATATTGGAGAAAGCCTCGGCCTCGTCATCGAATGCGACCTCGACGACGTTGAGCGTCGCGTACCAGGCATCGATCTTGCGGCCGCCGCCTTTCAGGAAATCGCCGAGGTGATCGAACACGCCGCGGCGCATGAGTGAGAACACCGGGTGCGGCTGCTCGCCGGTCTTCGCGACGGCGAGCTCGGCGCCGGTTTCGTCGAGGCGCGCGTACAGGCGCTCGACGAGGTCCGTGGGCAGAAACGGCGAATCGCAGGGAACCGAGGCGAGAAACGGCCGCTTGGATACCGAGAGTCCGGCGTGCAGTCCTGCGAGCGGCCCCGCGAAACCGCCGATCGCGTCGCTCACCACGCGCACGCCGAAACCCTTGTACTCCTCGTGGTTCTGGTTGGCGTTGATGATGACGCCGCCGACCTGCGGTGCGAGGCGCTCGTACACGTGATCGACGAGGCGCTTGCCGCGGAAGGCCTGCAGGCCCTTGTCGACACCGCCCATGCGGCTGCCTTTTCCTCCGGCGAGAATGAGGCCGGTGACCGAGGAGATCACGCCGCGGCCTTTACGCCACCAACGTCGGCGCGACGGTCTTTTTGAAGCGGTGCTTGCCGGTGAAGAGCAGGTAGTGCTTGCCGCCCGCCGCGCGGCCGATCATGGTGATGCCGACCTTCTCGGCGATCTCGTGACCCATCTTGGTGAGACCCGAGCGGGAGACGAGGAAAGGGATCTGCATCTGCGCGGCCTTGATCACCATCTCGGAGGTGAGGCGCCCGGTGGTGTAGAAGATCTTGTCCGAGCCGTCCACTGCGTCCAGCCACATCTGCCCGGCGATCGCATCCACCGCGTTGTGCCGGCCCACGTCCTCGATGAAGTAGAGAATCTCCACACCCGCGGCGGTGTTCGTCGCCAGCGCGCAGCCGTGAACGGCGCCGGCTTCCTTGTAGATGGCTTCGTGGCGGCGCACCGCATCGAGCAGGGCGTGCAGCGCCTCCTCGGTGAGCGCCACGTCCTCGCGCAGCTTCATCGAGTCGATTTCTTCCATCAGATCGCCGAACACCGTCCCCTGGCCGCAGCCGGTGGTGACGGTGCGCTTCTTCATCTTGTCGGCCAACCCCTTGAGCGGTTTCCGCGTCGTAACCGCGACCGAGGCCGTCTCCCAGTCCACCTGCACAGCGGCGATGTCCGCGATGGATTTGGCCAGGCGCTGGTTGCGCAGATAACCGATGGCGAGCGCCTCGGGCGCCTGGCCGAGGGTCATCAGGGTGACGATCTCGCGTTTGTCCACGTAGAGCGTGAGCGGATGCTCGCCCGCGATCGGCGTGGGCACGGCCTCGCCGCGCTCGTTGATCGCCTCGACCTCGAAGGTGAGGGGTTTGGAGGCGCGGGTGAGGTGCGGACGGGGCGGCGTCTTCATCCGCCTATGTAGGACATTTCGATCTTGCGAAGCTTCGCGGTTTCAGCCGTGCGGATCTCCGAGTAGCGATCGGTTCGCGCCTGCCAGATGCGCGCGATCGCGCCCGAGATGTCCCCGTCGGAGGAGCCGCCGCGCAGCATCGCGCGCAGGTCGTAGCCTGCCGCGGCGAAGAGACACGTATACAGCATGCCTTCGGTGGAGAGCCGCGCGCGCGTGCAGGTCGAGCAGAACGCCTGCGTTACCGAGGAGATCACCCCGATCTCGCCCGCGCCGTCCCGGTAGCGCCAGCGCTCGGCGACTTCGCCCGCATAGTTCGGGTCGAGCGACTCGAGAGGCATCTCCTCGCCGATGGTGCGCACGACCTCGGCCGAGGGCACGACGTCGTCCATGCGCCAGCCGTTGGTCGCGCCGACGTCCATGTACTCGATGAAGCGCACGATATGTCCGCTGCCCTTGAAATGCCGCGCCATCGGCACGATGGAATCCTCGTTCACGCCGCGCTTGACCACCATGTTGATCTTTACCGGCGCGAGCCCCGCTGCGGCGGCCGCGTCGATCCCGGCGAGCACTTCCGAAACGGGGAAATCGGCGTCGTTCATCGCGCGGAAGGTGCGCTCGTCGAGCGAGTCGAGGCTCACCGTGACGCGCTTCAAGCCGGCCGCTTTCAGCGCGCGCGCTTTTTTCGCAAGTAGCGAACCGTTGGTGGTGAGCGTCAGGTCCAGCCCGGGAATGCCGGCGAGCATTTCGATCAGGCGCTCGAGGTTCTTGCGCAAGAGCGGCTCGCCGCCGGTCAGGCGGACTTTCTCGATGCCGTGGCCCGTGAAGACCCGCGCCAGCCGCGTGATTTCCTCGAAGCTCAGCAGTTCGCTTTTCTCGAGGAACGGATACTCGGGGCCGAACACGTCGCGCGGCATGCAGTAGATGCAGCGGAAGTTGCAGCGGTCGGTCACCGAAATGCGCAGGTCGCGCAGGTGCCGGCCGAGGCTGTCCGCGCCGGCGCGCGCCGGCGCGCCCGATTCCCCCTTTAGGGGAAGGGGCTTTGTTCTGCGCGCGTCGCTGATGGGGATGACCCGGTCCGTCATGGTCTGCGTAGCCGCATCATGAAATGCGGTTCATAATCCACCGTTTGCTCTGACAGTGAGTATAGCCGGAAAAATGTCGCACCCCAGCCTTGCCGTGGCGGTCGTGATGGAGCGCACGCCGCTCGAGAACAACCGCTGGCAATCGGAAAAGTGGGAGCCGATAGGCGTACTCCCCGATTCGAGCGAGGCGGGCGCCGCGCCGCGCATGCTGTTGCAGGACGAGACGCGGGCGCAGTGGCTGTACCCGGGATTCAGGCTGCAGCTGTTTCACGACGAGGCGGAAGGCTATTACCTCAATCTCAGCTCGAACAGGCCGTTCGTGTTCGTGAACTGGCTCGAAGAAGAGGGCGCGGGGGTGCCGAAGTTCGTTACCGTGAGCTACAACGAGGCGGCGCGCCTGCTCGATTCCGGCGCGCGCGTGGACGGCGTGCCGATGCCGCCGCAATGGATCCCGTGGCTCGCCGAGTACGTCGAGGGCAACTACAAGCCGGAGCCGAAGAAGCGCATTCGTCCGCCCTCGTTCAAGGGCGCGCGGCGCGACGATCCATGAGCGACGATCGCGAGGACGAGGCGTTTATCTCGCGCTGGTCGCGGCGCAAGATCGAAGCGCGCAAGGAGGAGGAGAAGCCGGCCGAACCGGCGCCGACTCCGGGACCCCCGCCCGCGGCGGCTCCGGCGGTTTCTGGCGCGGCCGCGGCACAACCGGGCGTGTCCGCCCCCGTCGAGTTGCCGCCGATCGAGTCCTTGAAGGGCCTCGCCTCCGAGTACCGTGAATTCATGCGGCCGGGCGTGGACGAGAACCTGAAGCGCTCGGCGTTGAAGAAGCTGTTCAGCGACCCGCATTTCGAGAATTTCGAGCGATTCGAGGCCTACTGCGAGGACTACACCCAAGGCGAGCCGATCCCTCTGGCGATGCTGAAGACGCTCGAGCACGCCAAGGGGCTGATCTTCGACGAGGAAAAGAAAGAAGAGAAGACCCTGGTCGCGGAGAAACCTGCGGCCGCCCTGCCGACGCCTGAAGAAGCACCGCAGACGCAGACGGCGGCGACGCCGACGGCCGAATCTCCGCCCCTGCCGGCGCGGCCGGAGCAAGAGACCTGACATGGCGTTCGAGAACAAGACGCTCAGGATCTGCAACTGCAACAAGACCATGGCGCTCGACGCCAAGGCGCTTGAGGGCGCGCTCAAGCTCGCTCAGCCGGTCCAGATGCATACCGAGCTGTGCCGCAAGGAAGTCGGCAGCTTCCAGGAGGCGCTGAAGCAGGAAGCCTGCGTGGTCGCCTGCACGCAGGAAGCGCCGCTTTTCGCGGAGCTGGCCGAAGCCGCCGGCGCCAAGACCGAGCTCAAGTTCATCAACATCCGCGAGCACGCCGGCTGGTCGAAGGAAGGCGCAAAAGCGACACCGAAGATCGCGGCGCTCCTGGCGCTCGCGGATTTGCCCGAGCCCGAGCCGGTCGCCGGCGTCTCCTACGAGTCGGGCGGGCAACTCCTCATCGTCGGTCCCGCCGCCGCCGCGCTTCCCTGGGCGGAGAAGCTCGCCGCACAGCTCGAGGTGAGCGTGCTCGCCACGGACGCCAGGGACTCCGAGCTGCCGACGGAACGGCGCTATGCCGTCTGGTCCGGAAAGGTGAGTTCGCTGAAGGGCCACCTCGGCGCCTTCGAAGTCGCCTGGCAGCAGGACAATCCGATCGACCTCGAGGTGTGTACCCGCTGCAACGCCTGCATCCGCGCCTGCCCCGAGCAGGCGATCGATTTTTCCTACCAGATCGACATGACGAAATGCAAGGCGCACCGGGAATGCGTCAAGGCCTGCGGCGAGGTCCGCGCAATCGACTTCGACCGCGCCGACCGCGCGCGAAGCGAACGCTTCGACATGGTGCTCGATCTCTCCCGCGAGCCGCTGCTCAAGACCCCGCAGCCTCCGCAGGGTTACCTCGCGCCGGGATCCGATCCGCTCGAGCAGGCGTTCGCCGCGGCGCAGCTCGCCCAGATGGTGGGCGAATTCGAGAAACCGAGATTTTTCGCGTACAACGAAAAGATCTGCGCCCATGGCCGTTCGGGCAAGATCGGCTGCACGCAGTGCATCGACGTGTGCTCGACCGCGGCCATCGCCCCTGACGGCGATCACGTCAAGGTCGACCCGCACCTGTGCATGGGCTGCGGCGGCTGCGCGACCGTCTGCCCGTCCGGCGCGATGACCCACGCCTATCCGCGCGTGCCCGATCTCGGCGCGCGTCTGAAACGCGTGCTCTCGGTGTATCTGCAAGCCGGCGGGAAAGACGCTTGCCTGCTCCTGCACAATCCTTCGGAGAGCCGCGCGCTGATCGCAGCGCTCGCCCGCCGCGGGCAGGGACTGCCTGCGCGTACGATCCCGCTCGAAGTCCATCACCCCGCCTCGATCGGGATGGATGTGATGCTCGGAGCGCTCGCCTTTGGCGCGAGCCAGGTCACGGTGCTGGCAACACCGAAGGAGGCCGCCGAATACGGCGAGGCGGTGAAAAAGCAGATGGGTTTCGCCGAGAGTATTGCGACAGGGCTGGGCTACGGTGGCGCGCATTTCCGGCTCATCGCGACGGACGAGCACGCAGTTCTGGAAAAGGAGATATGGTCGCTCGCTCCCGCGGCCTCGGTCGCGAAGCCCGCGACCTACAATCTTTCGGCCGAGAAACGCACCACGCTCGATTTCGCCATCGATCATCTGGCAAAGTTCGCGCCGAAACCGCAGGAGGAAATCAGGCTCGCCGCCGGCGCACCGTACGGGCAGGTCCTCGTCAACAAAGAGACCTGCACGATGTGCATGGCCTGCGTCGGGGCGTGTCCCGAATCGGCGCTTCACGACGGCCGCGACCGGCCGATGCTGAAATTCATCGAGCGCAACTGCGTGCAGTGCGGCCTGTGCGAAAAGACCTGTCCCGAGGCCGCGATCACGCTTGCGCCGCGCCTGCTGCTCGCGCCGCAGGCCAAGCAGGAAGTCGTTCTCAACGAAGCCGAGCCGTTCAACTGCGTGCGCTGCGGCAAGCCCTTCGGCACGCGGCAGATGGTGGACAACATGCTCGGCAAGCTCACCGGCCACTCGATGTTCGCCGGCGGCGGCGGATTGCGGCGGCTGCAGATGTGCGCCGACTGCCGCGTCGTCGACATGATGGAGAACAAGGACGAAATCTCCATCCAGGATGTGAAAAGATGAGCGCGAGCGTCACGCCGCTCAATTTCCAGCCCCCGGAGGTACCCGAGGATCAGGCGCGCGCCGGGTATTACGCGCTGCTCGGGCGGCTCTTTTACGCCGGACCCGACGCGCAACTGCTCGAGGCGATCGCGGGGTCCGACGAGATCGTCGCCGGTGGCGGGCCGCTGGCCGGGCCGTGGAACGCCCTCGCCGACGCGGCCCGGGTGATGGATCCCGAGGCCGCCCGCCTGGAGTACGACGAGGTTTTCGTGGGCACCGGGAAAGCCGAGGTGACCCCTTACGCCGCGTTCTATCTCGCCGAAACCGGCCGTGAGAAGATCCTGGTACGGCTCAGGCAGGATCTGGCCTCGCTCGGCCTGGGCAAGACCGGTGCGGCGCAGGAGCCCGAGGACCACATGGCCGGGCTTTTCGAAGTCATGAGGCTTCTGATTTCACAGGGCTCTGGTGATGCTGCGCTGCAGAAACAGCGGGACTTTTTCAGCCGGTATATCGAACGATCATACCCGCCATTCTGCGGTGCAATATCCCGTTCCCAGAAAGCAAACTTCTACAAGCCGGTGGGGCGCTTCGCAGAAGCCTTTCTTATTGTTGAAACAGAAGGGCTAAAGGTGTTCTAATTGCCCACGCGCAATAGCGTGCATATTCCGGTGTTGACGATAGGAAGGGAACGACATATGAAAAGCGAAACCAAGTCCAAACTCAGCCGCAGAAACTTCCTACTCGCAGTCGGCGCCGCCGGTGGCGCAACGGCAGCCGCCATAGCCGGCCGGGCGATCACAGTGGATCAGCCCGAAGCCGTCGCAAGCAACGACAAACGTCGCGGCAAGGGATATCAGGAATCCGCGCACGTCCGCAGTTACTACAACACCGCAAAAGTCTGACCCGAGGAGGCCCGACCATGATGCTCACCAGGAAATCCGCTGGAGCCCCCGCTCACCTTTCTTCCAGCCGTCTTTCTCGCAGCCTTTCGGGGATGCTGGCGAAGACCATTGACCGCCGCACGTTCCTGAAGCGTTCGGGAATCGCGGCCGGCGCGGGTGCGTTCGCGAGCCAGCTGCCTTTCAACATGATCGGTACCGCCGAGGCACAGGCCAAGGCCGCCGCGGTCGAGGTGAAGCGCACGGTGTGCACGCACTGCTCGGTCGGCTGCGCGGTGGATGCCGTGGTGCAGAACGGCGTATGGGTGCGTCAGGAGCCGGTGTTCGACTCCCCGCTCAATCTCGGCGCGCATTGCGCCAAGGGCGCTTCGGTGCGCGAGCACGGCATGACCGAGCACTCGCACCGGCTGAAATACCCGATGAAGCTGGTGAACGGCAAGTACCAGCGCCTTACCTGGGACCAGGCCATCACCGAGATCGGCGACAGGATGCTCGCCATCCGCAAGGAGTCCGGGCCCGACGCGGCGTACTTCGTCGGCTCCTCCAAGCACAACAACGAACAGTCGCAGCTGTTCAGAAAATGGGTGTCGCTGTGGGGCAGCAACAACTGCGACCACCAGGCGCGCATCTGCCATTCGACCACCGTCGCCGGCACGGCCCAGACCTGGGGCTACGGCGCGATGACCAACTCGTACAACGACGAGCAGTTCTCGAAGAGCCTGCTCTTTCTCGGCTCGAACGCCGCCGAGGCGCACCCGGTTTCGATGCTGCACACGCTGCACGCCAAGGAGAACGGCTGCAAGGTGATCGTCGCCGACCCGCGCTTCACGCGCACCGCGGCGAAGGCCGACACCTTCGTGCGCATCCGTTCGGGGAGCGACGTTGCGTTCATCTTCGGGATCCTTCACCACGTCTTCAAGAACGGCTGGGAAGACAAGGCCTACATCAAGGCCCGCGTCTACGGCATGGACGAGGTGAAGAAGGAAGTGATGACCAAGTGGACGCCGGACAAGGTGACCGACGTTACGGGCGTTTCGGAGGCGGAAGTCTTGAACGTCGCCAAGACGCTGGCCGAGAACCGGCCGGGCTTCATCATCTGGGCGATGGGGCAGACGCAGCACACCACCGGCAACGCGGTCGTGCGCGCGAGCAACATCCTGATGCTCGCGCTCGGCAACGTCGGGCGCTCGGGGGGCGGCTGCAACATCTACCGCGGCCATGACAACGTGCAGGGTGCAACCGACGTCGGCCCCAACCCCGACACGCTGCCGGGCTACTACCCGGTGGGGGTGCCCGGGTCGTGGGCGCATTGGGCCCGGGTGTGGAACGTGGATCTGAAATGGCTCCAGGACCGCTTCGCGCCGGGCATGATGGCCAAGCCGGGCATGACCGTATCGCGCTGGATCGACGGCGTGATGGAGAAGAACGAGAACATCGACCAGGATTCGAACATCCGCGCGATGTTCTACTGGGGACACGCGCCGAACTCGCAGACCCGCGGCCTCGACATGGTCAAGGCGATGAAGCTGCTCGACCTGTTGGTCGTCATCGACCCGTACCCGTCGGCCACCGCTGCCATGGCGGCGATGCCGGTCGAGGGCGTGCAGGAGAAGGCGGGCCGGGGCGTGTATCTGCTGCCCGCGGCGACGCAATTCGAGTGCGAGGGTTCGGTCACCGCGTCGAACCGCTCGCTCCAGTGGCGCGAAAAAGTGATCGATCCCTTGTTCGAATCGCGCTCCGACCACGCGATCATGCTGGCGTTCGCGAGGAAGCTCGGCTTCGAGGACCAGTTCCTCGGCAAGAAGGACGGCAAGCAGAACCTGCGCGTCGTCAAGGCGAAGGGCGGCTACGACGAACCGTCGATGGAAGACACGCTCAGGAACGAGATCAATCGCGGCGCGTGGACCATCGGATACACCGGCCAGTCTCCCGAGCGCCTGCAGGCGCACATGCGCAACATGCACGTCTTCGATGTGAAGACGCTGCGCGCCAAGGGCGGCAAGGACGCGAAGACCGGCTACGACCTGACAGGCGATTATTTCGGCCTGCCGTGGCCGTGCTACGGCAACGCCGCCTTGAAGCATCCGGGCACGCCCAACCTCTACGACACCTCCAAGCACATGATGGACGGCGGCGGCAACTTCCGCGCGCTGTTCGGCATGGAGAAGGACGGCGTGAATCTGCTCGCCGAGGACGGCTCGCATTCCAAAGGCGCCGACATCACCACCGGCTATCCTCAGTTCGACCACGTGCTCTTGAAGAAGCTCGGCTGGTGGGACGAGCTGACCGACGAGGAAAAGAAGGAGGCAGAGGGCAAGACCTGGGCCACCGACCTTTCCAGCGGCATCATCCGTGTCGCCATGAAAAACCACGGCTGCCATCCCTGGGGCAACGCCAAGGCGCGCGCCATCGTGTGGAACTTCCCCGACGGGATCCCGCAGCACCGTGAACCTCTCTACAGCACGCGGCCGGACCTGATCGACAAGTACCCGACCCACGACGACGTCAAGGTGCTCTGGCGCCTGCCGACGCTGTTCAAGTCGGTGCAGGAGAAGAACAAGAACATCGGCAAGGATTTCCCGATCATCCTCACTTCGGGTCGCCTGGTCGAATACGAGGGCGGCGGCGAGGAAACCCGGTCCAATCCGTGGCTCGCCGAGCTGATGCAGGACAACTTCGTCGAGATCAACCCGAAAGCTGCGTTGGACCGCCAGATCAAAAACGGCGAGTACGTGTGGGTGAGAACCCCCACCGGCGCGCGCCTGAAGGTGCAGGCACTCGTGACCGAGCGTGTCGGCCCGGATCACGCGTTCATACCGTTCCATTTCTCCGGCTGGTGGCAGGGCAAGGACATGCTGCCCTACTACCCGGACGGGGCCGCGCCCATCGTGCGCGGCGAGGCGGTCAATACGGCGACGACCTACGGCTACGACCGCGTCACGATGATGCAGGAATCAAAAACGACCGTGTGCCAGATCGAGCGGATAGCGTAGCGAAAAGGACAAGGAGACAACCATGGCGAGAATGAAATTCCTGTGCGACGCCGAACGCTGCATCGAGTGCAACGGTTGTGTGACCGCCTGCAAGAACGAAAACGAAGTGCCCTGGGGGGTGAACCGCCGCCGCGTGGTGACCATCAACGATGGGGTGGTGGGCGCGGAGAAATCGATCTCGGTGGCCTGCATGCACTGCTCGGATGCGCCCTGCATGGCGGTGTGCCCGGTGGACTGCTTCTACCGCACCGACGAGGGCGTGGTGCTGCACGACAAGGACCTGTGTATCGGCTGCGGCTACTGCTTCTACGCCTGCCCGTTCGGCGCGCCGCAGTTCCCGCAGGCGGGCGCCTTCGGCCTGCGCGGCAAGATGGACAAGTGCACCTTCTGCGCGGGCGGACCGGAGAAGGACCTCTCCAAGGAAGAGTTCACCAAGTACGGCTCGAACCGCCTTGCCCAGGGCAAGCTGCCGGCCTGCGCCGAGATGTGCTCGACCAAGGCGCTCCTCGGCGGCGACGGTGATGTCGTTGCCGATATCTACCGTCAGCGCGTATTCAAGCGCGGCAAGGGCTCGGAGGTCTGGGGCTGGGGCACCGCCTACGGCAAGCCCGACCAGCCCAAGGCGGCGGCGGGGGCGAAGTCATGACCGCTACCCGTAGACTCCTCATTACGGGGGCGGCCCTCATCTTCGCCTTCGGCCTTGGCGCCTGCGGCGAGCGGGATCAGGTCACCGTATACAAGCAGGGCAAGTACCAGGGCAAGCCCGACACCAAGCCTTGGGAGAACGACCCCGCTGCGGCCATTTACACCACGTCCAAGTGGGACAAGGGCAGCAAGACGGGCTGGGAATCCGCGGTCAAAACCCGCAACCTCGCGCAGAACGAATACACGCGGGCAGAATAAAGGAGCACGGTCGATGAAACCCATTGCGGTTTGGGGGCGTTCTTTCGCCGTCGCGCTGGCACTTGTCCTTCCGCTCGGCGGGACCTCTATCGCACAGCAGCCGGGTGAAACCCAGCAGCAGCGCGCGCTGTCGCAGCCGGGAAACAACGCGCCGGTCTGGCGCGAGGTGCGCTCCGGCAAGGAGGAGTACACCTCGCTCAAGGGCCGCGAGATGGGTGTCTTGGTGCAGACCTACGGAGAAACCTGGAGGCAGCTGCGCAACGCCTGGATCACGCCCATCGGCGGCTGGGTGTTCGCTTTCGTCGCAGCGATCATCGGTTTCTTCTACTGGCGTTCGGGGGCCGTGAAACTGCATTCCAGCCCGACGGGCCGGTTGATCGAGCGCTTCACGCCGATGGAGCGCTACGCCCACTGGGTGATGGGGATCAGTTTCGCCGTTCTCGGAGTCACGGGGCTGATCATGTGGGTCGGGAAGTACGTGCTGCTGCCGGTCATCGGCTATACGCTGTTCGCCTGGCTCACTCAGCTCTCGAAGCATCTGCACAACTTCGTGGGTCCGCTATTCGTTCTCAGCCTGCTCGTGTTCATCGTCATGTACGTGAAGGACAATATCCCCAAGGCATACGACTTCAAGTGGTTCGCGAATGCGGGCGGCATGTTCGGGGGCAAGCACGTTGCCTCCGGCAAGTTCAACGCCGGCGAGAAAGTCTGGTTCTGGGTCGGCGTGGTCGCGCTCAGCCTGATCGTGAGCGCGAGCGGCCTCGTTCTCAACTTCCCCAACTTCGATCAGGTGCGCTCGGTGATGATCGTAGCCAACCTCGCGCACCTGGTTTCGGCGGCCGCCGTGATGACGCTCTCGCTCGGCCACATCTACATGGGGTCGATCGGCGTGGACGGGGCCTACGAGTCGATGCGCTACGGCTACGTGGACGAGGCCTGGGCGAAAGAGCACCACGAGCACTGGTACAACGATGTCAAATCCGGGAAGATCAAGGCCGGGACGGCCATGGGCCAGCCGGGCGCGACGCAGGCTCAGCACTGAGGAGAGGGAAGCCCCATGAATATTCGTATCGTGATCATGAGCATTGCGATGGCAGCGACCGCAGGCGCAGTCTGGGCGAAGCTGCCCGCCGCACCGGCGGATCCGGCCAAAGCCGAGGCCAAGGCGAAGGCGGATGCGGCAGCGAAGCAAAAAGACGCGGAGTCGCTCGGAAAGGCCCAGGACAGAGCGGTGGCGAACTATCGCAAGAACAAGGGCATCAAGGCGCCGGCGTCCATGGCGGGCAAGAAATAGTGGCGTAGAGTGGCGCCCGGCCCGACACCACGGGAGAAAAAATGAAGCTCGCCATTGCCGCAGCGACGGCAATCGGTTTGCTTGCGGGATGCGCGATGATGGGGGGTGGCGGCCCGAGCGCGAAGGCGACACTGCAGGCGACTAAGGGCAACAGCGCAGCGGGCACCGTCACCTTCACTCAGAAGGGCGACAAGGTGCAGGTGGTCGCCAACATCACCGGCCTGAAGCCCGGTCAGGAACACGGCTTTCACATCCACGACAAGGGCGATTGCAGCTCGGGCGACGGCATGAGCGCCGCGGGCCACTACAATCCCCTCGGCAAACCGCACGCGCATCCGTCCACGGCCAATCGCCACGCCGGAGATCTTCCGGCGCTCAAGGCAGACAGCTACGGCAGTGCGACGCTCTCGACCGAACTCGACGTCATTACCGTGACAGACGGACCGACCAGCATCATCGGCAGGGGCCTCATCGTGCATGC
>Ga0105252_10000889_pt1 | contig 15574 bp, 16 predicted proteins | sample EasRivMeERMZT100_FD_89675 | JGI IMG/M metagenome (GOLD analysis project Ga0105252, IMG submission 89675) | Soil microbial communities from meander-bound floodplain in the East River, Colorado, USA - East River MetaG ERMZT100 | ecosystem: Environmental > Terrestrial > Soil > Floodplain | place... | reverse complement strand
ATATTATTTTTGCAATGTGTTTAATTGCAGGAATATATTTCGGAATGAAAAGAATGAAGAGATACTATTTTGAAAGGGGGTATTTCTAAAATGGCTGAGATGAGGCCTGGTTACAAGGCGCTTATAATATTTTTAATGGGATTTGGATTCTATATTCTTACAGGTGATGTGAGCATTTCACTTTTGCTTATTATTCTGTTTGGTTATTTTGAGTTCAGAAAAAAAGGTAATCATTACTAATTTTCTTAAAAAATCTAGAAACATTTAAATACTTAAAAAATTTTTACTCTATGATGGTGATAAGAGGGGCTTATTTGTTTGTTATAGCTATTTTGGCTGTTTCAATGTTTTCTTTTGGGTATATGTTTGGTCTTCCAGAGACAAGTTCTACTACATCTTCTTCTTTGAATTATGAAGGATATGTTTGTATTTCTAAAAATGGTGAATTGATTGAATGTTCTCACAACTTGCTTTACAGCAATGGAAAGAACATGACTCGAGATTATTTGGGTGCGGGTAGCAGTGGTGCAATTCTTAATATTTCCTTATGTAATGCAACTTCTGGAGCTGGATGTGGAACGCCTGTTGCTGCTGGTACTGAGACTTTTAGCTTATACACGAGCTGTGGATTGAACAGTGCACAGGGAACCTATGGAGCAATCCCTAATACTCCTGGTAACTGGTCTGTTGCAAAGACATTTACTGCAACATGTGACAGCTTGGAAATTAACTCTACTAGATTGACAAATACCAGCGGGGCAATATTTGCTGGGAATACTTTTTCGGTAGTAACTTTACAGACCAATGATCAGCTTACAATCAATTGGACATTGATGGTAAGTTAATTTTGTTTTAACTGCTGATTTAGCTTTTTTTGAAATTTTGGAAAGGTATATATACTCTTTTTTATTTAATTGAGCATTAATGCTCAACATTAATAGTGAACATTAGTGCACAATGAAAAATACGAAAGTAACAAAGAGAGATTTAGTTGTAAATCTTCTGAAAAAAGATACTGATGGACTTACATTAGTGGACATAGCTAAAAAACTTAATATTTCTAGAAATACCGTTGCTGTTGTTATAGCGGAACTTAGAGGCGCTGATTTGATAAGAATAAGACCTGTTGGAATAGCTAAATTACATTACTGGAAGGGTGGAGCATGATTAGGAAGTATTTTGTTATATTTGCATTGATAACTTTCGGGATATTATTGTCTAATAGTGCCCATGCTGCAATAATAACTTCTGAGTTAGTTCCTAATGCTGTGGCACATCCTGCAACAAATGGTACTCGCGCTGATACTGGCGGTTTTGGTTTTACAGCACAGTCTCTTATGACTGCTGCGCAAATAACTAACCTTAATACTTCCAATGCTAGAACATATATGCCTGCTAGTGCCAGCGCTTCAGTTGACACTTTTGTATATGTTAATTTTACATTGCCTAGTTATGAAAAGATTACTGGTGTGTTTGTTACAACAATAATGAATACTTCTGCTGCAGGGCACATGAAGGGAACAGCTTTGTTCAATTACACCTCTAATCTATGGTTAAGGGTCAATACCAGTTTTGGAGCAATAGGCACTTTGAACACTACCTTACACAATTTGACTTTATCTACAAACTACTCTACAGACTTTATTTCTGGAAATAATCTTGCTTTGATGGCTTATCAGAATAGTACTGCTAACGGAAACATAGGTATTGATTTTATGTCAGTTAATTTTACTTATGAACCTTCTCAAAACCCTTGGATAAATTTGACTGCGCCGGTTAACGGAACTACAATTACTTCTGCTACTATTAGCTTTAACGCAACATTCACAGATAATTTTGCTCTTAGAAATGCTACATTGTTTATATGGAATTCAAGTTTTGATTTAATCAATCAGACTAATAGGTCTATTATTGGTTTAACAGATGGGGTTAATATTACAGTAACTTTGCCTTACACAGGTACTTTCTATTGGAACTATTTTGCTGTTGATAACTCAAGCAATGCTGCAATGAATTCATCTAACTTTACTTTGACTTATGCTGATACTATCGCTCCTGTTGTTACTATAAATCATCCTGCAAATGATACCATTGACCCGCCGATATTATTCAATGTAACTTTGAATGAAAATGGATTATGTAACTTCACATTGAATAATGGTTTGTTTAATTACACAATGCAGAACAATGGAAACAGGGACTTTAATGCAACTAATGCAAGTATTGCAGATGGACAATATATTGTAAGATATTACTGTTTGGATACTTCTGGGAATTTGAATTCTACTACAAATAGAACATTTGTAGTCTTTGATTCATTTACAGCAGTTACAATAAATGTTAGCAATGCTCTTTCTTTGATTACTAGTAACGCAGACAAAGGTAATATGTTCAAGACTTCTACATTAGGGCTTTTATTCAGCGAGAGAGTAAGTAAGTTTTCAGGTATTTTGAAATTAAATTCTCAATCTATAGGGATCAATGGTTCTGCTTCAAGAACTGGAAGATTGTTTAGATTGAATAATTTACAATTGACAATTAATTCTGCTATTTCTAGATTTGCTAATCTATTTAAGAGAAATTCTCAAACTGTTACTGTTGGTTCTTCTACATCTAAATTAAGAGCTGTATTTAGTACTCAAAATCAAAGGCTGACTATTGATAATGCTATTTCTAGATTAGCTAGAATGTTTAGAATTCAAGGGCAGGTAGTTAGTGTGAATGCTGAGGGAGCTGATGCTGGAGGAATATTGAGATACTTTGTTGAGTTTGCAGAACAAATCAATATTCGAAATAATATTCAGAAATTGGCTAATTTGTTTAAGTCACCTTCTCAAGCTCTTAATTTGAACAGCATTGGAAATAGAATATTTGGTGTATTGAAACTTCCTTCACAAATGATGCAGTTTAACATTGGTGTTGGAGATAGATATGGAACTAGAAGATCACCAACTCAGGGATTTGTTATAAGTGCTGCTACTGGAAGAATTGGAAATGTTTTCAGAATTTCAACTAACATTCTTTCTTTAAACAATGCAATTAGAAAGAACTATGGAGTCAGTAGGGCAACTGCACAGAGTGTTAGTGTTGGAAATTCTGTAAAGAGAATGGGCAAGATATTTAGAATATCTACTCAGCAAGTCTTCATTGAAAATGCAGTTAGACGTGTAGGAGGATTATCTAGATACTTGATAGAGATAGCTCAAAACTTGACTCTGGGAAACAGAGGAAATAGAAATAGCCATCTGTTTAAAGGATTCTCTGATTTGATGCGATTTTTGTTTGGAACAACTGGTGAAATGACAGAGGGTCAGGCTGTAGGAGGAGGTTCTAGTGGCGGAACTACTGGTTCTGGAGGTAGTAGTGAAGATGGGTATTCCCTTTTGGTTCCGGAGACTTCGTTAGGTAAATTGAACAAAGCATTTACTTTGGAAATATTGCTTGAAAAACCAATTACTTTCTACTTAGGAAAAGGACAAGTGCATTCTATAACTCTTGTTGAGCTGAATAGCGAGAATGCTACATTTGTTGTTGAGAGTACTCCTCAAATAGAGACATTATCTTCCGGAGATGAAAGAATATTTGACTTCAACAAAGACGACCTTGATGACTTGCGTATGGGATTAGTATCTATTGATATTATAAATAATAAATCTATTATTAAAATTTCTCCTTTGAATGGTGCTGATAAACTAACAAGTTTGATTATTGATCCTCAAAGAATACAAGTCTCGTTAAGACAGGGAGAAACGACAAACAGAGAAATTTACATCAAAAATACTGGATTAAAAGATGTAAAACTTAAATTTGAGGCTGAAGGCATAAATGAATATGTGAAAATGTCTGAAAGTGAAATAGAAATTAAAGCTGGTCAATCTAAAGTCTTGAATGTAGACTTCCTTATTAGAGAAGATACTAGACCTGATTTGTATATAGGTAAAATTGTTGCCTCTGGCTCTGGATTTGAAGAAGAAATATTGATAGCAATAGATGCTTCATCCAAGAGTGCTCTTTTTGATATTAAATTAGATATATTCAAAGGTAAAATAATAAGCTCTGGTGATAGCATACTTGCAAATATTCAGATGCTCAACTTTGGTAAAGAAGGAAGAGTTGATGTTAATCTTTATTACACAATAAGAAATTTCCAGACTGGAAGAATATATGAGCTTGGAGATGAGACTTTAGCTATAGATACTCAGATTAATTTTGTTAGAGAGTTTAAAACTCCTTCAACTTTGAAATCTGGAATTTACCTATTGACTGTAAGAGCTGTATATCCTGGCGAGTTCAATTCTGAAACGGGTGTTACAAGAGAAACAGTAGTTACTGGTGGAGTAATTAACGAGATTGATAGGAATAATATAGTAACCAGTAGCGCTTGGTTTACGGTAATTAATTCGTACAGCTTGTTTGTTTACATAATTCTTATCATAGTTGTAATTGTAACTATTGTTGTTTCAATAACTCACTTGAAGAAAAAGAGACTATTTGCTCATAGGCACCATGCTTTGAATCTTGGAAGCTTTAGAAGAATGTTTAGAGATGCTACATCTTGGATAGGTAGATTTAGTCGTAAATTTGTCCAAGTAGTCAAGGAAAGTTTCAGACCAAGTCATAAACACGCTGGATCTGGTCACAAGCGTATATCTCTAAGTAGAAGAGAACCAAATGTTGTAGTTACTCCTAGGAGTACTGAAACAGTTGAAAGAAGTGTTCCAGTAAGTAATGTAAGAATTACTCCAAGAACTCCAGTAACTAGACAAAGAGGATTGTACAAGCCAATATTCACACCAGATAATAAAGAAATTGCTCCTCCAGCAGAACAGCCATTTACATTCGTGCAACCGAGTTCTGATAATAAAGAGTCAGAACCTGCAAGTCAGGCAAGTCAGGAGAGTAGTAGAGGTATGAAAGAAGTTACTCATGAGAATACTCAGGAAAATAGTAGAAACATGCAGGAAGTAACTCATGAGCAAGAAAGTAGTAAGAATATGAAGGAAGCAATTAATGAACGTAATGAAGAGACTAGCAGAAATATGCAAGAAGTTACACACGATACAGAAGAAAAGAAAGACGAGGGTAATCAAGAAAGTAAAGACGAAAAAGATAAGAAAAAGAAAAAGTCAATAGATGAAGATGAAGAAGATTATGGTCCGGCTAATTGGAAGTGATTAATTTTATTAAGGCATATCCGCATATAAGTTTATGAAAATACCTTTATGGTTAAAGTATGGATTGATAACTCTTATTCCATTACTTATCTTTTTAGCATTAATATCCTCTTCCAAAATATTAACTGCTGAATCTCCAAAATTAATATTATACCCTTTTCAAATAATCTTTTTTATTTGTTATTTCTTTATTAGATTTGTATATTCTATCCCACTTTATTTACTAAAAAACTTTATTCCATATTCAGCATTGATAAGAGATGGTGAGATTCCATTTCCAACACCCTTAGGAATTGCAATTGATGTACTTGTGTGGTTTATTATTGGAGCCTTAATGGGTTACTTTGGTCAGAAAAGAAAAAATAAGAGATGATTTTATAAAATCAGGAGCTACAGTATTATCATGAAAAAAATATCATCAGGCGTTGTACACAAGATGCCTGCAGATCTGAAGAAGGTCCTTACAAGTTTTCCGAAGGCGCGAGCAGCATGGGAAGATCTAACTCCGTTAGCAAGAAATGAATGGATATGTTGGGTTGAATTTCCGAAGAAACAAGAAACTAGAGATGACCATGTTAAGAGGACTGCTGAAGAACTCATGGAAGGTAAGAGAAGGCCTTGTTGTTGGATTGGATGTATACATAGAACAGATAAGAAGATTGGCCCTTCGATACGGGGGATACTTAATAGAAGAAGGTGATTACTTATGATTTTCAAATAGTCCTGCGAAGATAAAAATAATACCTAAAGATCCAGAGATTAATGCAAGAATAATAAAATTTGATAAAGCGCCAATACCTAATAAACCCATCTCCTTAGGAATAACAAAAAAAGAAATATAACTTAGCAGTAAAAAACCAAGACCAAAAACAATCCATTGGTGTCTATTCATAATTCTGTTAAGATTTGCCAACTTTAAATAAGTTGCCTAAATAAGGTTTTAATTGATACGCCCGTCCCGGCGAGTCCACCATTTTGCGATTTGTTTGGGCTTTTTTATGTACAAGTTTAGTACAAGATTATTAGGATCTCGAGGATATTTAAGCATTGTCGAGGTTGAGAATATCAAGTAAGATTGTTATTGGTTGTTTTCTGAAATAAACTTTGAGATGCTGCAAGCCATAAAGAAAGCAATACCCCTAACATTATAAGAAAGTCCTTTAAATCATTATTTGATACATAAATCAAATAATAATACCCCCCAGCAAGAATTGTAAAACTTATTGCTAAATTAAAATGTAGCACCTTATTTTTTACCCATGGTTCTTTAATTTGGAAAAGATAATGGAGTACCTCAAAAAATGCTCTGAAAGTTAAAGTCGTGTAGCCCAAAATAACCAAGATTAATAATAAAACTTGTCCGTAGAATGCCCCGGATCCAAAACCATTTTCGGATAAGTAAGGCATTACTGCGCCAAAAGTGGTATAAGAGAACATATCAAAAGGTAAAACAAAACTTAGAATTGAGAATGCTTTTTGTCCTCCTTCCAATCGCGACCAGAAGAAGAATAAAAGCAATAAGAAAACAACAAAAATTACTAATCCTATTAAAATAAAATAATCTGTCAGACCATTAATAATTAGAGGTATTGAAAAAGAAATAATAGATAGAAAAAATAATAAAAAACCCATCAAGATATCATAAATTTTTATCTTTACCTTTTTATCTTTACCTTTTTGAAGTATTCGTGATTCAAACAGAATTTGCCTAATAGCTAAAAGCAATAGAATAATTCCTCCAAATAACCACCTTAAATTGACTGTTTTAAAAACATAAAAAATAACCAATAAGATAGAAATTAAAGAAAAGAAAAGTATTTCTAAAACTTTATTTTTTTCCTTCATTTTAGATTATTCTTTGGATTTATACTTCCACAAGTATACTCCAACCAATATTGTTACAATTAACAAGAATACTCTTAGATTATTGCTCATTTGATAAGTTGAACAGATCCCCAAACCTATAAGAATAATAAAGATTGATAATATTTTGTAAAAAACGTATTTAGTAAGTGCCATTTCGTTTGTTGAACTCATTTTTATTCTTCATAGTTCTTCTTAAAATAAAATAAGCTAGAATTATAACCGCTAAACCAACTAACAAAAAGCCATTTAATAATTTACCAACATAAAAGCTATAGATTCCACCTAAAAAACCCAAAACAACAATGATGTCTAGAATTGTAAAGAAAGTCCTTCTTCTTTGTCTTCCTTCGTAAGCTTCTCTCTGTTTCATTAACATGATTTCTGCTTTTGCTTGTTCGCGTGGGCGACCATGGATTTTTACCTTACCTTTGAATCTTGTTCGTCCAATACTCATGTTTAACCTATGAAAATGAAGTTTATAAAATTATTTAAGGCTTAGAGGAATAAAAGTTGATTAGAACTGTGAATTTTGGTCGCAATTGCAATAACTAACATATCTTATGTCTCCAACCTTTCCGCAGGTTACTTTGTTTATTTCAATATCATATGTATCCATTACTCCTATCGTTGAAGAAGGATTAGGAATAGGATTCATTACCTTTTGATAAATAACTCCGTCTTTTACATAAAAACCATTGTAATATATCCAGGGTATTTGAAGAAACTTTGTCCCATCATTTAAAATAAATACGCATTTATTATTCTCTAATTTATCTTGCGTTACTTGCTCTCCGCAGTCAAAAAGAGCTTCTTGGGGCAATTCTTCAATTGGAACATCTGGATATTCTGCATCGGTCTCTGCACAGTATTTGAAACCCCCGCTATAACTACATCCTTGTATGGCACATAACCAACCAACTGTGTCTCCACCCATATTTTCATTTTGCCCCTCTACAGGTTTTATTAGTGAAATTATTGCTAAAGAAATAAAGAAAAGTAAAATTATTGAAGAAACAAAAAATTGCCATTTTTTCCATATTAATTGTTTATTTACTAAAATATCCTTTTTAGCAGATATTAGAAAACCAATCATTCCACCTATTAGCAATCCTTCAAATGGAAGGAGATAAAATAATATTAACCCGCCTTCAGGATTACTAGCAATTGCTCCTCTGGCTAGAGGGAATAGAGTATTGGATATTGTGGAGAATAGTTCATGGCATAAATTTCCTTTGCAAACACTAAACTCAAAATAATTCAAAGCTAAAAACAATGGGAAAAATAAAACTAAACAAATTATACTGCTAATAATTATTGTCTTAGCTTTTACCACAATAATATAAATAATATGTAGTTATAAGTGTTACTTTTTAAATTAATTGTATAAAACTTGTATAAAAAGCCCATCAAAATCGCATGATAGTATTACGCCCGTCCCGGGAATCGAACCCGGCTCTTAGCCGCGACAGGGCTACGTACTAACCGATATACTAGACGAGCTTGTTATACTTTATTTGATAAAAAAGAGACTTTTAAACCTTACTTGTCTTCTTGTTTTTACATAAGGATTAAATAATCTCGATTTTAAGAGGTATTATGAATTTCAAACCGACAAAATGGAAAGTAATTGTTTTGATACTGGTTCTCCTTATTACTCGCTTAGCTCATTTTATTTATCTCTCAAATGAGGATTCAAATTTAGTGGTAATGACTGCTCCGGGTATTTTTGCATACTTAATTTGGAGTTTATTTGAAAAGAGAGCTAAAAACACTAAACATCAACGTGCATAACTTTGTCTGTTTGAGCAAAGTTTATATAAGGCTATATTCTGGCTGAAATATGAATAAAGGTATACTAATTGGTTGTATTGCATTAATTGTGATTGGGGTTTTCCTTATTGTGATTGCAATTACTGCTGATGCTGGAGTTACTGGAAATGTAATTGCTGATGGAGATGAAGTTAAAACATTTACTATTACTGGAGAGAATTTCAAGTTTATGATGGATGGCGTTGAAAATCCTGATATTGTTGTAAATGAGGGAGATACTGTTAGAATTGAGTTTACAAGTACCGATGGTCTTCATGATTGGGTTGTTGATGAATTTACTGCTGCTACAGAACAAGTAAGACCTGATGCAGAGCCTACTTTTGTTGAGTTTGTTGCTGATGAAGCTGGAACTTTCGAGTATTACTGCAGTGTCGGTAAACATAGAGAAATGGGAATGAAAGGCAATCTTATTGTTAATTAATTCTCTCTATTTATTATTGTTAAACTTTGAATATTAAGCCGTGTATGTGAAATATATGATTATGTAGTGCCTTTATAATAGTGACAAATAGAAGGATTTAAATAGTTTGAAATGCTCTATAAATTATGGAAAAAAGAGATAGAATTGGAGAAGCTTATGCATTTTTTGATTGCGAGGCATCCAAAGAAGATATAGAAAAAGAGATTCCTCTTATTAGAAGGGTTGCTCAAATACCTAATGAATTGGAGCTTCGTTTAATAGATGAAATTAGCTTAGATAGAGATGAAGAATTAAGACAAATTGCTGATGAAGCGAGAGATACTGGCATGAAATATATTATGAGTGCTAATTACCCTAATGCAACTAATCTAAAAACAGCAGATGAATTGGGAGCAGTATTAAATCAAGCATATCAATCACCTCTTTTCAAACCAGGAGATGAATTTAGAGGTGGAATATTCTATAAAGAAAAAGGCAGATACGTTCCTAGAGATTAACTAATAACATTTATACAAAGTTGATTGATATCAACATGCATAAACTTTGCCTTCTTGAGCAAAGTTTATATATAGTTTCTAATATACATGTTTATGAAAAGAAGAATGATGCATCATCATAAATCTCATTCCGATAATGGCATGACTATGCATTACAAACAAGGCGATTTGAAGCCATATGCTCTTGGACATGCAATGGGAATGATGAGCATGATTATTCTCGTATTTTATGGGTTATTTGTTTGGTTTGGAAGTTATGAGTCTGCTTTTGTAATTGCTAAGTATCCAATTGCTTTTTCATTCTTTGATTGGACAATGTTGTTTGGATTAGTTCAGAGTTATGTGATGTTCTATGTAACTGGTTGGGTATTTGCTAGATTGTATAATAGCGTTTAATTTTTTATTTGAGTAATTTGTTTTTGCAATTTATTGAACAGCAATTATGTTGAGATTTTTGACAATCTGGGCAGATAAAGATTCTTTTGTTACAGGTTTTAACTTTGCAGTTTGTGTATTGGTCTGACTTTATTTTGCAATGAATACATGGGCTTATGGGGTTTTCTTTTTGACCCACATTTGAAGTTAGTCTTTTGTCGAAAACGAAACAAGTTCCTTCCCAAATTGTGTTGGGAAGTTTTTGACAGAAGTTGATTATTCCTCCGTGAAGCTGTGAGACATTTTTGAAGCCTTGCTGTATCATATATGCACTTGCTTTTTCACATCTTATTCCGCCAGTGCAATACATTGCAATTGGAGTATCTTTTGATATTTTCATGTTGTCTACAAAATTAGGAAACTCGCGAAATGAATCTATGTCTGGTGTGACTGCATTTTTGAATTTTCCCGCATCACTTTCATAGTTATTTCTGGCGTCTAAGATTACAACTTCTTTATTTTTTGATAATTTTAAGAATTCTTTAGGGGAAATGTGCTTTCCAATATTATTCATGTTTAGTTTCTTGTCCATTCTTATTATTTCGTTTTTTACTTTTATTTCTAATTTATTGAATGGATGGTCTAGTGCTGTTTCTTCTTTGAATTCAATATCTTTGAATTGTTTTTTCAAGTTTGACTTATATTTTGCTATTTGCTGCTTTGTTCCTGAGAAAGAACCATTTATTCCTTCTTTTGCGATTAAGAGTTTTCCCTTTAGATTTAGTTTGTTGCAGAGCTCTAGCTGTTCTTTTCTTAACTTGATTGGATTTTCTATCTTTTTGAATTGATAGAACAAAATTATTGTTTTCATTAAAATATTGAATTTTATTGTTATTTATGCCTTACTATATGGAATTGTCTGACAATCTTTCTCGGATTTGTTTGATATGAAGTCTACCTTCGTCTTTTAGGCTTTTTTTACTGAAATTATCTCTGACTAACATGCTTGCTATGTAATCTCCGCCTAAGTAGTGAGGCATTATCACATAATCTGCTCCTTTTTTGTATAGCTCTAGAGCGTTGTGGATTAGACTTGTTGTTGCTATGAATACAATATCTTTATTGTTGAGTGCGTTCATTACATTTACATTTGCAGAGTAATCTGGTATTGTTGAGATTATCATTTTAGCTGAATTGAGATTTATTGCTTTAAGGAATTCTGAATCGTTGACATCTCCATAAACACAGCTTATTCCTTTCTTTGACAAGTTCATTATTGTCATTGGGTTGTAATCTACTACCAAGTATTTTTTGTGTGTGAGATTGAATGCTTTTACTAAATTAAATCCTAGTCTGCTGTATCCTAACAATATGATATCATATTTTTCTGTCTTGTTGTGATTTCCTAGTCTTGCTCTTTTTCCGTCAAATAATCCTAAGAATCTCGATATTGAATTGTAAATAGGTGCTGAGAAATATATTGCATAACTGCTTAGAGATACTGTTATTAGAGTTACTAAGACTGTTAGAGAGAATATTGATTGGTCTATGTGTCCTAGAGCGAATCCCATTAATATGACTATAAGTGAGAATTCACTTACTTGAGTTAATGAAGTTCCAATCATGAAGTTTGTTCTTTTCTTGAATCCAAATGAGCGTGTAAGAGCCATTACAATTACAGGTTTTATTACTAATATGAAAATTGAGAATATTGCTGCTTGCTTTATCAGAGAGGATGTAATTGGGCCAGTTAATTGAGCGCCAAAGTATACAAAGAATAGAATTACGAAAAAGTCTCTTATTCCTTTTACTTTTGATTTTATTTCTAAACTGTATTTAGAAGAAGCAATTACCATTCCTGCAATTAGTGCTCCTATTTCTGTTGAGAGATTTGTTATTTCAAATAGTGCACTAACGACGAATGCCCAGGCTATACTGACTAGGAATAGAACTTCTTGGTTCTTTGCTGCGAATTTGAGAAGTTTTGAAAATATAAAGTGGCCGACTAAAAAGACTAGGCCTATCATTAGGATGAATTTTGTTACTTGGATGAGTATGCCTGAAGTTCCGCCTGTTGAAATTACTGGGATTATCATTAATGCTAGAGCTGCGATAAAACTTTCTATTATTAATATTCCAAGTGCTATTTGTCCGTGTAAAGTATCTAGCTCTTTTTTGTCTGAAAGTATTTTTACAACTACTACTGCACTTGAAAATGAGAATGCTAGTGCGATGTATAAGGCTGGGACTAATGAGAATCCTAGTGCTTGTGCGATTAGGAAGCTTGCTGAACATACAATTGCAACTGTAGCTATTCCTCCTACAACTGATGCTCCTCCGACGCTTTTGAAAATTCTGAAGTCAAGACTTGTTCCTATTATGAATAGAAGAAGAGATATTCCAACTCCTGCTAATGACTGCAAATATGTTGAAGGATCTATTAGATTTAGTATTAATGGGCCTACTGCAACACCTGTAAGAAGATATGCTATTATTGGGGGCTGTCTTATTACTCTGCCTAAAAGGGCGATTATAGCAGCTATGCCCACTATTAGCCCAATTTGTGAAAGTAAAGTCTCCATCGCCTCTATTATTAAAGAATAGAAACAATTTTAAATGTATTGCTCTTTACCTCTATTAATGGAGTACAAAAAAGAGGATAATTTCTTTTGGGCAGTGTGCCTTTCAATCTTTGCCTTTTGTTTTATGTTCTTGGGCGTAAGAATGAGTCTGTTGTATTTTGTAGCCGGATTCGGTTGCTTGATATTTGCAGTAAGCTATTGGGCAAAGGTTAAAAAGCAAGTTTCTCCCAAAAAAGTACGCTTTAAACAGGAATAATATTACTTTTTCTGTTTGTTAGCATTCATGGTTATCTCCTTAAACTGAGATGACAGAGTCCGGTTCCGCGGCGGAGCCGGGCTCACCTTTTTTTACTAAAATTTAAATATATGATATACTTGTGTTTTACATGGCTGATAAAAAGAAGCAGATGAAGAAAGATAAGAAGAAAGGGAAAGAGATGAAAAAGGAAAACAAGAAGGACGTTTGTGAATTTTGCTGATAGATTTTTATACTTGTTTTATTGATATTTCCTGTGGGTGATGGATATTATTCTCTTGATGCTGGCAAGGTAATTTCTTCTTTTGGGTCTAACAAAGATAATGGATTGACTTCAGATGTTGCTGCTGCTAGATTGCATGATTTTGGATTAAATGAAATAAAACGTGAAAGTACCGTAAGTGCTTTTGCAATATTTTTTAGGCAGTTTAAAAGTTTTATAATTTATCTTCTTATATTTGCACTTGTTATTTCTGCTTTTCTTAGAGAGTATGTAGATGCAGGTGTTATATTTGCTATTCTTATATTAAATGCTACATTTGGGTTTATTCAAGAATACAGAGCTGAGAAATCAATTGAGTCTTTGAAGAAACTTTCTTCTTTGAAGGCGCGAGTTATCAGAAACAAAGAACTGATTGAAATTGATTCCAAAGAGCTTGTTCCTGGAGATATTGTAGTTGTTGAATCTGGAGATAAAGTTCCTGCTGATTCTAGAGTCATTGAAAGTTATTCTCTATCTTGTTTGGAGTCTTCACTTACTGGAGAATCAAATCCTTCTGGAAAAATTGCTGATGCACTGCCTGCTGGGCTAACAATTAATGATCAGAAGAATATGATTTTTGCTGGAACTAATGTAACGAATGGAAGAGGAATATGTGTTGTAACTTCAACTGGAATGAAAACACAGCTCGGAAATATTGCTTATTTGCTTAATGATGTAAAGAAAGAAAGTACTCCTTTGCAAATTAAACTTGATAAGTTTGGTAAATTTGTAGGTTATTGTGTTATTCTTATTTCAGTTCTTATTTTTCTTATAGGATTTTTTAGAGAAGGACTTCTTGGTGAATTGCTTGCTGGAGATTATTCCGGATTCTTTGATCATGCTGAAACATGGCTCATAACTGCAATAGCTCTCGCTGTTGCAGCTGTTCCTGAAGGTTTACCTGCGGTTGTTACTATATCTCTTGCAATTGGAGTAAAAAGACTTCTGAAGAAAAATTCTCTGATTAGGAGATTGCCTTCTGTTGAAACTTTGGGTGAGACTTCAGTTATATGTTGTGATAAAACAGGCACTTTAACTAAAAATGAAATGACTGTAAGACAAATTTTTGTTAATGAAACTGATTATTCTGTTTCTGGTGAAGGATATTCTGATAATGGATTGATTTCTTTACATGGGAAAAAGTTTACTGAAAAAGAGTCATTGATTTTGAAGATTGGTGCTTTGTGCAATAATGCTTTTTTACATAAAGAAGGAAATAATACAACTATAACTGGAGATCCTACAGAAGCTGCTTTGCTTGTGAGTGCTGCTAAATTTGGAATGGATTATAAGAAATTGCGTGACGAGTTTACTAGAGTAGATGAAATTCCATTTGATTCTGGAAGAAAGATGATGAGTACTGTCCATAAGGATGGAAAGAAATTTTTGTTCTATACTAAAGGGGCCCCTGAAAGAGTTATTGATAAGTGTACTCATATTCTAATTGGCTCTAAAGTGCATTTGTTGACTGCTAAAATGCGCCAAAATATTCTTGCTAAAAATAAACTGTATGCTTCTTCTGCATTGAGGGTTCTTGGATTTGCATACAAGATAATTTCAAGTAAAAAATCTGATGAAAGGAATTTGATATTTGTAGGATTGCAGGGAATGATTGATCCTCCTAAGCCTGAAATAAAAGATTATATGCAATTGACAAAAAAAGCTGGAATTAGAGTTATAATGATGACTGGAGATAATATCAATACTGCAAGCGCTATTGCAAAAGAGATAGGTCTTTTTGGGGAGAGTATAGATGGGGCTCATTTCATGCAGCTTGGGGATATAGAAAAAAGAAAAATGATTGAGACAACAAATATATTTGCAAGAGTTGAACCTGGACAGAAATTAGAGATTGTTAAGATTCTTCAATCTAATGGGGAGATTGTCGCAATGACTGGAGATGGAGTAAATGATGCTCCTGCTTTGAAGTCTGCTGATTTAGGTGTTGCAATGGGAATCAAGGGAACTGACGTTTCTAAAGAAGCCAGTGATATGGTTTTGATGGATTATTATTTCTCGACAATAGTTTCTGCTGTTGAAGAAGTGAGAGGAATTTATTCTAATATACTTTCTTTTGTTAAATATTTGATTGCTTCTAATCTAGCAGAAGTTTTGATTGTTTCTCTTGCAATATTGTTTGGAATGCCTTTGCCATTGACCGCTTTGATGCTTCTTTGGATAAATTTAGTTACTGATGGGCTTCCTGCTTTGGCATTGGGTGTTGACCCTTACCCAAAGAAGATGATGGAAAGACCTCCTAGAAGAAAGAATGAACCAATATTAACTAGAGCAAGAATGTTAAGCACGATTT
>Ga0105252_10000887_pt1 | contig 15637 bp, 24 predicted proteins | sample EasRivMeERMZT100_FD_89675 | JGI IMG/M metagenome (GOLD analysis project Ga0105252, IMG submission 89675) | Soil microbial communities from meander-bound floodplain in the East River, Colorado, USA - East River MetaG ERMZT100 | ecosystem: Environmental > Terrestrial > Soil > Floodplain | place... | reverse complement strand
GCCGCATATTCATTGATCCATGTTGACGCCGCGCACCAGACATCTCTGTGACTGCGAGATAGGTCGCTTTTCACTCTCAAACCAACCAAACGTTGAGGTACTTCTGACCGAATGAAGGTTGATTTTCGTCCGCCCTGGATGAACATGAGTAATCACTAGGTCATCTTCCTAAGAATGAAAACCGACCTAAAAATGCCAAAAATCAACCTAACATGACAATTGCGGCCTGCCCTTTATGCCCAGGTGTGGCGTGAGATATCTGTCATTGTCATCAATCCCGGTGGGCATCTGAATTGCCACTCATTGTCAAGATCGTATCGCATTGCAACATGGCGGCGCGTGGTGAAGCGCAGCGCGAAACCCATCGCGAACTATACAGTGGTCACTTCCAGGTCTGCCGGCAACATCACAGTGTCTCATTTTGCGTACTCACCCGCCACTGCTGCTATGATATTCATGAGCAATTCCATGATTCCAGCATCGACAACAAGACAAGGCAATCTTGTCAATCTGATTGGTGCTATAAGATGCGTAGATATTGAAGCCAGGCAATCAATATTCACTGAAGTGCGTATGGTTTCGCAGCGACGTCGACAGATCGATACCTCGTCTGTCACTCTGCAGCTCCAGATCTGACGTACGATAGGTGAACTACTTCTATGACGGTGAGCTGATGCCATCTATGTGCATGTGATATCTATTGTGGGCTGGCATGTGGACGCGTGTGGGATGGCAATTGACGATCGCGAATTGATCCTTGTGTTGGCCGACTAGCGCTGGATAACACGATGCGCAAACGCGGCAGCGCATGGAATGTACAGGAGGGAGACAGTCCTTGAGTCCTTGGAAACGTATAGAATTGTGGTTGTTGGGTGCGGGTTCTGTACAGCAATACATTTCTTTGCGGTCACACAAGATCGTACAATTGCGTGAAGGGAGATACATATTGCGCGAACGGCAACGCAACAAGATCGTGATTTCAGATGTACATATGGACATGGGTATTGGCATCGAAGTGGCGCAACTCCGGCTATATCATGGTGGCACCCCGTGACTGGGCATTCGAGAAAACGGAGTCGACGCCGGGACCGCATTCTTCGCGGCGTTCAGAGACGCCCGCTTTGCTCGAATTTTGGCGAGTACATTGTTCCCGGTTGGCGCAAAGGGGACCCGCAAATGATTGGGGAATATGCGACTATTTCTTTGATAAACAAATGAGTTGTATCGCCGCATGAGACACTCACCTATCCCACCACTTGAGCAAGTCGTCGACCTCTTCTGTTTCCTGGGGATCATCCAGCAGATCCAGGATGCTGGTATAAAATCGCTCCGAGTCCGTGGCTGTGTCAGATCTCGAGAATACAGGCGAAGACGATAGGCTGAACCGAAGCTGCGAGGTATCAGTCTTTGTTCCACAAATTGAAGGGATAGCCAAAGTACCTGTGTAGCCACATACGCAATCGATGCTCGCGTCACATGCGTCATACCATGAATCTGTGCATTTCCTGATCGTGTGGCCTTGATTTCTTTACCGACGGAACTTGGTGACGTGAAAATGTGCTTGTACGCCTGTTTCTCGTCACGACGTGGGGATACGTTCTGGAGACCATGAACTCACCGAAACAAGAAGAGAGCTTCGCAGCAGCCCTTTCCAGGGATCATCAGGATCATAGTTGTAATCGTGGTACAGAAAAATCGGCCATTGTTCTCCGGACACCTGGAGATCGCCTCGACGAAGACTTTCCCTGATTCTTTTGGGTTGTCAATCAGAGCTATCTTGCATGACAAAGATGGTGCTCACTCTTGGTCAGCCCAATCGAGACCAGCAGGGCAGAGCAAGCGCCCTGTGAAGTCGTGGTTGAAACCTCGGTCTGTTTTGATATTACGTGCAAGGGGGGGGTCCATAAATTGACCTCGGGGCGTAATCCAGTCAATTACCACGCCTTTCAAGCTTTTTGTGTCATCCGATCTGGCACTGGAAACGCCCCTCTGGATCTTGTGACGATCTTGTGAGTGCATACGGTATGATACGTTGGGAATACAAACCAAATCGGCAACTAGCCGAACTTCCTCTTCGGAGCACGACATGATGCGATCTTCGAGACCAGGGACCATCTGAAGCAGAGTCTGGAAGATTCGGTGTTCTCTCCTCTCTCTGGAAAAGGAGAGAAAGGTTAGCACAAAGGGCATACAAATGGGCATGACGTAGCAAGGCAGATACCGGGCTGGGACGTTCAAAATTCCATCATCGTCGAATTCCGTTCGGCGGAAGACTCCATTCCTCAGTAGAGTGCGGATGCTACACAACGTATGTTGCGTCCGACCAAAATGGCGGCCGTGATGAATTAAGGGATCAGTAAGACATCTAGCGTGAATGGCAGGTCTGAATATCTTGCGTAGAAAAATTGTGTATGCGTACGGTTTCTTTCGAGGCCCGAGTTGAAGGGCATCGTCTTGAAGTAGGCGACGGCGACCAACACCAACCGAAGAACGTGAATCGACAGGATCACTTGACATATGGATCAGGTGTTTGGGAGGCCGACCTTATAATCCTCTAGGTTCAGCGGATTTGGAGAACGGTGCCTTCCCACCTCGCTTGTACTTGAACCGCCTTCCAGAAAAAGGTATATTGGCACATAGTTTGGGATGGCAGGCGTCAGTGTTTGGCAGATACGTGACTGCGCATTCGAGGACGGGTCGCTTCCAGCCGCATTGATGATCGTGAGTGCTGGCGTCTTGTGCAAAAGAAAAACGAGATCCTAGGCCTCTCGCGCATTTTACGCGCCTATCCGCAGAATGCTCCACGGCTTTGCACGCAAGCAGCAGGGGATTATTGTCACGGCCACGGTGGAGGTTTCACTTGCCAAGACTTTTGTGATTCAAACTCCGACAGGGCAAGAACCACTCCGATCATTAAGCAAAGTTGGCTCTGCCATGGCAGAGTGGCATAGCGAATTTTCACTGCCGTACAGTGTACACGTTTGTATATGGGTTTAAATCGTTATTATTATTTTCTGCACATAACCTCTATATAACCTGGATTTGACTTCGACAACAGTCAAGAATCGAATTATACATCGGAACAGTACAGTACAGTCTTCATCCAGCTGCAGTCACTCACTACAAGGTTTTGGAATTGGGATTTTAGATTTTTGTTCCGTTCACGTCCGCGAGTGACCGCCGATGGTCATGCTGAATTGCCCGAAGCCTATGAGCTCGAGCTCTCAGAGCTCAGCAGTCTATGCGGCGATAACCATTTATCCGCATCACATGCGATCCAGTCCTTTATACTGTACAACAGCCCTTCATCAACGCTTCAACATCAACATCCGCTCCACGAGCTGGGGGTCATGGACCCCTGTGCCCCTCCTGCGGATTGTATTGCTGCCGATTCCACGTCATCCCCCAACAAACGAAAGTCGACCTCCCCTAACCCTGACGAACGACCGGCGAAATACCAAAAATATTCCGCCGACGATGGCTCATCTCATGACTCCTTCGCCATTCCCCAAGTTTCTATGTCTTTCACCAGTAATCAAACGATCACGTCCGAATTAGTGGCAGCTAAACAACCCGACTCTGGAGCCGGCGTATCGGTGGGTGCCACGTCGTTTACTCTGTATTGCCCCTTATATGCGTATATCAACAGAGATACGGACGCTTGACGTCCGAACCCCTGAAATTCTCTGTACAAGAGTACTTCGCAGAGCAGCAACTAGGTCTCGCACGTGCTGCTCGCAGATCTTCATTCGCGCAGGAACGCGTTGCTATCAAACTTCTCTCGGAGATGGAGCTGTTCCGACACGCGCTCGATTCCGAAGCTGCGAGTGAGCACAGCTTGCCTTACAGAGCGCAGCGAGCCTTTGCTTTAGCTCGTGCTGCTCAAGAGACACTGGAGGCAGAAAAAGAATACGCAATCCGCGAGGTGGAGGAGGCCAGGTTAGTCGCGAAAGCCAAAGAAGAAAGGGCGCAGGAGGTAGAAAAGAGACTCATTGCGGCTACTGCTCAGACGAACGTCTTGTCGCTTGCCATGCGCAACCAACACCTGGGAAAGGATTGGGTTCAAGACGCGGACAACACTTTCCACTTCGAGCCTACAGTCCGACATCAGGAACGCTGGCCTTACCCAAGCGCCTTGGAGAATGAGTCTGGATCCGAATCCGATTACAGTGGCCTTGTATCTCCCGAGGTGGCCGACGACTAGAGCATGAGCACCGCATCACTCTTTTTTCTATCTGTGAGTCACAGTGGCCTCTCTATGCCACGACTGCGACGCTCCACAGGCCTCCATATCGTATGATCAGGTGGAGGCGTGACGTCGACACTTTTTAATCGCATTGATATCACCTCATCGGACCCTATGTATTTTCACGGCGCAGGCAGCAGCATTTTTTTTTTTGGTAATGAACGGTACCGGTATGTACAATAGCTAGCTATAGTACCAGCATGTCTCAGGTTTGTACGCGTACGGACTGCTTGTATGAATAAATAATTTATTCGGAAAATATTCGAACAATCGCATGAGACCTCGAGCTCGGGGTGGAGTACACAGAAAAGGCAAGGCATACATGTAATACAAGAGATATCGAGACATCGAGTCGGAGAAGAAGACAATCACTAAATGACGCATGCGGGTATGGCCATGGAGGTTAACGTTAACGTTACTTGTACGAATACAAGTACCCGAATCCAGATCCATGCGACTCGAATTCCTTCGTCAGGTTGACGATTCCACATTGCAGGACTTTACTCGCAACGATGGAACATCGTGGTCCTCTTTGTCATATATTTGCGACAGCCGTTGCACCTTGCGAATATTTCTCGGAAGACTTCCTCGGTTATGCCAGGCTCAGAGATATCATCGAGTTGCAGGAGAAGTCCGAAATAGGATTCTGGCAGGATAGACGGCACAAAATCAGGTATTCCTTGTGTGACTGCTGCTCGTGATCACATTTGAGCGGAGAGACGAGTATATGGATCGACAGAACGAGACTCACGAGTGGGCGCGGGGGCGGGCGGAGCTTCTTCTGGAGGAGCAACTGACGCCGCGGAACTATTTGAGACTCTGGCCAACGGCGAATAACCAAGGTGGACATACCCGAAGGTTGAGATTCCTGTACGACAAGATCAATAACAGATCCGATGCGCGATTCTGTATCCCGTAGGGCACGGGCGGCAGAAGCGTGTGATTTGGGCGTTGCGGGTGGTGGAACAGAGTTCGTAGTTCCTTGTATATCGTAGTGGATTGGCGTCAGTTACAGCGAAGCTTTGCATAGCTGTGCACTTACCTCGCAGCGGGAAACGTCGCACCAAAAGGCCCCTATCAGGATACAGGCTTTCAATACAGACTATGCGGCACCACGTCAATATTAATGATAGACTCTAAATGACGAGAACGACTTGCCCCAATAGCGGCACAGACCCGTAGCACAAGCTGCGACATATTTGCCTGCGTCTGGCCCTGATGTTGCCACAAAGACGGATGCCTCGGTATAGGCGTTTTCGTCGGCGTCAAGCGAGGCGCACAGGCAACTGGGGCCTTTGAATTCATGCGAACGACGATATTCAGTGAGATTGGATGGCGTGACGCGTTCGCCTGCCTCGGTCACAGGCCTGGAGCGTGAATACATAAAATACAATCAGCGAGAGGCATAGAGCGTGGCAAATACCCTACCAATACCACGGCTGAAGATCGTTTTCAACTCGATCGTAATGAAGGACGGCTTGAACGCTAACGAATCGAGCACTTCGTTCGCGTGCAAGGGCGCGGCGATAACCTCTTGTATGAATGGTGGGTGATGTCGGAGTCGACGGCTCCGTCTTGAAAGGATCAATTTGTGACTGTCTAACAGGCGTCGTTGGCACGTCTGGCGGAGGTGCAGAAAAATCCGGTGTGCTCGGATCCATCGAGTTCAGAGTACGGAGCGTGACGGTGTCGGAGCGATGGAGACGAAGGGATCGACGGGGACGATTAACAGGCATAGGAGTGGTGATGACTCGTCGTTAAACTTGGCCATGGGGATGATTTATATGGGCTAGCTTACATAACGGTGCTCCACCCGGGAGTCTTTGATGGCAGGAGGGTACGTATGTATGTATTAGTCTATTTGAGGAAGAACGCACACTGTCAGGCAGCGGAATTCCGGAAGGAGTCAGCTCAGGGAACGCCGAGAGATAAGTCGGACTTCCAGCCACAACAAATTGATTTCACGCAACGGTACTACTACATTCGGGACAAACGGCCACTAATCGTACAGCCACGGGGAGAACACTGATCATGAGAAACATATAAAACGCTGACGTTTACGTCGATGGTACCTGTACCGCTTCGTATTGCGGTACGTTTCCTTCCGCATCGAGAAACCAGAGGATTGCAAATTGTTCATACACGGAGGGTAGCATGATACGGGAGGTATTCGGGCCTTGGAGACGTGGCTTTCTCGGACCGTATGGAAGAGTCCCACCATGTGTCTGGCTAAGAAACGAGTTAGTGCAGCCCCTAGATAACGAGCAATTATTTGCTTACCTTCCCGTGCCGAACCAGTCGTAATTCATGTTCTCGAAAGGGTCTCCGTAGTAGTCGTGCCGTTCGGTGAGATCGATAATATCCATCCACTTTTGGAATCGTCCAAATAGTGCTTCACGATTTGCCGAAACACGCCGTTGCTCACCCGTCCTGTAGAAACTAACGACAAGCTCCATCTGCGGAAGATAATCAGGCTAAGCTGCGACGGAAAGGAAAATACATACCATTGCTAAGGAATAGGCAAAGCCGCATTGCGGGTATCGACCCGCAAACCATTGGTGAAAGGTAATACCCAACTTTCCGGCGGATATAAAGTAGAGGTACTCGAGACAGCTCTTGAGTATGGGGTGGAGGAAGGGGATCGGGAGACCCTTTCAAGTCATGGGATTAGAAGATGTTTTGACGTGAGATTATGTTTACCTTGTCGTCTTTTTGGCACCAGATCAACTCCAGCATTGGGCCGAGGAGGCATTCTGCGATGTCGATCATCTGCGCAGGTGACTGAATGAGGTTTCCGTTGATGTCGGCCTTGCCAAATCCGTAGCACGTCAGCATGAGGCTTTCGACATAACGTTTGAAGTGATTGTTTCTCCTGCCGAACGCTTCGGAAAGCTAGGAATGGTGAGTGAGATTTAGAAGGTAATGCAAGGGGCATGCAGCACTAAGTTACATCCTCGGTCGGAAATTTCGATGTTGATATCTAAGAAATCAACATTGAATCAAAATTAGTGGTAAATGAGAGAGCTTACTTTGTCCCAGATCTGCGGCGGCCCAGGTAAGCGCCCTTTGCGCAAGTGTCCTTTTCTTATCGAGTTCCGGGTACGTGTTATCGTGCAGGCGATCGGCTGCATAGAACAATTTGGCCCGTTCGTACGTGCTGGCGTGTTCTCCGAACTCGGCGGAAGTTGGGGCTTTGTATGGTTTTTTGGAATCCTTGCGTTTCGGCTTTGCACGACCGCCGTGACTGGGAGTTGTTCCAACGCTTTCGAGATAAGAGATACCTGTTGCGGTGACAGAGGCGTTATCGTCGTAGAATACATGTTCGAATTCGAGCGTGTTGATGGTCTGATGAACTTGCAGAGAAAGGTTGGAATTGGCAACGGGGACGGTAGAAGACGGATTTTGTATCGTCTGCACAATGGGTAATGTCAGTTGCTGTCCCAGACCGAGTGTCAACACTGGAGGACTGATCGCAAACATCAAAAATGTAAGAGTCTCGCATTGATGGGATCTGATAAGACGAACTAATTTTCGTCACCCGCGTTGTCCATGGTGGGATTTTGACTGGGATCGTGCAATGGTCACGGTTAGGACGAGTCTTAAAGCCTTCAGAGCGCTCTCCCGTGGTACTACCGCGGTGATTTGGCCCTCCCAGCTGGTGGTGCGTCGACGACGTGGGTATGTGGTCACGTGATATCGGACAACGCATATTATGATCGGGCCGCTGCTCAGCGCTCAGCACGGTGCCAAACTTCACTCAGTTATAGATCAGTTTTGTGATAAGTGCATCCTGGAATATATCTGGGAAGAATTGAGAAATTGCTGCTGTGTGAATGGGGGGGAATAAGGCATGGGCGTCGGGTGCTGCTGACGGTGACCATGCAGAGAGCTCGGACGGGCGGAGCGTGGGGATCCAGCCGAGGGTGACCCACCAGCGCTGGCTCTTGTGTATGATGACAGGACGCGTGGTTCGTTTGCAGGGACAAGAGTGGTGACTGAGGCCAGCTCCATCGCTCAATCCTATTCTCAACCCTCCACTGTTGCAGCCCTGATTTTGCTAAGCACGACACGAGGTATCCCGGCCGTCTTAGCTTTAATGGATGCAGTATGCAGTGAAAAACGCTCTTGGTCACCAGACTGCCTGCGCTGACCTTTCCGATCATCTCCCACACGGCAGGTGCGCCGCTATCATGCTGGGACGGAATGAGGCCATATCGCCTTTGCAGTTGTATCCGTCGACGTCAGCATCTTGACGCGCCCAAAACTTGTAGTCATGCCAACGAAGAACAAGGACGTCTCGAGCCGGAATTCGAGAGCGTGGGCCACAGGGAGTAGGCCAAGGACGCGCCTTGTGGGGCGAGATAATGACCAACGAGTTTGAAGACGCCTCGACGGTGGCGTGCGAGATGCAGCTGCCATTCGGGTTCCCCATGCTGGCGCTTGTGCACATGATGCAGGCGAGGGTAGGCGTGGACGGCGGCTGGCGGGGATGGTTGGGCATGGTTGGTTTGGGATGGTGGTGGTTGAGCAAGGCGGACGGTGGGCGTTCAGCGTCGTCAGCACACGGGATAGGACGACATAGCGCGGTGACACTCACATTGGATGTTTCTGTCCTGTTCATTCTCCATCGTGGACAAACAGACTCCGAATCATCGTCTCCTAGCTGCGCGACGCCTGCCAAAGAAACGATGTACGATGGCGAAGAGATCGAGTTGGGGACTCAGACCTTGCTGGAGATAGGTGGACGAGCCAAAGGACGATCGCGAAATAACCGTCCTTGATGAGGAGCTGGAAGACGCTACCCACACGGCGGGTGCGCCTGGTGTTGGAGAGTTGATGGCTCTGGACATGGTAGGAATGGAGGTGATGGGGATGGGTGGGCGATCAGCGCTGAGTGTGGTTGGTTGGATACTGGTGATTGGGCGACGCGGACAGTGGACTATCATCCACGTACGTGTCAGCGAAGAATGATGCCTGGGAAGAAGTCTCAGTCGTACCTCACCATTTGCCCCGTTATCGACTTTGAATGCAGCCAAAACACCGCCGAGAAGGTTTACGAAACGACTGATGCGGGGTCGGACGGAACCATGAACGAAAAGTTAGCGTTCACCCGTTTCTGTACCCTGCTGGTTCACTGGCTCTGGTTGTAGAGAAGCTGAGATATCGTAGAACGATATGGGGGGGTCTTCGATTTGAAAATGGACCTATGTCATCTTCATTTCCGCGCTAGATGCACCGTTCTTCCACCGCTGCGAGTATCTCGGAAAATATCCAGTCTGGGATCTGATGATACACGAAGGATTAACGCGACGCGACGTGGGCATTCTCGGCTTGGAAAATTAACTTTCCCTAATTTCCTCAAGCTGGAAAATCGTAGTTGTGGTTTTGGCAGCGTGACTGGGTCCAGAAAAAAAACGCATTGGAGGTCCGAAAGCAAAGCATAAACGGGGGAGTCGTCGCTAAGATCACCGACGCGATTCAGCTCAGCTGCAGCTTCACTTCGACTTCGGATGTGGGATGAAGCAGTTGTGAAGCTCGAGTGTGATAATCCAGGGTATTCCTGTACGCAAGCTTCATCGCGATAACGAGGAGGATGTACATGGTTCTCAGTGATCGACTCCATCCACCAAATATTTCTGGAGGTCGATTATCATGACATCTGGCAGTGCGCGTTGAAGTCGAACACTGGTAAAAAAAATGTTGTCATAACTGCGATTGGTGGTTGTGAATACGAACCAGTTACACATCCGTGTTTGATTCGTATATGACACTTAGAAAGACCACGACTCCTTCTGCGAGATGAGGTTCTTGCGGAACGAAACGGTTTGTTGATCAGATAGAATGTCGAGATGCTTGATTCCGTGTCGCTGATTCTGATTGTCATCGGTGGACACCATATGCATTATGGAAGCATGCACAAGGTTTCTCGAGAAATCGTCCGCAAAGGCAACTTGAATTGAAGAGGTCGCCGACCTCTTCCTCGCGCTGGAGCCGCTAGCGGCGAATTGAGAGTGATAGGCAGAAAGTATGGGCCACGGAATGTCTTCGAACTTGAGGTCCGCGTCCCTGACCTCTGATTCATCGCCAGTATCCCCGATTAAATGTCTCCAGCGAACATCGTATTCCTCCCGAGCGTCGCGCCAAAGTCTGTTCTCCTTTTCACGTCTCTTGCGACGCCGCTCTTCCTCTGCGTTCTGAGCGAGCTTCGCCGTCTCCACCTTGATGGCGTTTTCTCGAGCACGGAGGGCATCCAGCTCAGCTTGTTGCCTGAGCTGTTCTTCGTATTCGACAGCATGCTTTCTCCTAATATCAACAGGGTGGAGCGGTCAGCCTTGTAAACAACGCAGGGCATAGCGTCCTAGTACTGACCTCCACATCCCTGCTCGGACCCATTCAGCGTACTCATCGTCGCTCATGTATTGTGGGTTCACCTCGTGGTCGTCGTCAGGCGGAGCACGGCCCTTTCCTTTTTCTGCAGCAGCTCGCCAGCGCTGGGGCACATGCGCGTAGTCGTTGAGCCTATCCTCAAGGGACGGGATGCGAGCATGGCTAAGCGCGGTTGAGGCTGAGGCGTTGGCGTCGTGGACGGCAGTGCCGGGGATGCGATGGGTTCGAGGGTGGGGATAGTCGAACTGGGGTGTGTGACTACGCGTCCGGTGTACGTCTCTCTAAGAAATGGCTTCAGCACCGCGGAATGGAAAACGTTTACGGATCTCTCGGACTTTGTCTATGATGGTGTCGATTGTATGTTTCTGTTGCCGAGTGGACTGAAGGCCCCACTTCTTTCGGAGACGCCGTAGAGTAACCACGCTGTAACAGGATGATAAAAACTATAATACCGAGTCAGATTGGAGATGTACCTGTGCCCGTGAGCCTCCGTATCGTAATATCCACATCGGACACACCCATCTCGAAGTAGCAGGTGGTGGGTCCACGAATCAATTGCTAGCAATAGAAAAACATTGATTAGATGGCAAAATGATCATATAAATGACAAACGGCAAGGCTTGTATTGGTTGCTCTGAGGCATCGTTGGAACAAGCGACTCAGAACAAGCAACGCGTCCAAGTCCCACTAATCTAACGCGGACCAGTCTATTTGTTTGGCATTATTCACAGGCGAAAACACCAAATAAACACAAATATGGGTGCTGTGCCGCGTGCGGTCCAAATCAAAGATTGCATTGCCAACTTGAACCACTCGAGTGCCAAACGCATCTGGGACGTTGAGTATCGTCTGGGTGCGTCTCTCCCACCAGTCTGTCTGCATGACAAGCTCCCTAACATTTTTTCCACCGCTTGCTTTCGAGCGATCCGATCTTCCTGTCCAGCGTCGCAAAGCCTGACTTCTGGTTGGGCGCTTTGCGTTGAACGCGTTCCATCTGGCCGCTGGATGGGCGTCCGATGTTTCACGCTGTGTATGACACTGTCGGCGTTGAGGTATGTGATTTCCACCCAAGTTATGCGTTCCGTCGTTGTCTGACTTTATGACACTCACAGCCTCATCATACCTTCAGTAGGCCTCAGATCTCATTGGAAATCGACATCCAAGTGCACCTGCTGCCTCCCGAAATCTCATTTTCATCCAGATGAGCCTGTGAGTGTTTTCATTCGTTCTCTTTGATCTTCCAACATCCACTGAGTCCTATTCCGTCATCTGTACCTGTCCCTCCTCTGCTTTGCTGCAGTACAACCTTCCTGGTCCCCTGCTCCCCGCCATGTCAACACTCCACTATTTTACCACCCGGTATGCTCCCCCATACTCCCCACCTGCTCTCCCCAGCCCTCCCTCGAGCCCCTCTCCTTCATTATACAAGTATCTATGCTTTGAATGTTGTAGATTAGCTGCCCGCCTATGTGCTTTCACCCAATACCAATCATTTTCTCTTATTTGATCTCAGCCAAATGCGGAATGTGCGCATGCCACCCGGTCGCACCGCCTGCCATATTATACATATACGACGTTAACGTTTAATACATGTACAGTTCTACATATACAGTGACATTTCGGAGCGTGTGTCAGAAGAATTTGGAAACAGCGCAAGACAACGTCGACGCTACATAATATAATCCGCCAGTCGGTTCAGTCGGGCGTTCCGGATTCAGTTCTCCCTTTGCCTGTGAGCGCTCGTTTTGTGCGCGGCGCAGATGGGTTCCGTTTCCTTGCATTGTGCTTGAGGTAGGCATATTTTGGGGGTACCTCCAACCATCCATTTGTATAGTGGTTTTTTCGCTTATTTTTTAGGAATTGTTTGACTAGCTCCTCTGTAGCCCAGTCTCGCTCGAAACGAGCCAGGAATGGATGTTGGTCGCGTGCCTACACCGAAGCCGTCAATCAGTCGACACCAATTGGTGCCACGATCGGCTGGACGATGGCAACTCACAACATCGAATAATTTAGCCTTGTCTCGAGCTGGGACGTCTGCCCAAGGCACTTCCCAGTTAATTCGTGCGTTCATTGCCAGGTCTCGGAGATTACGCTGGAAAAAAGATATCAACGAGAGATGTGGGATATTGACGTCAACATACTTGAATAGCTTTGTACGTTTCATATTTCTTTGTGCTCCCGGAAAGCCCCATCGCTTCCTGTATGCTGAAGTCTGTGCCAGCAGTACCGCCTGGACGTGGGATAGGCTTCGTGTTCGTGTTCTGTCCGCCGCTTCGATTGCCGACCATTTCTTCGATTTGCTTCTGCAGTTCCGCGTTGTGCGCTCGCTCTTTCTCCAGCGCAGCTTTATATTTATATTTGAGTTCGATTGTCTTTCGGTGGGTGGTTGTGGACTCACCTCTTACGTCCTCGAGTTCGGACACGTCTTGGGCGGTGTGCACATCCTCTTCCATCCCCTCTGTGTCGGTATTAACCTCTCCAGGGGGGTCCATCGGTGCATGTGGCCGAGTTTCGCGTCGCGTTCCGCCATCATCGACCGTCATGTCCGCCTTCTTCCGACCGGATCGTCTCACGTTATTCACTGACCTGGCGCCGCGTTTCTTCGTCTGAGCCATGATTTGGTTGAAGTGTGTGCGTGGCCGTCATTTGAACCATATGCAGAATATATATATTCGAACTCGTAAGCGACAAGTGCCCTGCCATACACATTCGGACACGCCAAACACTTACAACTTATCCAACAGATTGCCTGTACCTCGATCGCGAGCCGCCGCCAACGTTCAACGTTCAACATCCATGCCGCGGGACAGAGACGTCCTTTGCATTCACTGTCAGCAATACATGTCGCGTTCTCGGGAACGGGCCCACCGAGTGAAGCACCATGCGCCCCTTTATTCTCCTCCGCCTCGTCTTCCTTCTAAATTGCGGCGGGTCGTCGATATTGAACCAGAACCCGCAGATGAAGACACACAGACAGTGAACGACACGTCTATGGATTCTGAGGTCGCCGCTATCAACTATACAGAACAAATCATTCGCGAAAAATGGACGTACAACCTTACTCTCACTGATAGTGATGCGAGTGACACGGAATCCGTCGATGCCGATGGCCACGATAACGACGACTCAATTAATTGGAACAAGTTCGAGGATACCGATTTTGGACTCACTGCGTGGGACCAACTTGGTGAAGGATATGAACGAGATGCTGTACGGATCTGTACGTCCTCAACCTCGAGCTCCTTCGTGTGCCGCTCCGTTATATCTAACAAACAGCCACCTTCTCAGCCGATGGACTCAGTCACTATGACCTCGCCATCTGTCGTGCTTTTTCGTACAAAGTCCAGACCCATACAGGTGATGAAGACTTTGCCAAAATCCCATTTGCGTTCCCGAGCGAAACCCCACTGCCGACACTCGACAGATTGCGCTCCCGCATTGCCTTTCTGGCGGGTTTCAAGCCCGAACAGTACGACTGCTGTCCCAACGCGTGTCTCTGCTACGTTGGGCCTCATGTGAACCTCTCCAAATGTCCGTACTGCCAACAGCCACGATATCGACCTGATGGGCGCGCTCGGAAGAAATACACGTATCTTCCCATCATTCCTCGCTTGACCCACCTCATCGCAAACAGCCGCATTGCGTCGCAAATGCAGTATCGTGCTCATTACCAGCACGTCCCGGGCTCAGTCAACGACATATTTAGCGGTTCGCATTACCTCTCCCTACGGCGGCGTTGGGTCGAACTCAATGGTCGTCAATACAAGCACAAGTTTTTCGAGGATCATCGCGATATCGCTCTGGGATTGTCCGCGGATGGATTTTCGCCATTCAAGAAACGCAGTAAGACTGCATGGGCCTTCATCCTATTCAACTATAATCTTCCGCCAGATGTTCGTTTCCATGTCGAGAATATTCTGGCTTTAGGTGTCGTTGGTCCCAAGAAGCCGGTCGATGTAAATTCTTTCCTCTGGCCCGCAATCCAGGAGCTTCTGCGACTTATGATCGGTGTCCGAGCTTTCGATGCTTTAAGTTCGTGCATATTCGCTCTGCGAGCTTTCCTTGTGCTTGCTTTCGGCGACATTCCTGCCATCGCCCTGTTGATGTACATGAAAGGCCACAATGGTATTTTACCATGTCGAATGTGCAAGATCATTGGTCTACGTGTTCCGGGATCTCGCGCAACCACACACTACATCCCGATCGATCGATCCTCCCATCCTGACATGCGCACCGACCCAAATGCTGTCAAAACATATGATGCTTCCGATCTGCCAATGCGCAGTCACGAGGAGATCCTCTCTCAAGCAGAGGAGGTGCAGACTGCATTAAGCAACACGAATGCTGAAGACATAGGGAAGGCATACGGTGTCAAGGGCATCTCAATTCTCTTTTACATCCCTTCAATTTCTTTCCCTATCTCCTTCCCCTACGACTTTATGCACCTCATCTGGGAAAATTTGATCCCCAATTTAGTCCTCTTGTGGACCGGGAAATTCAAGGGCCAGGATCAAGGGAAGGAATCATACGAAATATCCAAAGCCATCTGGGAGGCAATTGGCGAGGCTACAGCCACCTCCGGTTCCAATATTCCCTCCGCATATGGCGCACGTACCCCCGACATCGCAAAGAACACGTCATATTTCTCAGCTGAAATGTGGTCATTCTGGACATTATATCTTGGGCCTATTTTACTGCGAGGGCGCTTCCAGCGTCCAAAATATTATGCTCACTTCGTTCGGCTGGTCCGCCTTCTCAATGTTTGCCTCCAGTTTGAAATTACGGATCAACAGATAGAGGACATTCGGAAGGGCTTTGTTGAATGGGTCAATGAATACGAGGTGTACGTGCGCGCTCTATCTTGCCATATCCTATTTATATTGTATCAATCAGGGTGTACTATCAGCGCAATATCAAGCGACTTTCTTTTTGCCCTCTGACGATCCACGCACTTCTACATATTGCTGATAGCATCAAGGCGACCGGGCCAGTGTGGTGTTACTG
>Ga0105252_10000886_pt1 | contig 15663 bp, 23 predicted proteins | sample EasRivMeERMZT100_FD_89675 | JGI IMG/M metagenome (GOLD analysis project Ga0105252, IMG submission 89675) | Soil microbial communities from meander-bound floodplain in the East River, Colorado, USA - East River MetaG ERMZT100 | ecosystem: Environmental > Terrestrial > Soil > Floodplain | place... | reverse complement strand
TACTCTGTATGGTGTGCGGCGGGAGGGAAAGAGTTGGATTATGCGATATTTTTGTTATTTACTACGCGGATATTTCCGCTGCGGCGAGGTGTTCAGCAAGACGGCGATGAACGGCTACTGGCAGGACTATTTCCCAAAATGGAAGGTGTTCGAGGATTGGAAGCCGGGAGTGATCCGCGCGATTATGGCCGAGCAGGCCGAGGTGGTCAAGCACTGGCGCAAGCACCCGGACTCTATCAATCCGTACAGACTTATTATTCTGGACGATGTGGTCACTGAGGCCGGCAAGAGCAAAGAGCTCGAGGATCTGGCGGTGATGGGGCGCCACTACAAGATCTGCATCATGCTCAGCGATCAGCACCCGCAGCTACTCGGCACCGCGGTGCGCAGCAACAGCGATATAAGTGTTATTTTTCGGATTCATGAGGAGTACGCGTTGGAGACACTGGCGCACAACTATCTGCCGACGCTGAACGAGCAGATCGCCAAGGAATATTTGCAGCGCTACTGCGTGAAAGACAAGCAGACGGGCGAGGCGCAGTGTCTGATCATTGCGAACCGCTTCGGAAACACGCTGACTGACCGTGTGTTCTATCTTACAGCGCCTGACCCCGGGCCGTTCAAGCTGGGTTGTGTGGAGTACTGGCGCGGCGAAGACACCAGCATCATCCACGACAAGGACGGTCTCCCGGATTTGTTGGACGAAGAAAGAACCAGAGACGAGAACGAAGACTCGGATGGCGATGGTGCAGCACCGGGAGTGGAAGACGAAGATTCCGACGCGGACGATGTGGCACAGATGAAACTGGATCCGCGTGTAAAACGCATATTTGCTAAAGGAAATAATAAAGACCCCAGTGAACCGTTTTAATGGATTATATTGAGTATGAGCTGAATCATCCCGCTCAATTGGAGCTCGATCTGATGCAGCTTTTCGCCGATGCGATTCCGGGTGCGATCGCCGCGGATCTGCTCAAGGGCGGAATGCGGGAGGTGATTGTCGGTGGCGCGTTCGGCGCAATCGTTCAACCGTGGGTGTTTGTTAGCCGGAGCGAGACAGACAAGCAGAAGGAAGAGCTCTCGAAAAAGGTGCCGTTCCTCGGACTCGGAGTGGGCTACGGCGCCGCAAAGGTAGGCGGACTCGCGCCGATGCAGTCGCTGGGCATTGGATTGGTGGTTGCGTATTTGGCCTACGAGTACAAGCGACGCTGTGCAACTAAAATGAGGGACAAGGACGAGAACACGAGCACAAACGCGTTCGCCGGCTCTGCAGCGCCACACTTCGCCGCATGGAACCCATCTCCTCTAAGCGCACCGGTAGCAAGAGGACTCATAGTACCTCCGTTTTAATAAAAAAAAATTAAAAAAAATGGCTCTTGCGGGCGCTCAAATTTCTTATAGTGCTAAAGTTGCGGCGCCAGTGGCCGAGCATTATAGTAATTTTTTGCTTACTGGAAATAGTACGTTTTACTTTTTATTTAATAAACATATCACATTTTTCACAACGTCGATGAAGAGTTGATGTTGCGCTCCCACAACAAACCATTCTCTGCAACGATATACTCGTGGGAAGCATTGTTGCAAAATTTGAATGCAGTGGTCCTCGACATCCAGATGATTTGTGCATGGAATTACTACTTCAAATTTCACGGACTTGTCTTTTTGATGATATTTATGAAGACGCATTCGCGTGTTTACTGTAGCACCAATCTTCGCATATGTCGGATGCTCGTTGGAGAACGCAACATATACACATCGCACTCTCTTTTCATTGTCTCTCCATATTTGTAGTCTTTGTTTTTCTGCTTCATTCCATCGGGGATTTTCCCGAGCTGCCATCAACCATTCTTTGCATTTCCGGCGATTATTCTCTCTATACGTTTTGTCGTTTTTCACTTTTTGATACCAACGTGCATTCGTAATACGATGTTTGGCCAGTGTCTCTTCGCGTGTTTGACACAAACGTCCCATTTTTCATCTACTTAAAGCAGTATTAATATTCTTTTTTTTTAAAATAGCCAATTGGCGTCCAAAAACAAAGGACGAGGCAAAGCAGCAGTCGCAGCAGTTGTATTCTGCGTTACGTTTGTTCCTTACTCCGCGCTTCCTCGCACCATGTGTACGCCTCAAGGGGACTACCCGTGTGAAAGCTCTCCGAATATCGCAGTGGGGCGTGGAGCTCGGTACCCAATCGCAGGGTCAACGAGTACACTTTCACTCGTTTTTGAAGTTCACCCACAATGGCTCTATGCAGCTGGACCCGTTGAAGATCAAGCAACAGCTGCTGCTGGCGTGGAGCGAAGCGCTGCCGGGAGTGACGCCGCCGTCTAATCCCTACGTGAATATCAAGTGGATTGCGGCCACCGACGAGCTCGTGCGCGCTTATATCCAAAAGCAAGCATTAAAAGGAATAAAAAATGAATAAAAAACTCGAAGAACACACTATTAATTTGTTTTTGGGCAATAGCACTGCCACAAACACATTTGATCTCTCACTGCGACGTCCCATGATGGGAGTGCAGGAGATTTACGTGGCCAGTGTGAGTCAGAACAGTATGACACAACCACGTCTCAAGCTCGATTTGGTTTTTCCGTCTGCGTTGCGCGAGAGTGCCAACACATCGAATCTCACTGACGGTGGCTGTTTCCTGTTGGTTGGTATTGATCTGGTGGCACCCGCCGCTCAGGTGCTCACCGACTACAACCATCCGGTGCCATGGTGCACTTTTCACGGGCAGACTACGCTGAACTGGAGCACTATGCGCATTCGCGTAACCGACTGGGACGAAACAGCGGTGGTGTTCGATGACTTGCACCTGCGACTGATCACACACTCGACACTCAGCGACCCTGTGCTGCCGATATCACACGCGAGTGCAAGGGACGCTGGAAACCAACAACGTTACGGCAATTTGATGCCAATTTAATAAAAAAAAAGAGGGTTTTAATTACACGAAAAACGCACCAAACACAAATAGTAGTAGTGGAATAGAGAGAGAATAAACACGGAAGTCACCAGTAGTGTTGTCGTAGAACAGTCCGGGAAACGCCAAGTAAAGAGTAGCAGTAGGCACCAGAGCAGTAAAGAGGCCCCTAACATAAGCAGTGTATGGACCTCCCCGCATGAGACCCACCATGTCGTAGAGTTTTTCGACAAAGCCGAGACGCTCATTTGCGGCGCCAGTACTCGTTGACGATGCCGCGGCGTATTGAGGGTTGCGAGGAAGAGACGACGGGCTGAGAAACGGGTTGACTCGTGGGCGGTTCATCAATAAATACGGGCGGAGTCTTTTCGGGCGGTTTGGGCAGGTTCTCGAAGCTTTTCAGCGCAGAGTAGCCCCTAGCATTTTTCAACACCCACTCAAGAACTTCCCGCTCCCCGTACCGATCCACCATTCGTTGCATATCTTTATCCATGAGCACAGACACTTCAGCAGCTGACCGTAAGAAGCGCGAAACAGAGGAACTGGGTAAACTGGTAAGCGCCTTTAGCAATTTTCAGTTCTTCACTCCAAGCAAAGCACCGCCAGCTGCACCGGTGATCGAGGACGACGAGGACGCAGACGGCGATGGAGATGTGCCCGATGAGGACGAAGATGACGAGGAGGAGGAAGAGGATGTGCCGCCGATCGACGCGGCGCTGGCCGACCCGAACTTCCAGAATATGTGCATGTATTTTTTGAAGGCCATCGACGAGATGTTTTCGGCGTATGGTGACGGCAACGTGCAGGTAAGTGAGAGCACCTTCGAGGCTGTGAATATTTTTGTGTATGAAAAGGTCTGGCTACCGCTGCAAGGCTATCCGGACGACGAGGACGCCGAGGAAGCGTGGATCGACGTAGAGGAGCTGATTGCACAAACAAAGAAACGACACCTTGCAGGCAGTAAAAAAAAATTATAAAGAGCGAAATTTTACGCTTTTCAGATCAATGCGAAACTCATAACCGCGTGCGTCGCGGAAAAAAAAATGTGTGTATTCACGTCCATCGCTAAGGCGTTCAGTCGTTGTACACCCGCCGCCTGAAGGCCATTCAAAGGATGACCTATATACCACCATCGGAGTCTCTGTCGGGTCGTACTGGGACGTATTCATTTTCCAGTATGCGTAGGCGTGCGTCTAGGTCTTTGACGGTTTGGCTCAATATAATAACGGTCTTATCAATATCGTTAACCAAATCAATTAACATATTTATCTCGCGAGCAGAAACACTCATTTTTTATTTTTATTGAGGGAACACTTAAACGAGAGTGACAGTGGCCTCCTGAGAGCCGAGCAGCGGCACCAGGTGCAGCACTCCCTTGTTGTCGACCAGCAGCAGCGCAGCTTTCACGATTCCAGTGGTGTTGAAACTCTCATCGGAGAGCGCCAGCTTGCACAGATCATGATAAAAGTCCTTGCTCTCGGTCTCGGTCTTCTTGGAGCCCTTGCGCAACGTGATATTGCGCTTCTGTGTAGGTGCGGCAGCAGCAGCCGCGGGTGCACTACTCGATGAGGAGACTGCAGCCTGCACTTTCTTGCCGGCCATCAGCTGCTCATACATCGCCTTGATAATCGCCTCATTGGGATTCGCGGCTACGGCGCCAGCAGATGCGGGCTTAGCCAGACCAGCAACAGGGGAGCGACGCTTCTTCTTCGGCGCAGAGGCCACCGCACTCGCTACGCCATTGCCCACCGCAGATGATTCGGCGTTGATGAATTGAAGGAAGTCGGGCACTGCCGGTGCAGCAGCTGTGCTCTTTGGCTTCTTAGCAGCTGGCTTCTTTGGGTCTACGTTCATTTTTTCGGAGGTGCGTTTTTTGTCAGTTGAGGTGGCTGAACTTTTCACTTCTATCTGGCTGGTTGGGCGGTCGTCCGTCTGGCCGAGTGCGTGGAGTTGACTCTGGTTGCCAGCTATCTCGTTGAGTGTGTGAGTGAGGGTTTGGTCGAATTGCAGTATGTCGACCTTGTCCATCGGTGGCTTTGCGGGTTTTTTGTTGAACGCTTTATTGGTTTCGCGCAGCTTGTGCTCTGCTTCTGCAAAAATATGGGGTCGGTTGATTCTTGCTTGTAGCGTCCGGTTGCCGTCCATATACATAGCAGCCCAGTCTTGGCTCGTCAAGTGGCCGCCGTTCACCCGCAGCAAATTGGGGTTCGGTGTCTCCGTGTACACATCGTCGGCGCCAGCGGTCTCGTTGAACAAATATTCCACCACGCGGTTGCGTATGTTCTTGCCGAGGCCTTTCGAATTGGCGAGCACCCACGAGTAGAGACACGCCAGGTCTCGGAAGCGGCCGTAGAGCGTCGGTGTGCTATTTTTATTACCAGTTAAGCACCACCCCGGAATAACAAACGCGTTCTCTATCGGCAGGTTTGTCCACGTGCAACGATACACATACTTGGCAGGTTCGTTTGATCGGTGCAATACGTGTATTGGCGGTTGGTCGTTGAGCAGCTCAAGCCAATATTGCACTGTCTGTTCACTAACTTCGACCTTTTTTGTGTCTGATTGTCTTAGTGCTTGCATTTCTGTAGGGAATATGAATTTTTTAAATCATATCAAGAAGCTCGAGCACGAGCCATTCACCGAGCAGCAGGCGAAACTCGAACGTTTTTTTGCTCTGCTCACCGAACTAATCCCCGACTCCAATCAGCCTCAATTTAAGGAGTTCACTCAAGGCATCAGCATCACACACGTTCATCTGTTGTGCCGCACGCAGCCTCAGCAGATCGTTCAATACTATCCTATTGCACATAGCCTTCTGGAAGCCGACCTCTCCGAAGTGCTCGCTCAGTGGCGCGTTCTCAGCAAAACAATTGAAACTTTTCTGGAGGAAGACAGTAAGCGTCCCGTGCCGCACAGTCTCAAGATCATCGCGTATCTCTGCTACTTCATCGAACAGTGCATCGTTGTGCCCAACAAGACTTTCTTTGTCAAAGCCGCCGCCGCAGTATGTCCTCCCTCTACTTCTGGGCTCCCTACGGACCCCACATCCCCGCCACAGTTGACGACAGCACCAGTGCCGAGCCAGTCGGAGCAGTTGCTGCAACGAGCTCTAGCGCTAAAGGCGGAGCTCGCGAAGCTGGACGTCGAGGAGAACTCGCCAAAGCCACCGCCAAGCCCAAGCCAAGAGCCGGAAAAAAAGCAGCCGCCGAGCCCAAGCAGCCAGCTGTGAAGGCGCGGCCAAAAATGTTTCTACCCGACGAGTCAAGTAGTGACGATAGTCTCACGGAATAAATAAAAAAAATCGTTTTTAAAATGAATAACTATAACATTACTGATAACGGTAATGTTAATGAAATATTTACGGCAGATGGGTATAAAAATATTGGCGGCGCGTATATTCCTACGCTAGAGCCATGGCTGCACCAGCAGATTCTCTGGTTCACCGGCGGACAGAATGACAACACCAGCACGACGATTCACATCGCGAAAGGCACTGGGCCATACGAGGCGGCGAATCTGTGGCACGCGGCCGTGCATCAACAGGCCGACTACTCGGAGTGGAAGAAGAATCCCGCGGCGTTTGGCGCAACACTGGATCCGCACATGCAGAATCTCGCGGTGGCGCTCTCTGTTGGCTTTCAGGACGTCGCAAACGGCAAACTCAATCTGAGTCCGGAGATCCTCGAGGCGTATGTGGTGTGCTACGAAGGCATTGGATCGAAGCGCGATGTGGTTTTCAAGACAGTCGTCTCGAAGAACGAGCCGCTTGCGAGCTACGCTACTCTGTATTTCATCCAGTCGCAAAAGTACGGCGACATTCAGAGCTGGCTCGACTCGCTGGCAAAACATGGAGTAGACGCCACCACTGTGCCGCCGAACTGGAAAGGGATGCCCGTGTGGGGCACCTGGTCAACACAGTACCCGGCCGGTGGCCAGGACAATCTGCAGTGGGACGCAACGAATCAACGCGTCATCTTTCCGACTCCCTCCACTTTTCCGGTAACTCCCTCAAATACACCGCCCCCCGCGACCTCTCCGTTTGGTGTGCTCACGCCAGCTGGAGATGCACCGGAGGGCGCAGACTATACACCGTATCTTATTGGCGGAGGAATACTTGCAGTGGCCGCTTTCATAGTATATAAACAACGAGGAGGAGTAACTCCGCAATAAAATAAAAAACTTTTTTTAATCTTTTTTCATGAATAACATTCCCGCCACAACCAGCACGCCGACGAGCAGAATCATGGTGAATCTGTCTTTTTTTTTTCCTTTATTCGCGGAGGTGATCTTGACGTTCTGCGTCGTAGTCACCGCTCCTTCTGCGCCTGCGGTCTCCGCTTGTGAGTAGCTGCCAGTGCTGTCGTTCGCTGTGAGATTGACTGGCTCGCGACGGCCGTTAGTTCGATTGTCAGCGAGTGTCGTAGGTGCTCCAATGTCGGTTATCGGCTTTTGGCCGCCACTTGTGAATCCGCTCGGCGGGAGGTGGGCGTCAATCTTCTTCAGCGTCGCGGCCTCGGTAAGCGGCATGTTGTTGGCGGTGCTGACGGCGCTCACCATGCCGCCTTGCTCCATGTCGCTATAAGCTCTAGCCAGAGCACTAGCGATATTCGACATGAATAGTACCAGCGGGGAGACAGTATATAGTGTGAAGAAGGTGAATCCCGTCGACTGGGTAAGTGTGACTATGACGGCGCTGAACGTTCTGTCCCAAGTGCTAGAGATTATTATGATTCTGTTGATAATAGTGTGGCAACGAACGCAACACAACACGACTCACGCGAAGCTTGACTCGATTGACACGTTTATGAATAAACTTAATGTAAAGCCCGTCGATTATGACAGAGACGCGGATTTTTATTTTACACATTCACAATTCCCTGCAAAAACTGCTCAGTGATTTCGTAGCTGCCCGGCGCGTCCGCCAGCTGCTGCACGCCGATATGCTGCACTATGCCGTCCTCATCGCGCTGACACATACCGGTGAGGTTCTGCACCCTGTGCTGCAGTTTGCGGCGATTTTCGGAGTGTGGATGAATAATAAACATATTTTTATTTGTCATCACCAGCAATAACAGCGCTCCAGCCACTCCTACTCCGAAGAGCAGTGCGGTTCGGTCAGGCGAGTACGCCATTCGTCGATAAAAAATGAGACTTCGTAAGGGTGCAGAGTGCGGCCGATTTGCTCTGTTAGTAACACTTTGCTTAGAGCATATTGAAAGAGCGGCACCAGCACGTCGGCGGTGAACATGAAGCGGTAAAATTGTCGGTCGTTATTTATTTTTGTTTTTTTTTCGCCACTCAACACGAATCCTTCACAGTGTGGATCGTGGTAGCGCGACGGATAGAGCAGCGTGTCGCCGAGCAGCTGGAACGTAAGGCACATTCGTTGAGTCGGATGTTTGGCGCGGCCACGTGCTCCAACTAACACACTCACTCGAATGTGTTTGTGCAGTCTGTCGTAAAAAAACTGCGGGCCATATTTGAACCCGTCATCGTCATGATAAAATGTCACGTTTATTTCCGTGTCGCGTAATGCGTAGTGGATTCCGCGGCGGTGCACCTGCATTATGTAGAACGTAAACAAAGGCGGCCACCAGCACACCTCACGCCAGCGCTTGCACACACGCGTACAACGTTGCCACATATGAGTGGTATGGCGCCAGTATTTTTGATCACCCGTGGGGGTGAGCGGCGTCAGCATAACCCGGCCATCCACAAACAACTTTGCATCACTGATTACCCACTTTAGCACTCTGGCGATACACTCGCGCGGCAGTTGATTCATTTGATGGATTGGCAGTTTGAGTGCGAAGATGGCACACTGGGCGACGTGGAGGCGGCGTTTGATGCGAATCTGGCGCCGAAGAAGCGGGGAAGGAAAAAAAAGAGTGAGTTAAGTTTCTCCTCGCTCGATGAAGAAAAAGAAGAAGAAGAGGCCCCACCGTTGGTTCGGAACATCGATATAAATAAAGACAAAGGAGAACTCGCGATACACGACCTACCCCTGCCACCAAAACGTTCACTATTTCAGTACCTAAACGAGATGACAGATGTACAGAATCTCACTGCGGCTGCTTCGCCCGTGAGCACTATAAAGGTTAATCACCCGCCCGTTGGAATCACCCCGGAGCTCAATGCCGCGGCCCCGCCACCCGCGGTTCCCAAGGCGCCGGAGAAGAAGGCATTCACCCCAGGACAACACGTACACATTAAGCATCCAGCTGTTCCCCCCGATGAACCCCCCAACAACGACGACACTGATGCCATAGAGGAAGCGCAGCAGGTGGCATTCTACTACGGACTCGCCGGCGGAGTGATCCTGGCTCTTGGCGCGTATTTCGCCTACCGAATGCTATTTGCAAGCACGCCTCAAGCGCCTGCCCCTGCACCTGCCCCGCGAGCTCCTCCTCCTCGTTACTATGCGCCACGTCCTCAATAAAAAAAATTAAAAATTAAAAATTTAAAAAAATTTTTTTTTATTTCAATGCAGGCGCCAATCAAAATAATCTCCATCTCCTCCGATAAACTCCACTTTCATCGAATCGCTGCAGTGAGGACACAAATAGCCAGCCCAGGTCCAAGTTACGTGCAGGTGATGCAGATGTGGACAGATGTAATGCACCTGTTTATCGGAGATCAGTTTTTCATCATCCAACGACTCACATCGATGAGCCTTCACCACATACGTCATTTCATCGGGAGTTGCCTCTCGCAGCAAACGCATGTTTGTTACAACGTAGTGAATCTCGGTGGTCAATAATTCCTTAATATTCATTTTCAAATAGGAGGAAGAAAAAAAAAAATAAAAAAACCGGTTGCCCGGGGCGCGCACGGGTGGATTTCAACCACCGTTTAACTTAACAGAGGAAGTATTTTTGCGAAGTATTCCTCTGACATAAAAAAGCTCTTTAAAAGAGATCGCGTCGAGGAAAGTGAATTTAAACATGCGCAATTTTACATAGTTTCACAAACAGGTGTAATATCTGGCGGAGGGGCTTTCGCCTTCGCGGGAGTCGGCGGCGGTGGCGGAGTTTGAATCACAATTGTCGCGCCAGGGTAGGTCTCGGCGGCCAGCTGACAGACGATATCGTACTCCTCTTGGGTTTTCGGAGTGAGTTTTATAGTCTTGTACTGAATAGCAGTGCTGCGGTGCGGTCTTTGCGGGCTAGTCTTGCCACTGCTGCTTGTCGTTGCCGCAGCGAGTTGCGCCAGACGAGAGCCGGAGCTGCCGCTTGCTGCCACATTCACACTGGGCGGCGCGCCCTGCAGCACGCTCTCCGGTGCAGCTGCAACTTCGTCGCCCCGCAGAATAGTTCCAGCGTGTGTTATTACGACATAGTTTGCCGTGAGTCGCTTCGCTAGCTCTTCAGCCTCTTCCTTGCTTATCAGGTCCTCCTCATAACAGTCACGCAGCACACGGATTTGACGTGCGCGCACCTTATCCATTTTGTCCATAATGCTTAAAATCGTGTCGGCTAAAACTGAGCAGGAGTTGTGTAGGGCTGTGGTGCTCTATTGCAAAGAAAATAACATTGAGCGCAACTGCAACCTGCACTTCCTTTTGCACCGCGTCGCGCTCCGACTCTGGAACCGCCAGCGCCAGTTATATTCGGTCGCTCCTACCTTAAGCTCATTGGGGGTGTTCGACCTTGTGGTGGCCGACCCGCCGTGGCCTAACGACTCCAAGTGGGTGGTAAGTCCCAGCGGTAGCTACCCGCGCATGAGCTTCAACGCAATAAAGGCACTGCCTGTAAATGAGATCACCTCCGATCAGAGTCTGCTCTTGGTGTGGACATGCGGCATGTACTTGCGCCAGACGATCGAGATCATCGAGAGTTGGGGCTTTGCGTTTATCAGCTGGGCGTTCGTGTGGCTCAAGACCTCCAGCGGCAAGCCACGCGGCGGCTACTGCTCGCCGTACTATCCGACTAAAGCGTGCGAGATTGTGCTCATGGGAAAGAAGGGCAAAGCGCCGCGCATCAAAAATTATGTGCTGGATCTGATTGTGGCCGAAAGACGCGCTCACTCGCAAAAACCGGAAGAGTTCTGGACTAGAGTGGATGCATGGCTCGGCGATCAATACCCGCGCCGTCTGGAGATGTTTGCAAGAGAAAAACGAGAGGGATGGACAGTGTGGGGAAATCAAGTGTAAAATAAAAAAAATTTTTTTATTGTCCAGCTTTCTTTTTTGGCGGCTCAGTGGGCGAGTCTCCGGGCTTCTGCTTTTTCGCTTCCGCTGTCTCGAAAGTCGGTGCTGCTGCTGTTTTACGCGGAAGCACTATTCCGGTACTAGAGAGTAGCCTCGCTCGCTTCCACTTCAGCCAGTCATGCGCCTCGCGTTTTTCTCGCATTGTCATATTCCCCGAGAGAAGTTTGCGTCGCGGTGCTTCTGTGAGCTCGTTCACATGCAGTTGCAAATATTCGTCCATCTTCGGCGTCATCTCGAACGCAGTGTTACTCACCTTTTTTGCAGGCAGCTCAGACGTAGGCGAAAATCGGGTGCGTTTCCCGAGCATGGATCCGCTGCTGGTGAAGAGGTTTGATCGCTTTCTTTTCACCTTGTCGTACATTTTTTGCAGCTCTCTTTGAGTGAAACGTTTCGCTTCAAAATTTTGTTGATCTTGGGCGTTCAGCATGAACACATATTGCTCCAGATAGTGCACCATCGTTGGATCAATTTCCTCTTCGTCTGGCTCCCATTGCCACGCGCTCCACGGATAGCCGGCTGGATAGGACGGAACTTCGTTGCCCGAAAACACTGTACCCTGGTTCAGACTCCAGCGCCAGATTCGACGTAGAGTTAGCATCAGATCCCCTGTCAGGGCATCGGTTTCAAAAAAATAGAGCTGGAGCAATCGCGCCGCCTCTCTCCACATGTCCATTGTGCCCAAGTTTGCAATGGGAGTAACAACCAGCACATTCCACAAGGCGAGAAGCACGCAGAGATCGCCGTAAATTCCGCTCAGATTCTGCACCTTATCAGTTAGTCGATAGGGCAGTTGTTGTACTTCACCAGGGTACCACCACTTATCGAGTCGAGGGCGGTAGAACGCGTGCGGCCAACAGTTTGGGCCGGCGCGGCTGTAGTCGATAATCGTGATGCTTTGTGTGTCTCGATCATAAATAATATTACCCAGATGCAAATCGTTGTGACTCCAGCCAAGTTTATGGAGTGCATCCATAGCGAGACCAATTTGAACAGCAATCGGTTCGCGTTCATGCTCGCGCAAGTTATCGCTCAGCTCATCCAGCCGCCTGCCGATAGCGCGTTTGAAAAGCATCGCCGGTTTCCTTGCAGTGCCGGAGCGTTGTTCCAGATGCGGCACTCCGATGACGTCTTGCGCAACGAGGCGCATTAACTTGCCGGTGTTTGCATACGAGTCCTTGGGGATCTTCAGCACCGCTTCTTGAGCGCCCTTTCTCACATAGTATACAGTATTATCACTTCCTTGCGCAGGGGGGCTCTTGCTGTATTGCCATCCATTTCCCAGATATCGTTTTACGTCTTCTGCTTCTGCCATCATATGCCGAAATATCACATATATTTAAGCGAGCCCGTAGAAAAAGCGCCCTCTGGAAGACCGCCGATTATTCACGTGCGACGCGGAGTGGTGACTATGCATGAACACTTGCACGTGAAAAAAGAATAAAAAAAAATAAAAAAAACTTTTTATCCCCAAATATCAACTCCTCTTTTTTGATCGTCCAGCATTCGTTTTCTTGCGCCCCACACCTCCACGCCTTTATTTTTTATTACTGCGGCGGGCGCGGGCGGGGCTTCCTCGACAAATGAGCCAACGAAAGAGGCATTCATAGCGGCTGCTATCTGTGGCGATCTTGTCAGCGCGTGAACAGACGCGACAGCGGAAGCCTGAACTACGGCGGGAGGCACAGGCACATGCGCTGCTTCCAAAACACTCCTCTCGGCTGTAGCTGCTGCTGCGACTGCTGCGGTTGGTTTCATCGGAGAGTGATGTAGTGAGAGCGACGCAGCAGTAGTACCAGCTGCGGCTGCTGCTTGTGCGATGGGTGGTGGTACCACTTGTTGCAGTGGCACAGCTGCTTTAGCTATGGCCTCCGCTCCTGCGGCAGCAGTCAATCGTAACCATTCAGCATCATTTGGATCAAAGGATTTTGTCAGTTTCGGCGGTGAAGCAAGTAGCGATGTGGGCACAACTGCCGGAGTCTTTTTTTTGAGAATAGGAATAGGAACAGCGGGTTTCAGTGCTGCGATTGCGGTGGCAGTTGCAGTTGGTGCAGTTGGTTGCTTCTGTGCCGGTGCGACTACCGGCGGCGGGAGAAGATTCACAGGAGGCACAACAATCACGTCTTCGGGAGCGGCCATGATTGTTTTCAGCGCCTGAGTCGCAACGGCTTGTTGAATAGTCACGGGCTTTCCATACTTGGCCTTGTACTTCTCCCTATAATGAATTTTGAGCGCTTTTTTTGTTTTTACCGCGGGCACCGGTTTTTTATTTTTTTGCACGTACCGCGGCGGAGTGCGGCTCCACACCGCGCGTCTCGCCCACTTCAGCCAGCCGGGCGGCGGTGTTACGGCCTTTGTATACTCGCCGCTGTAGTGCTTTACTCGCACTATCGAGCCGCCGACTCTTGCGTAGCGCTTCGGAGACTTTCGTCTGACTTTTTTTTTTATTTTTAACGTGGGCATTTAATATTGATAATAGTTTTTATTATTTCGCCACCGTGAATCCCGCTGCGGCGAGTGCGTTCTTCTCCCGGCCGGCGCTCACACTTGTGCGACGAGTCAGCGCGCGGCTTCGTCCTGCCGAGCCCGTGATGTAGCTGTAGCCCGTGCGGACGATAGGCAGGCGGCGGGTGCTTCCGCGGTACATCCGACGCAGCGATCGCACGTGGCCAGGTCCGGCACCTCGATAGCCGTGACTGCGGATCCGGCGGCGTACTCCTGCGATGCCCTTGCCGCGGCCGTAGAGTCGAGCCCAGTCCTTGAGTGCGGCGTTTCGCATGCCAAAGTCCACTCCGATCGTGTTCGCCTGCTTCAGCGTTGGTCGCGCTTTTCGCTCGTAGCTCATTAGGCTTTGATGGGTGAGTCGGCTCAGCGAGTTGTAGAGCTTGCGGTTCTGCGCGAGTTTCCGCGCCGTCATCTTGCTCAGATCGATCCACGTGCCCAGCTTACCGCGATGACGCACCTCCGGCACGTTCCAGCTGTTCACGCTGCCCTTGTGCGGGTTAAACGCGACGTTCAGCAGCCGGCCTCGGAACTGTCGGGTGTGCCGCTTTACCGGGCCTTTGTAGCCGCGTTTGCCCACTCGATATACTCGAGACGCTCGAGGAATATAGTGCGGCATTAAATGTTTTTTTTTATTTATTTTTTAATTTAAAACAGAGAATAGTTTTTAATTAGCGACGTCGCGTTAGTGCTCTGATTATCTCCTCGTCAGTAGGCTCGCGCGGCACAAAGATCGGCGCCGGTTTACCAGAGCCTTTGACCCACCGCTTCAATCTGGTCTTGTTCTTCCACGCGAGCGCCGCACCCGCCGCCATGCCAGCCACTGCGTAGTTAGCGCCGGGCGGCAGCCACGCGTAAACTCGTCCTCCAGCTCGGTAGATGTATGGCGCGTACTTGACTACTCGGGTTTTATTTCCCCAGAGTGCCGCGCCGGCCGCTGCACCTCCTCCTACTAGGACAGCGCGACGTGCGTATCTTTTGACTCTATTCGTCCGTTGATATTTTCGTTTCGGCATTACTATAATAAAAAACATCAGATTTTAATTTTTTTCTTTTTTTTAATGAAACATTTTTTTGCCACGAGTGTGGCCGAACGGCGCAGAGTGAAAGAGCTTGCGATTTACTTGGAGTCCCTTGGGCGCTTTTCGGTGGCGCACTACTCGGCGACGGCGAACGGGCACTGCCTTTCCTCTACGGTAGCGGCGGTAAGCATAATAGCCCAGTCCCGCGGCGGCTACTCCAGCGGCTGCTCCGGCGGCGTAGCGCGGATGCTTCTTCACGAAACTTCCAGCTCGAGCATAGCCATACTTCGCATACGGAGAGACAGCATGATAGGCGGCAGCTCCGTGACGTCGAGCTCCGGTGTATACATGCCCGGCGATGCTTCGCGCGCGGGCAATGTAATGCCGGTGACGAGCAACAACCGGTGAAAAGTTTGGCGAGTGAAATACGGCCGCGCCTGGATTATAAGCCTTCGGCATGGTTGGTTTAACAGATTGTTTAGGAACTCTGAATACAGTCTCCACAAACTTTTTTGGCAATGGAACGGCCGGTCGCGGTGGACGAATCCATTCTTCTTGTGCTCCATGAAGATTCACTGGGTAGCGAGGATCCGCTTCCCATAGTGGATTTTTTCTTTTATAATTCGGTCGCACTCTTGCGAGCCGCTCTAACTCAGGAATTTTTTTAAATGGCATTTTTATTTTTTTACTTTCTTGTGAACGAGTGTAGTTTTTTTCGCTCCTCTCCACCAGTTCCTTATCCGCGTCTTGTTTTTATACACCTTATATCCTCCATATCCAACGCCGGCCACTGCTCCTGCGCCGCCGATCGCCCACCACGGCATCATGGGCACTGCGTAGTAGGCGCCATTAACGATAACAGTCTTCCAGCCAGGTCCAGGTGGAGGAGGCGCCGGCGGAGTCGAATATCCGTATTTGAGAGTTTTGTGCGCTCCGATAATTCTCGCTGGTGCGTGACCACGTGTCCATACTGTCCTCCCCGCCGCTTTACCAGGTGCATGGTACGGAT
>Ga0105252_10000885_pt1 | contig 15665 bp, 7 predicted proteins | sample EasRivMeERMZT100_FD_89675 | JGI IMG/M metagenome (GOLD analysis project Ga0105252, IMG submission 89675) | Soil microbial communities from meander-bound floodplain in the East River, Colorado, USA - East River MetaG ERMZT100 | ecosystem: Environmental > Terrestrial > Soil > Floodplain | place... | reverse complement strand
TACTCTGTCACTTAAGCTCCATCAATGAAGTCAGTCCAGTGTGGAAAAACTGAAGAGTGCTTGGGCAGATTGCCCAATGCGCCACGAGAGCCCCTGAGCGATTCGAAGTCTCTACCTTCAGCCTGTGGATCAGTCGTTGCATGCCAGGGAATGCGCTTGCCTCCAGCATCCTTGCGCCCAGGCGCGTAGAAGATGTGGTGACTCTGGTCTGCCGTCCCGCCCGCGAGTGGCCTTGTCCAGACTCCAGCTCCCTGTGGCTCGAACCCAGAATCGTGGAGGGCATCGAGATCATCCGAGTTGTAGAACTCGCGCTCGGGCTCTTCCACGTACGGCGGGAAGTCAGTGCCGGCAGGGTGGTAGGGGGTTGGGTTCTCCCTCGGTGGACGCTGCCTGATGATCTTCTTGCCACGCGCGTAGTCGTAGACCTTGCCACTCTCACCCTCAGGGCGATCAGGACCAGGCCTGCGGTACTCGTCCATGTTGTGGACGACACCTGCCGTGCGTTCCCAGGAGTCAGGGATCATCGTCTTCACAACCAATTCTACGAGAGCCTGAGAACCTGACTAGCTATGGAGTTGCAGACAGGCTCAGCTTGCCTAATCGCCTCTTCATAGCTCTCACCTGAGTAGGGCCAGCGCTGGAGAATAGCTATCGACCAGTCGCCCTTAACAGCTAGGCAGTTGATGTACCAGTAGCCCTGCCAGTTCTCCCAGCCGTTCTTGGTCGCGACCTCGGTCCGATCCTTGAACAGTGCGCGAGGGCCGAAGTCTCCCTGCCCGCGTACGTGGCGCATCTTGTCCACGATCCAGGCTGTCCACTCTGGAGTCGTAGCTTTGCCACTGTAAATGCAGAAGCCGTACCTCGCCGCGTCCCTCGCGCTCATCCCCGTTGTCGACCAGGACCAGTCGCGAGCCTTCAGGTCTGTCAGTCCGCAGGTCTTCACCAGCCTGTCCCAGCTCGGCTGCCCACCGAAGAACTCGCTCGCTGGCCCGTTGCTACTGTCCAGGATCATGGACGCTAGCCGGCTTAGTGTCGCGGATGTTGGACGTTGATGGTGGTTCAGGTAGTCGGCCGCGATCCAGGGCTTGATCATCGACATCAGGTAGTTGGTCTGAGCCCAGTTCTTGCTGCCAACGATCACCTTGCCATCGAAGACGGCCCAGGACACCCAGTGCTTTGTCTTCACGCTGGGTGTCCCATAGGTCTTGGGCGTCATCGTTGGTGTGGGCTTGGACGTTGCAGTTGCCATCGGACTTGCTGTGATCGTTGCAGAGGTAAGCACTGCCTCTGCGATTCTTGAGTATCCGTAGCCAACCAGGACCGCCATGATGAGGTTCACACCAATGAAGATCATCCAGTTGTACCTACGCATACACCCACCACGGTTTTGCCGCTGACACATGAGGCTGGGACTCGGGCGGGTTGCCCATCTGATGGCGAGGATAGCCAACCTGGTAGCCAAGCTGCTTCCAGTCGCCACCGTTGCTCAGGGCTGTCTCGTGGGTGCGAGCTAGAGCCATCGGGTACGTACCGCTATCGTCGTGGTGAGCGAACGTGCGATGCACCCAGCGCCCGCGACCGGTGTCGTAAGCGTGCAAGACAGTGCCATCAGGCTGGTGCTTCATCATGCTCGTGGGTGCCATGTTGCGACCACTCAGCAAGCTGATGTCTGGGAGCTTCGCGGGCAGGACGTCCTCGCCATCGTTGCCACCAGCACGCTTCCCAAGCTTCTCCCAACGGTCCATCAACCAGTCATGGTCGTAGTCTCGGCCAGCTCTAACGAACACGGGCCTCAAGGCGGAAAGCGCTTGCCTTCCCCTTTCCACATCATTTTGTGTCAGTGGGTTCTTCGCATGCAGGTTCTGGTAGATGTCGTCGTGATCAACGAAGTGGGCAGTGTAGGGGGAAGAGGTTATCCAGTCCTTCCACTTCTGCCAGGACTCCTCATAGTCAATCCCATGTGGAGCCTTGCCAGTCGGCTCACTCGGGTCGGGCTTGGAGCCATGGTTGATTGAACCGTGGTCTGAAGCGTTGACCAGAGTGTCCAGCAGGCCTAGGCGCTGACCACGACGTGACTTGACAATCTCTTCGTCGTACTCATCCTTGTCATCTGGGTCCATGTGAAAACGATCAGCGTAGCCAGGCTGAATCCTGGAGAGGATCGAGCCACGATCACTCCACATCTGGTCACCGCGAGGGTTGAGCATCACGGGCGAGACGTCAGCACCCAGAGCGCGACCGACCAATGAGGACAGGAACTCGTTGCGGCCAGCGTCACGGCCGACAATCTTCTCCAGGTACTGGTGACCGCCGATGTTCCAGATCGTTGGGCTGTTCCTGCTCGTGAGCAGTTCTGGGTCGTGCTTGGGTGCACGCTTGGTCTGCTGCCTGTAAGGCTCCAGGTCATTCACTCGGATAGCAGCCTCGTGCTGCATACCAGCTACGCGCTCATAGGCGTCCAGCATGTCGCCCTCAGCCAGGTGTGTCTTCCTGGCCTTGCCCATCTCCTGAGCTACACCATCCCTGGTGACCTTCCACCTGATGCGTCCACCGTGAGACCTGTGGTCAGTCATCCAGCCCTGAACCGGCGAGTCCTGGTTCATGAGCTTCATCTGCTGAACAGTGCATCCACACTCAGGGTGAGATCCGGCATCAGCCCAGACGATGGCTTCCTTCTGTACTGAGGCCTCGTGAATCCAGTTGATGTTGCTCGGATCGCGCGTGCCATCAGGCGTGCACTTCTCCGCGTCGGCCTTGCCTTTTTCCAAGTGCTTGTCGCACACAGAGATCAGGCCCATGCCCTCGCTGTGCTTGATCTCCTTGGTGGCTGTACTTTTGCAGTACGAGCACTTGCCGGCCGCAGCCTCCTTGAAGTTCCCCTTGGCATCGACATCAGGCGTCATCGGCTTGAAGTCATGACGCGGCTCTCCGAGATCATCCACATACTTGCTCACTGCCCAACCGTGACCAGCCTCAGGAACAGTGTTTCCATACCTCAGGTAGCAGTGCTCACAGATCGGCTCGCCCCACCTGACATCAGTCTTCGACCGACCAACAGAACGGTCGAAGTGGGCCTCATCCTCGTAGTCTGACTGGTCCTTGAGTACGGCCATAGGCTGCCAGTCAACAGACCTGCGGTGAGACTCGTTGTCACCGATTGAGTAATGTGGACTGTTAGCCTCATCGAGTGGTGGCACAAGCTGAGGATCACGATAGCGCCAGAAGGCAGTTTCCTTGCCGTCGTCATCCTTGAACTTCTGGTATGGCTCGTGCTGAGAGTCGTAGTAGTAAAGAGTGTCAGGCAGCTTTGGTCGTGGATCTGGGTCAGTGCCAAAGTACGGGCTCTGCCCAGCTAGCCTCTCGATCGAGGCCTGAACCTGCTTGTTCGCCCGCACACTCTTGTCGGCCCACAGCTCAAGCTCAGACCACGGGATGCTCTTCACTTCCTTGCGCAGAGCTGGGTTCTTCTTGGCGTGTGCTAGATCCCACCAAGCACTCTGCTCGGTCATGTCGCCATCTGGGTCATCAGGGTTGGCGTGCTCGCGGTTGCCAAGGTCAATGTCGCGCTCGTGCTGGATCAGGTAGATGAATCCCTTGTAGACCGGAGCCTTGCGAGCGGCCATGCGGGTGATCTCGGTGTCGCCACCACGGCCAGGAGTGACGCACACACCGTCGATGCCATAGCTCCTGTTGGCCATGTGCTGAGGCGGACGGCCAGCCTTCTGCTCCAGGAACGGCACCTCTGACAGTGGGATGCCCTGCTGTGTCAGTGGGCCAAGCTGGGCTGCCTGCCCGCGAGTCTCGTTCCAGAGGGCCGGCAGAGCATCGTCTGAGTACGTGGTCCTGTGCCTAAGCCAGGCGTTGAACTCACCCTTAGGGCCAAAGCCCACGATCTCATGTCCGTGCCCTGCGGCGTGACCGTTGACATCGTGCACAGCCCTGAACGCATCGTTCAGCGTCAGAGGCTTCTCAACTGGTCCGTCTCCAGTGTGGACAGTCGTTGTTCCTACGACCCTAGCCATAGGGTGATCAGGCGACAGGCCATCGAGCGCACTGTGCCGTGTCCACAAGTGACCATTGTTGGTGACATCATGAACCATAGCGGCGCTGTTGGGGTAGTCCCTGTTGCCACCAAAGCCATCGTGGAACTCAACCTGGAGACCAGCGTTACGTAGGTCGTGCCACTGGCCCATGGTCTCACGCTCAAGAGCGTCATAGGCGTGCTGGACCTCAGGGTGGTAAGGGTCGTGCTCCAGGTTGTTGTAGGTGTTCATGGCCAGCTCGTCGTTCAGTGCTTCAGGGTGCACTTCGTGATGCTGGCGGTACACAGGTGGCTTGGGGATGTTCCATCCAGCGCTGCGCTGCATTGGCTTGATGTACTCGGTCAGTGGCTTGTGAGACACCAGGCTCGCGTGCTCTGGCTTCCACGCAGCCTGAGTGCGACCGAGGAGCACGTTCTCGCCTGGGTGCACGTCGTACTCCGACATGCCAAAGCCTCGCTCGTGCAAGCCTTGCAGAGCCTTCTCAGAAAAGTAGTCGGTCACGTTGTGCTGGGGCAGGAAGCCAAACACCCGGCCGCGTACGTAGCGCTGCGGGATGCCATCAGCGATCGGCTGACGCTGGCGCTGAGGTCCATCGGTGACCAAGCTGTACTGGCCATCCTCGACTGACTCATCAGAGAATGGTCTGGTAGCGCGGTCACCGATCTCATCGCTCTTGTAGCCGAACGGTCCAGAGCCATCAGGCTTCTCAACCCTCAGTACCCTGACTGTCCTTCCTGGAGTAGCGGTCCTGACCTTCTGCTCTCCAGCTCCACCAGCGTCCAGGTGGTAGCGGGCATCCATCGCGTGGTCCTCGCCGATGTGCCGGCCGAAGTCATCAGCAAGATCACGCTTGAGCCTAGGGTTAGCCTCGATCTCGTCTGGCGAGTAGCCAACCTCTCTGTCTGCCCATGCGTAGAACTCACGCTGGTACGTAGGGTCGGCTGCTGCTACCGCTCTGAGGTGTTCGCCCTCCTCCTTGGTGATGTCCGGGACGTGACCCGCAGCCTGACCAATCAGGTGCTCAGTCGCCTTACGTACACCAGCGAGCACGTCCTCCTTGCCCAGCTTAGCGAACTCGCCCCTGACGAACGGAGAGTCCAATCTGGACAGGAACCTCTGACCATCGCGGTGCGAGAACACCCCGTTGCCGATGTCTTCCTTGCGCAGCACGAGGTTGTCATCGTCATCGTAATCAAAAGGTAGGTAATGGTTGGAAACAGCACTGACGTCGCCAGCTTCAGGCACACGACCTTCCCTGTGCTCAATCCCGCGAGCCTCAAGGTTGTTGATTCCGTGATCGTGGTTCCACAGCTCGTAGCTGCCATCAGGAAGCCGGCGCTTGTCGTAGTTGTTGTTCTGGATCTGATCTGCCACGTTGGCGATATGGTGTAGGACAGCGATGTTCTTCGCGCCCTTCATGCCAGGCTGCGGCCGACCGTACGGGTTGGTGTCTGTCTCCGCAGCGTCAAAGCTCGAAGCCGGATGACCAGTAGGCTCAAGCCCCTCGACATACCGCGAGTACGTGGTGTGTGGGATGTCGTCTGGGTGGAGCGTGTCGGGTGGAAGCACCTCAGGCACGTTGGCATCGAACACATGCCGGCCCAGCACTGAGATCAGGTACTTGCTCTCGGCCGCGTCCTTGGCTGCGTTGTGCTCGAACAGCGTCGCCTTGTGGCCAGGCGTGCGGTACTGAGGCATGCGTTTGATCTCGTCAGCGGTGAAGCCAGCAGGATAGCCGTGCTTCTCCCTGTGCAGCGAGTCGTAGTGAGGCGGTAGGTGCCTGACATACTTCTGGCCACCGTGCTCTAGCAGCTCAGGAGCCGAGGTCTGGCCTCTCCCGTCATTGGTCGGGTAGCCATGGCTGGTTGGTGTCTCCTCGCCCCATGGTGGCAGCGGTGCGCCTACTCGTGTTCCCGCAGAAACAACGATCCCACCTGGCGATAGCCAGCCTCCGACAAACACTCCTGGAGGTAGGTCTTGCCCCACCTCTTCCCGGAACTCACGCTTAGCCGCGTTCCGGGCGGACTCGCCAGGATCAAGCTTGCCGCCTGGGAACTCCCAAGTGCCTTCGTTAGGATCGAACTCAAGCGACGACGATGCTCCAGATCCCTCTGAATCGCGACACGTAGGCTCGCACTTCTCTCCGTCAAAGTAAGTCCCTGTCCCATCGCATGCTGCGCACTCACTACCGAGTTCGTCATCACCAGTGCCTTGGCAGCATGGGCAACCGTGGCCTTGGTCAAGAAGATCAGTTACGGTCTGACCGTAGAACTCGTCATGTTCGTGGTCTACTGTACCATCCTCGTGCTGGTAGCCGTTGCTCTCGTCCCACGTTACGGGCTCGCCGCACGGGCAGTGCAGTGGGTTGAGCGCACGCTGCTGCATCAGGACACGGCCGGTGTCCATAGCAATGACTGCTATACCAGCAGCCTTGAGACCAGACTCGTCTGCAATTGCAGCCGCCTTGGCAAGGAACGGATCTAGCGGCATCTCACCCTCATCGCCTCGCGGACGTGACTTGTAGTTGGGGTCGATGCTGCGGAACTGACTGTCAAGCAGATCACTAACCTGCCGACGAACCTGATCCTTCTTCGCGATCTGTCCAGGAATTGAGTCAATGACAGCTTGTGGGTCGGCTGGAACTACCTCGTGGTCACGACGCATCCCATCAGCGTGGTGCCATCCTGCTCCAGCGGGACGTCCATCGCCCTGGTGGTCGTACTTGAATGCGGCGTGCAAGTTGTAGGCAGCAGGCTCATGGCAAACAGCGCAGTGAGTGCCACCGTAGGTGCAACCTCCACGGCAACCAGGGCCAAGGCCCTGCTCCTTTGCGTAGATCGAGTTCGGGTGTGGCTTGGTCTGGTCGTGGCCACCAGTGAAGTCTCGTACAGCCGCCTTACGCATGGCCTCGGCCGCAGTCGACCCACTACCATCCCAACAGTTGAGCGAGCCGTCAGCGTGTGACCACCAGTCTCCGCTGTCCATGCCGTACTTGACAGGTGTTCCGCACTGTGGACAGTTATCGACTGCGGCTATTCTGTGCTCAAAAGGCAATTCCATCTGACCGTGACCAGGCAAGCGATCTTGCTGGTGCTCTCCCTCATCCTCAGTCATGCATGGCTTGCGGGCATTATGGTTTTGACTTACCTGAATCTGACTTGGGTCAAAGACAATGGCCGACTTGTTAGCTTCATGACCGTTGTTGCTGCGCTCATACTCATTGCCGTAGACCACGCCATCATGACCAGCAGCTTGCAGCTTTTCTCTGAACCTGCTAGCGATCCCCAGTCTGTCTGGGTGCTGGTTCAGCCAGAGAGTGCGCGCTGGGTGTCCGCCCTCCATCGCACTGTTGGGAATCTTGCGGTTGCCATACTGCTGATGGATACGAGTAGCCTCAGGCCATGTCTCTTCCAGGCTAAGCCTGTCGTCTTCGTCATCAGACTCCAGCTCGGGCAAGTGCTTGGCGTAGGTGTTGCCGGCACGCCACTCGTCTTCGTATGCCTCACGGTCCATGCCATGCTCGGAAAGGTAGACCTTAGGATTGTGCAGACCAAGCCTCGCATGGACAACAGCTTGAGAGTCATTACGACCATTGGCATAGTCGCCACCACGATCGTTGCTGCTGCTGGAGTATGAGCCAGTTGCGAAGTCCTTGGCGATGTCGTGGTCGGCAGTAAAGTGCGTGCCCAGCAACTGATTCCAGTGGCCCTGCAAGTCGGCGTCTGGGGTCTCAAAAGCCTCCGGGCTTGAGTACATCGGGTCCTGGAAGCCAAGCTCGCTTAGCTCCTCTGGGTAAGCCCTGGTGCCGTGGAACCACTCGTCACCGTTGGTGTGCGGGTTCCTCATGCCTGGCTGCCTCACTGCGGCCTCGTGCGGCATGCCAGCTCTCTCTCCTAGACCACCCTGGCGCTCGGCGTGTCCGAAGTACCTGACCTCGACTGGCACATGGGTCGCGCCGTTCTCAGCGTACGCATCACGCCTGTGGTTGCCCTCAGCGATCCTTGGCTCCTTGCCGTGCATCACCATGATGAACAGCGGGTTTCTGTAGCCTGGCTCTCCATTGTGGACAGCCTGCTTAAAGCCCTCCCACTCGTCGCCCTCATAATTCCTGTGCTCACCTGGCATCTCACCACGGAAGCCACGAAGGTTCTGTACCCAGGACAATGGAACAGTGCCACTCTCGTTACGGGTGATGTGGTCGTTGTTGCCTTCAACACCATCATAGTCCTGAGTGGACAGAGCGGCAGTTCGCCTTAGCACGCCATACTGCTGGGCATGAGATTTGGCAGCAGCCAGATCATCGTCGTAGATCTCGTCCCAGTCATCAGCATTTCCGTCAAGCTCAACGTGATCATACGCAGCATCGCGCTGGCCCTTGTGCTCGTCAGCCTGCGGCTCGCCCAATGAGCTGAGTGGGTGCTTGCCCAGAGAGTCGTAGTAGTGAGTGTCGTCATGAGCGAAGTGGTGCTGTGGTGTCCACCCACCAGAGGCGTCACCATTGCCAAGCTCGGTGTAGCCAGCAGTGCCGAACCGCAGCGATGGGTCCAGCTCCTGTAGCCCCTTGGCATACGTAAGGCAGTCGCCCTTCTGCCAGCGAGCCTGAGATGGGTCCTCCCACCAGTTGGCCGCGACATGCACGGGCAGCGTCATCTGCTTGCCTGGCATCCTGTGCATGCCCCATGGTGTGCGACCTTCGTACTGGCCACTATCCCAGTTGTAGCCCAGAGGGATAGTCGTGCCTCTGGACGGGTCATGGTGACCGACCTGCTCAGGCGTTACATAGCCACTGTCCACAACACCAAAGCGACCAGCGTTGTCCTCAGGCGTGCTGCTCTGACGGTTGCCGTTGGGAGACACTCCATGTGCCTCGCTCGCCGGCCTGCCGTAGTGCTCCTGCACTGCCCTGTGGAACTCAGGGTGCGTCAGCCTGAAGTCTCTACGCCCGCCCGCGTGAAGGCCTCTGGTCCACTTCTCCTCCTGGTGGAGCAGGTTGCCAGAGACGTCGCCATCCTCATCGTGAAGGTTGTCCTCCTGGCCCTCGCGAGTGGTGTGGAGCTTGAAGGCTGAATTGTCACGAGCGCCACCCCAGTCAGGAAGAGTGATCTCGCTGTGGTACGCAGGAGAACCATCCTCAGGCTGAGTGGTCTTGGTCCACTTGTAGGGGTGCTCGTGCCTGGTCCTCACTGCGTCATGGCCTACGAGCGTGTCTTCAGCAGGCGCAGGAACAGTTGTGTTGCCTCTTGTGAGCGCTGGCTCGCGGTAGTGAGGTGTCCAGCCGAAGTCAGCTAGGTGACGCTCGGCAAAGCCCTTACGGCTCTTCTCGATCGCCTCATCCATGTCACCCCAGTTGGTGCTCGCCTCTCTATTGTGGACCATCTGGCCATCGAGCCCACGAGAGTAGACGTACAGTCTACCGTCTGGAGTGATGCTGTGCTTCTCGATCTCGTCACCAGTGACAGGGTGGTTGAAGCTCTTCTCCCAGTCGCCAGTGCCATCTTCCTGGAAGCCATGGTCATCTAGCTTCTGGCGCTGACCAAGAGTGATCCCATCTGGATCATACTCTTCGCCATCGTAGTCATCATCGCCACTGTCGTCACGGCCACCAAGAGCACTCCAGCCATCACCGTGGTGGTCACCGTAGTGGCTGATGTAGTTCTCAAGCGAAGCTCTGCCATGGTCGGTCAGGTTAGTGGAATGCCGAGGGTGCTCCACATACCCAGGAAGGTGCTTGTGGAGATGATCTTTGAGGAACATTGACAAGTAGCCGCCACTGTGCGTAGGCACCGCTCCTCGCCAAGCGATCTCCCCACCGAACGGGCTCCACTTGATGATCGACTCGTGGTCGTTCCTGTCGTCGTGTCCACTGTGGTCAACGTCAGGGTCAACGGCTTCGCCGTAGTGGTAGCCATCCTGCCCAGTGCCCCAACGCACGTTGTACACCCTGTTGTTGGCGTCCTTCATCTGGCCCAGATCGTGCCAGTCTGACACCGCTGGGTGGTCACCAACCCTGTGGTCGGCTTCCTTCTCCAGAGGCTTGTCAGGACGGTCAAACGGGTGGCCAGAGTGACCGGGAGGTGCCTCCTCCCAGACGAACTCTCTGTCTGGCTGTTCCTCGGCCGCGTTCTTCTTGACGTGCTCAGCAAGCTCAGTCCAGCCGTTGCGCTCGTTGACGTCGCTCACATAGTCATGACCAACCATGTCTTCAACGTCGCGCCAGTCATGGTGCTTGACTGTGTTCATGTCTGGCATCACAAGCGGCTCTCCGTCCATACCAGTGCCAACCCTCTGTCCACTGAACTCAACTACATGTGAGTCATGGCCTGGGTGGCGCTCGCCTGGGTTGAAGTAGCCGAACAGCTCATGCGGTGTGTCAAAGGATGAGTAGCCAGCGTCAGGCTCGCCCTCTCCATGCCACTCGCGTGATGTCGCGTCCTCAGGAGAGAACGGCCGACTGTTGGGGTGAGCACGCCAGAAAGCGCTTTCCACTACTGCTGAAGCGTGCCGACCACGAGTCATGGGCTTGCCCTCGCGGTCAGTACGGATCAGCTCTCCGCCGTCGTCATACTCGCTGTCGTCAGGTGTGCGCCAGCCACCCTTGTCATCGAACTCGTTCCAGCCCCAGCCGTACACGTCATGGAGCACAGCCCTGCGCTGGCCAAGGTACTTCTCGTGCTGGGCATCAGACCACTGACGTGGGTCTCTGGTGTCGATCTCCTTAGCGGTGTCGACAGTGCCTTCCCTGTACCTGTTGTTCGAGTACGGGCCAGGGTTCTTCAGTGGCTCACCAGTGTCATAGGTCTGTCCATGGTGCTCTTCAGTCTCACCAGGAAGCCCGTACTCACGACGGATGTAGTGGTCGTAAGGCATCACGCGCTCAACCCGTACATCACCAAAGTGCTCTGCTGGGATGAAGTTCTCTCCACCCCAGCGACCGCTCTCCTTGGTGCCAGCAGGCATGCTCAGCTCAGCCACATATGGGCGCTTGTAGTTGTACGGTGGGCTTGTCCAGGTCTCTGGCGCTCCCACGTACAGGCCTCGCCTGCCGTCGCGTGGGTTGATGCTCACCGAGTTGTCCTCAGGCGAGTAGTCGGCGTTCAGCTTGAACCTGGGGTCATCAGTCAGGTGATAGACCGTAGTCCTACCCTCGGCCGACACACGAGGAAGAGCCATCGTGGTGTCCATGGGGTTGTGCCATGGCTGCTGCCTCGATGGGTGAGCATACGGCGAGGGGATGCCCCTGCTGGCCCTAATGAAGTCCACTCTGCTCTGTGCGTCATGGACCTCGGCGAGACTCTTCCAGGCCTGGTAGTTGCCGCGCTTGGCCTGCTCAAGAATCTGCCTGCGTACTGCTGGGTGCGTGCGCTGGAAGGCAGACTGCTCGGGCGTCAAGCCAACCAGATCAGCCCACTTCATGTGAGGCTTGATGGGGTTGGAGTCGGCGAACTTGGCCAGTCCTGGGTTAGCAGTCATCTCATCATGCCCGAACTGTCAGAGAACAGTGGAGTGTGCTCGTGCATCTTGTCGTGGAAGTTCCCCGTCGTGACGAAGTACCCACACATCTGACATTCGAGCACGGCCCCCACTGGAACCATGTTGGTCTCATACCATACCAACGGTCCAGGGCAGGTTATCGTGATCGTGTACCTGATCCCATCCATTCGGCTCACCTCGATTCATGAACTCTCGCTCTAGGGCTGCTTCACCATCGCGAGCTTTACGCCTACCCCTAGGGTTCGTCCCGTGGTCCATCTGTGCTCGCGGTCTGGCCTGCCGTGGAGGCATGTGCGCTCCTGCTGCCTCGGCTGCCTTGCGTCGCTTCTTGCGTGCTGCCTTGGCTGCCCGCTTCTCAGGGTCCTGAGGTATGGGCTTACTCATGACACCATCACTACCGCTCCTTGTGTGCTTGGTTGCCGCCCCAGAGGTTGATGACCTCGACAGGCCTTCTTACCTCTGACGGACACATGGTCTCGTCCTCTGTTGGTTCCTTGCCAGTGAAGGCGATGCCGGCCACCTGCCTGTACCGCTGCCAAGCTGGGTACAGATCGCAGGCCCAGCACTCACCGGGCGCGTGCAGAACGGCAGCGTCACAGTGTGGTGCCCAGTGATCGCCTACGCCGTTAGGGTGTGGAAGCTCAGTGCCATTCAGCATGGCTAGCTCCTCTTGTATGGCATCTCGCTGCCAACGTACTGATAGCGCTGAAGCGCCTCTTGGCTCTTCGGGTGATCTTCGCCCCAAAGAGAGAACTGGTGCATGTCCCTCAAAGCACTGTCCACTGTGTTGTGTCCAGCCACCAGGCCATCGTCATCACGAGAGCCAGCCGGGTAGTAGGTGTACGTGTACGGGTGAGCTAGTGGGTGAGGCTCGCCATGCTCGTCTGGAAAAGCAGGAGCAGTGATGTGCGACTGTCGCTGCACGACGTGCATCTCGTCTGCAAAAGCAGGACGGCCGTCTGAGTCTGTGATGCTCCTGGGCACATGCTTGATGTACTCAGGATACCGTTCGTCGCCGTCCCACCGCATCGACCGCATCAGCGTGGCGTGATCACGAAGGCTCATGTTCTTGGGGATCACACCATCAAGGTCATCATCGTCATCGTGGTGCTCTACATCAGGATCGTCAAACACCTCGTCTGACTGATCTGGTGACAGCCACGAGTGCTCTCCACTGTGGATGACATCCTTCTGCCTGCGCCAGAACTCATCGTCTGTCTCTGCTTTTCTAAACAGAGCAGACTCAGCCTTCATCGGTCCACAGTCGACACACGCACCAGGCTTCTCCCCCGGCGCGTGCCACAGACCCTTCTTGTCCTTGTAGTGGGTGTGATCCACCCTCACGTTCTTCTGGCTGCCATCAGGCTGACGCTGCCATGTCCAGTGGAAGCCACCAGTTGGCTCTCCAGCCTTGTGCCCCATGCCTCTGTCTTCGAGCCGCTTGTAGCTCTCATAGTCATTCTGGCAGTTGAAGCAAGCAGGGATGCTAGGGCCATGCATGTCGAACTCATGAGCGTGCATTGGGTTGTAGGTGTGATCGCCCAGAGGCCCACGAGGATCAGAGAAGTCATGAGCATCGTCCATGAATGTGCTCGTGCCACAGCTCTTGCACTTGCCCTGGAACCTGATGGTTGATGTCGACTGCGGGAACGGGTTGCCATCCATGGGCACCAGGTACTGACCATCAGGGTGTGTGTACCGAGGGCTGAACCTAGCCACTGGCACAGGCTCGCCTGTCTTGCGACCGCCGCGTGCCTCCCAGTCAGCCCGCAGCCTCTTGACCTTCTCGTCGTGCGTCTCGCTCAAGCCCTTGACGTAGTTCTTGATGTGGTCCTTCTGAGCCTGGCTCAGCCCGTCCTCGCCACGCTTGTCCCCAGTGCCCATCGCTCTGTCAAGCAGGTCATTGGTCTGGCCGGCTACGTCCTCGGCCTCAGTCCTGTCCAGGCCCAGTGGGCTGAGATCCTCTGCCCCAATGTCCTTGCGAGCTGAGGGCATGCTCCGCAGCAGGTCGAAGAACTGCTCGTGTGCCTGTGCTCCCCGCTCATGCTCTGGTGACTCTTCACCAGTGCTAGGGCCGAACACTCTGTCAACCAAGCTGTGGTGGGGCTCTTCCCCTAGGCCTGGCTCTGACCTGAAGGTGTCATCCCCACTCTGGAGGTTGTCAAGGTCAGTGGTGTCGTGCTCTGGGTGCTCTCGACGCTGGTACGGGTACACCGGGTCATCTACTGCTGCCCAGTGCAGAGGGTGATTGAGGGCGGCAGTGCGCCTGGCCCTTACCTTCTCCTCCACCGTCTGGTGTGCCTGCGCCCAAGCTGGGTTGCTACTCGTGCTCCCCTTGCCTGGCTGCTTCAGGATGTCTGCCCCGGCCCCGTTGGCTGCTGAGGCTGGTGGTGGTGTCTGCACACCTGTGGGAGCTGGTGGTGTCTCAAGGTCTTGTCTCACTGTCGTGTCCAGTGGGTACACCGGGTTGTTCAGTGAGTCAGGGTTGTTGAGCTTGGGTCCTTGTGATGCTGGAGGTGTCGCCACTCTCCTGTAAGACACCTTGATGTACTGAGGCTCATATACCCGAACATGTACTTCCAGTCCTGGGTTTTCCATTGTCCGGGCCATCTCCCCTCGTAATCACTCGATTATCAGTTGACATCGATGATCTTGTATCATGCTAGATGGTGAGCCTGTTGTCCACCACATTATACGGCTGAGGCCCAGCTTGGTTAATCAGCTACCCCGTAAACTTGGTGAGTCCTGGGTTGCTACCCATCACTGGGAACGCGATCTGATCAGTAGAGGAGAAGCCTCTCAGTCTCCGCTGCTCTGCCTCTGAGTACGGAGTCTTGACATCTCCCTCTGGTGCTGCTGGCACATCGGGTAGCTGCCTAGGCTCGAACGCTGAGTTCAGCAGTGGCTGGTGATAGACCTGTGAGTTCCTACCGTTCTTGGCTAGGTCTTCAATGGCCCACGCCAGTCTGGGGTCCTCGATAGGGTGATGCCCTCTGGCCAACAAGCTCATCTCAGCCGCGCCCGTGTCACCCTGTGATGGCAGTGGCTGCTTGAACGGCTTCCTGCCTGGATTTGTAGTGGGTACGTCGATCCTGCCCTTGGTGTAAGGCTTCTTGCTCTCGTCCTCCCACTTCTCACTGGCATGCCAGGGGCCAGCCTTGGTACCTAGTACCCACCCACCGTTGGTGCCCTCCATCAACACAGCGCTCTGTCGACCGTTGAGGCCTGGCATGTCAGCCCTGTACACGCGAGGTTGGCCAGCCTTGTGGATCGGCTGGTACCCGTGCTTGCCCATGAACACGTCGATGGGATCGGCCTCGGCTGCTGACCTCTTGTCCCTCAGTCTCTTGGGTGCCACGTACACAGCATCAGGGTCTGAGTTGGTCTCGCCGGCCAGTGGGTGGTGAGTCTGAGTCTCGTCCAGGTCCACCACTGCGTCTGGATTTGTAGAGCCATCAGGGTTCAGGCCCATGCCGACAGAGCTGGCTCCTGGGTCGATTATCTGTCCGAGTCCACGACCGAGCCCTCCCTTTGGTCTAGCAGCGGCTGCTTTTTCAAAGCCGATGTGCTTCACCAATGATCCACAGTTCAGACACTCGTGGAACTCGTGGTCATACGGCTCCAGGTAACCCGACGCACACACAGGGCACAGGTCGTTAGTGGACACAGCACCAGTCCTTCGCGGCGGTGGAGGCGATGGTGGCCTCATCGGTGGTGGGCCTGACCTCGGAGTGATGGGCAGCGGTGGTGGCGTTGGTGTCGCCCATGTCTCTGGTCCTGGTGGTGTAGCTCCAGGGTGGTCAAAGCCAACACCACGCACAGCAGGGTGTGTGCTCTTCACCCAATAGTCGATGTCGGTGTGAGGGATGGTCCTGCGGTTGTTGAAGTCACCAGTCTCAGCGTAAGTGAACTGGTGACCCTCGAAGCGTGGGTCATGCCGTGGGAGCACAGCCTTCTTGGAGTCGAAAATGTTGCTCATCTGGTGGTTGGGTGAGTACGCCACGCCCATGGCTGGGTGCTCGTGCCAGCCTTCTGGTGCGTCAGCGATGGGCACCACGTAGCCACCATACTGACCACGCTTGGGTCCTCTGTCATCACCACGGCCAGGCTCGAACACAGCACTGTCTGGTA
>Ga0105252_10000881_pt1 | contig 15744 bp, 13 predicted proteins | sample EasRivMeERMZT100_FD_89675 | JGI IMG/M metagenome (GOLD analysis project Ga0105252, IMG submission 89675) | Soil microbial communities from meander-bound floodplain in the East River, Colorado, USA - East River MetaG ERMZT100 | ecosystem: Environmental > Terrestrial > Soil > Floodplain | place... | reverse complement strand
CTGAAATTACAGTTACAGACCCAGGTTCATCATATACCGCTATCCCAGCAGTAACTATTACAAATGGAGCAGGAAGTACAGGAACGGGGGCTACTGCTACAGCGGTATTGACAGACGGAAAAGTATCATCTATCATTGTCACCGCAGGTGGTATTAATTACACATCAGCCATAGTAACAATTGCAGCACCAACCGGACCCGGTGTAATTACAAATATTGAAATAACAAAAAATGGTGCAAATTATACGGCTGCACCAACGGTTACAATTACCGGAACCGGAACCGGTGCATCAGCAACAGCAGAAATTGTTAGTGGTGTAGTATCAAATATTATTGTTACTAATGGTGGTACCGGTTATACAACCGCAACTGTAACAATTGCTCCGCCAATATCTGTAGGTCCTGCAACAAATTTTGCTCTTCCATTTGTATTCAACCAAATTGAAACAACAATTGATCCAACTCATAATTATTATAGTTTGGTAACTTTAGATAGTAATCCTATTCTCGCAACCGATATTCCCGAATATACTAATTTTACAAATTTATTGTTATTCAAAACAATGCGTTTCTTAACTAAAGAAGATGCTACAGCAATAGGAAATTGGGTTGTTGATGGTGATAAAATTTGGGTTGACATTGGCAATCCAACTAATCTATCATGGGCCGTATATAACATTGCCGGTACATATCCTAGTTTTACATTTAATTCATTTAGAACACAACAAAAATTAATTAATACATCTCTATTCGAAAGCGCAAGTGTGTTCAATAACGAAGGTGTTCAACTTGTTCAATTACCAATCTATGATCCATTTAAGTTTATTCTTCCAGGCCTTGCAAAACAAAATATTTCTTATATTTCTCAAAGAGATCCCGCAAGATATAATGTAACAGGTAATGAAAGATTATTTAGTGATAACATTATATTTGGTGAACCTCAGGTTGGAAAATTGTGGTGGGATCTTACTAATACACGATACGTTTATTATGAACAACCATCTGCTAGAGATGGCACTGAAACTCAAACAGATAATCTTGTTTATAGACGAGATCACTGGGGACAGTTGTTTCCTGGTTCAATAATTGAAATTTATGAATGGACAAAAAGTCCTGTACCACCAGCTGAATATGTCGGAACCGGAAGACCTCGTGATATAACTTCTTATGTCCAAATTTCAACCTCGAATAGATTCACAAATATTACTGAAACAAATTATTATTTCTGGGTAATTGGAACAACTGATCTTCCAAATATTGAAAATAGAACTGTCGCTGCGGTTGACGTAGCAAGGTTATTACAAAATCCTAAAGGTCAAGGATTTGTATTCTTTTGCCCAATACAACAATCTGAATCGAATAATTCTTACATGTTTTCTAATGTGCAAGAAATTCTTGCATATCAAGGTGACAATATTCAGGTACAATATAGAATATCTGAGAGAGATGATCAAGAACATACTCAATGGGGATTATTCCGTGAGGGTGATCCAAATTCATTAGTTACAGATCAATACTGGAATAAAATGGTTGACAGCCTTTGCGGATATACCAAAGCTCTTCCTCCAAGTGACGAATGGGAAAATGCCATTGTTATCGCTGCTTATCTGCCATGGGATATTGCTGGATGGGATATCTCAGAATGGGATAATGCCACAGAATTTACCGCAGCAAGTTACAGTGAAGTCTTACCAATTCCTGATCCAACACTTAGTGAGAGGGAGAAATATGGTATTGAATATCGCCCAAGACAATCCATGTTTGTCAATCTTCAAGCAGCAAGAAAGATCTTTGTTCAAGCATCGAATGAATTGCTCAAACATATTCCTATTAGAGATATTAACCCAAATTGGGGTATTGGTGTAACCACCAATGAATTCTGGACATACACAAATTGGTATGCATTAGGATACGAAAATGTATTACCTGCGGTTGTTTTTGAAACAATAAATGAGGCCAATGCCGCATTAGCAATATCTAACGCAAGATTAGCAGCTGGGCTTCCATTGCTTCCAGGGCAGTTAATGATCGGTACAATTGTTCAAGTCCTCAATGGAATTGATGATGAATTCGGTGGTCCAAGATACCTTCTTTTTGCAGTTGTTCAGGTAAATCCTAATATTCCTGTTTTAAGTTTTAATGAAGTTGGTATTGAAAATAGTGCAATTAAGTTACTAGATACCATTTATACAACTATTAATAGGTACGGTTTATCAGTTGAATTAAGACAATTGTTGAATGCATTCAGAACAGAAGTAATGGTTGAAGCATTTATTGTTGATCAAAATGAATTGTTCTTCTCAATGGTTAATTATGTTCTAAGCGAACAAAAAACACCTGATTGGGTTTTCAAAACATCATATATCTTTATTAAAGAAGATAATGTACCACTAGAACAAAGCCAATTATTCCTTCCAGATCAAATCGGAAACATAATAGATTACATCAAAGATGTCAAACCATATCATACACAAATTCGTGATTACAGTAGTTCTCATCATACAACAGATCTTGTTATAGGAAGTGTAATTTTAGAAACAGTGGATTATATATTATCTAGCGAAGGTGCACCTGGTAATAGAGGTACACTTATCCCTCGCCCACAACTTAATTCTCTTGTTCCAAACAATGCAATTATAGGAGGTCTTGATTTCAGTCTCGTAGCAAATGGAGAAAACTTTATTTCGGGAGCAGTAATGCGTTGGAACGGGGTGGCTCGTCCAACAAGCTTTATTAGTACAACTCAGATGAGCGCGAACATATCAGCTGCTGACATAGCCGCCTTGGGTACCGCTCAAATCTCGATAGTCAATCCTGGTGGATCTACGTCTAATACGTTACCTTTCAGTATTGTAAGCCCAACACTTCTATAAGAATAAAGTAAATGTTTATTTTTTTGATAAATAGTAAAGTATGAAAGGGAAAAATGTTTACAAATTTAGTTAAAGTTTCGGTGAAGGGATTTTTAAAAATTGTCAATAAGGAGACAAGAGAAATATTAGTCGACACCCATAATGATGTCTTATACGGTAATATGTCTATGGCCGTTGCACATGCATTAATAGGAGATTCAGCTAGCTTTTTATCATATATGGCTTTTGGTGATGGCGGTGCATACGTTAGTGGTCCAGGAACTATATTATATAAACCAACACTTGGTACTGTATCAGGTATATCTAAAAATCCGACAGCAAATCTTTATAATACCATTTATGTTAAAAAAGTATCAAACGGATCGACAGATAGTACAAATTTTAATCCAGCCTCTCTTGCTTATATTTCTACAGAAAATTATGCAGTGAGTTACGAAGACATTATTGTTGATGTGACATTAAGTTATTCTGAGCCACCTGTTGCTCTTAGTCCAGATACTCCCAATACTATAGTTTTTAATGAAATTGGATTATTTGCTGGCACAAATAATTTATTTTCTGGAGATTATACGCAAACACCGGAAGATGTTGATAATTTTGTTTTACAGACTGTGAATTTTTCAAATACGTCAGGAACTAAATCTAAGTTAATGCTTACGCATGTTATTTTTAGTCCAGTTTCAAAACTTGCAGTCAACTCTCTTGAAATCATCTATACACTTCGTATTCAAATGGGTATGGCTTGATAAATATAAGAAGGAATTCATAAATTATGGCAGCATATACAGTTTATAAGGCAGATGGCACAACGGTTAATCTCGTGCCGGATGGAAATTCTAGCACTCAGTTTTATGCTGGAACACCGGGAGGTAGTGGAAAAGGAATTCAGCTTATTGGCCAGAATATGCTTAACTATGGCCAACCAATTGCTCAAAATTTTGTACAAATGACAGAAAATTTTGCAGACGTTACCGGTAAGCAACCATTAGGTTCGAATTCGTTACAAGGTCAATTATGGTATGATAGACAAGCTTCAGAATTATATGTAAGAAAAACTACTTCAGGTGATCCTATAGCCGGCAATTGGAAAAGAGTTGTCACAGTTGATACTACATCTGCAACTAGCATCCCTTTTGTTAATCCAACTCCAGGAACAGAAAAAGATGGTGATATTAGAACTCGAGCAGGCCCTGCAATCGATATATGGGCAGGCGGTGGATGGCGTCAGGTATATCCATTGGTTCAAACTCCTGCTGTTTATGGGTAATTAGGATATTAAATGACTTACGCCACTGGCTCACCAATTCTTGCAGCAGATTACAATGCATTCGTTACCTCTGCAAATAACATAGATGAAGTATTTTCTGATACTCACTCTAATGCTACTACGGTTGCAACTTTTGCTGACTACGGATATGGATTCACATCACCAACAGATGTTTCGGTGGGTCAAGCTATTACCGCAGCACAATGGGCAACCTTATTCAATAATATAAGAAACGTTGGAACTCACCAAGGAACCACAACGGTTCCACCTTTACCTGCATCAAATCCTGTAACCGGTAATCCTATTGTTGCTTATGCTGGTATGAGCACGTTGATAACCACATTAAGAGATCCGACGAATAGATTTAAGCTTGCTGCTGGACAAACAGCATTTACTTCATCCAATTCAACTGGAACTTCACAGCCCTGGACAAATACTCTTACATATACATTTACTATTAATTTAGGAACTTGGAATCAAGCAAGGTATTTCTTTAATTCTGGTGGGTGGGTCGGTTGTTCAGCCACACACGTTACAGGTGGAGCAGGATCAGCAGATGAAGAATGGAATCTCTTTTTATCTTCTCTTGGACAAATTCAAATTAGAGCAAAAGATACAACAGCATCTGGTAGCAGAACAAATGCGATTTCTACAGGCGGCTTTTGGGGTACCACTGGTAACCCATTACCTGTAAATCCAACAGCCTATTTTGAAGTCTATCGTAATCTTTATGGAGGCGGCGGCGTTTATACCAACAGCTCTGTATCTTTAAGAGTGAGACTTTCCGGTACACCACCAGCGGCCGCCGCAGGAATAATGGAATTTCAACTTGTTCTAACACAAACTGATTCAACTGCTCCAACTCAGCCAAAAGTTCAAAATACAACTATTACCATGTTAGAAACACATTCTGCAGGCGCACTTCCTTTTCTATCTGGCGGTGGTGGCCCAGGTCCGGCATTAGTTACCATTACTCCGGGAACGTTCACACTAGCTTAACATATCAATACCAAAAACCTCCGTTAAAACTATAGATAAATAGCGTAACGGAGGTTTCTTTATGAATGAAAGATTAGAAAAAGCGTTAGCATTCGCTAACTATAGGCAGACACTCAATACTCAATTAAATAAATCTAAGATTAAAACAGATGCACTTTTGATATTGGCTAAAAATGGTGGAACTTTCTATGTCAGCCAGGACCTTATTTGTTTTCTTGATTACCTACTTAGATCGGGAATGACCAGAGCTACTATTTTCGATAGAAATAAATTACCAATCGAAATACAGGATATACAGGCGTTTTTGAAAGAAGTAACAACACGTTATTTTGAAGTGGCCAATGATTTCTTAAAAGAATATCAATTAATTAGAAAATCAAGAAATGTAAAATCTATAATGGAAATTGAATGACAAAAGGAGTATTAATGTATGCACATAACAATCCAGAAATTGATTATGTGAAAATTGCCTGTGCTAATGCATTAATGGTCAAGAAAAATTTACAGGTCCCTGTAACATTAGTTACCGATGAAGGTTCCATTAGTTGGGGTAGAAAGCAACTGACTGAAGAATTTATTAATGAATGTTTCGAAAAAGTTATTACCGTAGAACGAAATGCTAATTTTACAAATAACAAAAACTGTAACGATACATCTTTCAGTAGTAAATCTTTACCATTTTACAATTCTAATCATTGGGAAGCATACGAATTAAGTCCCTATGAAGAAACATTATTCATAGATTCTGATTATCTCATTATGAGTCCTGCTCTTAATAACTGTTGGGGTAGTGTTCACGATGTCATGATAAATCATAAAATTTATTCTCCTATTGATCAGGTTTTACCCTATTCAAAAAATATAGATGATGTTGGAATTAAATTATATTGGGCTACAGTTATTTACTTTAGAAAATCTTCTCTGTCTGAACATTTATTCAATTTAGTTCAACACATTCAAGAGAATTATGATTATTATAAAGACCTATACTATTTCTCCAGCGGTATGTTTAGAAATGATAATGCTTTTAGTATTGCTATTCATATGATGAATGGATTTAATGATTTCGAATCAATAGTAAAAGAACTACCAATTCCAGGACTATTAATGTCCTGGGACGTAAATGATATTCATTCAGTTAAATTCAACGATATTATTCTTTTTGTAGAAAAACCTGATGCAAATGGAACATATATTCTATCTAGAATTAAAAATACAGATGTTCATATTATGAATAAATGGGCAATTAACAGACATGCAGATGAATTAATTTCAATATATAAGGATTAAAATGAGTAAAGGATATCTTATTTTAGCACAGAATTCTGGATCAATTAATTATCTTCGCATGGCTTATGCGTTAGCACTAAGCATTAAGGGAACTCAAACAGAAGTCAATCAAGTTGCTATCGCAACAGATGATACAGTTCCAGACAGATATAAACATGCTTTCGATCATATTGTTAAAATTCCCTGGATGGATCATGCTAAAGATTCAAGATGGAAGATTGAAAATACATGGAAATTTTATCATATGACTCCGTTTGACGAAACAGTTGTTCTTGATGCCGATATGTTATTTCCAACAGATATTAGTCATTGGTGGGATGTTCTTTCGTTAAAGGATGTGTGGGTTACAAATAAACCTAGAACATTCAGAGGAGAATTAATAACCTCGACACAGTATAGACAAGTTCATGTTTCTAATAATCTCCCTCATTTTTATATAGCATTCTTTTATTTTAAGAAATGTGAGTTAGCAGCAGAGATGTTTAAATTGACACAGATTATATATGAGAATTGGGAAAGATTCTATTATGATTATCTAGATGAAACAAGACCGAAATTTAATTCAGGTGATGTCACATATGCATTGGCAATCAAACTATTAGGTATTGAAAATGAATGTTTTGATATGGATTCTATACCGACATTTGTTCATATGAAAGGACATCTTCAAAATATAGATCCTAGATATATTTCAGATGATTGGACAAAAAATATTCCAACCTATTTCACAGAAGATTGTAAATTCAAAATAGGAAACTACGAACAATATCTTCCATTTCACTATTATATCAAAAATTGGTTAACCAATGATATGATTAATAAACTAGAAAGAAAACTCGGTATATGACTGTAGAAATGTATGTTTTTTATGATAAGGATGGAGAGATTAAAGGTATGGCTCCATCTCAAAATGACTTCAGTGATCCGAACTGGTCTTCGGCAATGTTTCCTTTAGAAGAAGTTGAATTATTCATATTAGGAAAAAAGAATTCTTTTAATTATAGAGTTAAGAAAATAAAAAATCTCGCAGGTGAGAAATTTATTTTATCTGAAAAACTTATTCATGTAACCTACACTCGAACACTAGACTATTATCTTAAAGAAGTTGAGGCTCCTGAATCTCACGTAACAACAATAACAGTCACTAATCAGAAAACTGATAAAATATTTATTATTGAATTTTCACAAGAGTTTAAATTATTATGTGAAGATAATAAGAAAGTTCTTGAATATATTTTAAGCGAAGATGTAATTTCTATCTATATTACAAAAAAACATAATCCATATCATCTTTTATATAAAATAAATTTTTCGCCAATTGAATTACTTGAAAAAGGTAGTTTAACTTTTAATTATGAAGATGTTATTGAAAATGCTAGTGCATATTCAAAAAAAGCCGGGTGCGGATATGTGGAAATTAATCGTGTCATTCGAACATTGGACAATTATGTTAGTGAAACTGAAAATCCAACACCCGACAATATAATCATAGACATTACCAATCAAATAATTGATAAGGCCTTTGTTATCAAACTCTCGAAAAATTTCAGATTATTATGTGAAAATAATAAAAAACTATTTGAAGATACTCTAGGTACAGATATGATTCCTGTTTATATTACAGAGAAACATAATCCATATCATCTCTTATTTAAGATGAATTTCTCACCTGCAGAACTACTTGAAAAAGATAATCTAATTTTTAATTATGATGCTATCGAAAATCCCAGTATATACATAAAGAAAATCAAATATGGATATAGAGAAGTTAGCGCATTAGATAATTGGCTTGGAGAAATTGAAAAACCAAGAACCAATATAACAACCATAAATATCATTAACCAGAAAACTGATAAGGTATTCATTATTGAATTTTCGAAAAAACCTACAATATTCGATGATGAAGATATTATAAGTACAGATATAATTCCTATCTATATTACAAAAAAACATAATCCATATCACCTCTTATTCACGATGAATTTTTCACCTTTAGAATTGCGTGAAAAAAATCGTCTATATTTTAATTACGATGGTATTATTGAAAATACAAGTGCATATACAAAAAAGATTGTTGATAGAGTCGGATATAGAGAGGTAGTCAATGACGTTTAAATTATTGAATGAATTAGATGTAATATTCATAAGTTATGATGAAGATAACTGTGAAGAAAATTGGGCAGATTTACAAGATAAGATACCTTGGGCTCAAAGAGTTCACGGTGTTAAGGGATCTGATTCTGCACACAAGGCCGCTGCCAATTTATCTAAAACTGATAGATTTATTTCTGTTGATGGTGATAATATTGTTGATACAGATTTTTTCGATATGGAATTAGATTTCGATCATCCTACTTTTAAAGGTAAGGCAATTAGTTGGTCTGCGCAGAATTATGTTAACGGACTTGAATATGGCAACGGTGGGTTAAAATGTTGGCCAAAACAATATGTATTAGATATGCGTACACATGAAAATGCAGAATCAGAAGATGAAAGAAATCAGGTTGACTTTTGTTGGGAAGATAGTTATATTCAAATGAATAACCAATATAGTACCACCTATCCTAATGGTAGCCCAAGACAAGCATTTCGCGCAGGATTCAGAGAAGGTGTAAAAATGAGTTTACGCCGTGGTGGTAAAGCAGATCCCGATAACTTTAAGAAAAGTATTTGGTGGGGTAATTATAAAAGATTAATTACTTGGTGTAGTGTCGGAGCCGATGTACAAAATGGTTTATGGACAATGTATGGTGCAAGATTAGGATGCTATATGACAACCTTAACTGATTGGGATTATATTCAAGTTAGAGATTTTGAATATCTAAATAAATTATTTGAGGACGAAATAAGTCCTAAATTTATAGTGCGACCAGGAAAAATTAGTTCATCTATTGAAAAATGTTATAAAACTGATTACAGATGGGATAAGGATGTATTATGGAAATCAATAGAAAATTTAGGTGAATCTTTAAGAAAAGGATTAGGACTCGAACTGGCCGAGCTTGATGAAATTCAAAGTAAATTTTATAAGGCCGCTTATGTAAATGTTCCTCGTATGAATATGCTTCTTACTGAAGCAGAATTAAATGAACTAAGAAAGACAAATAAATGATTAACACTGAATTTATTATTCAATATACAAATGCTCTCTATTCAACAAATAGTGAATCTGCTCCAAGATATGAAGAATTCCGAGATATGTTTAGCTCTGGGCAACTTTATAGCAAAGAATGGATTATGCGTGAAATAGTGAAAATAGATGCTGTTCGTAGATGTAGACATATCTGTGTTGTTGGTGCTTGGTTTGGAACTCTTGGCATGTTGCTTAAATATAGATTTCCAAGTTTAAATATTACAATGATAGATCTTGATCCAAGATGTAAAGAATTTATTGATAAGTTAACTTATGGTGATCCTTTAGTAAACGCTGTCACAGATGATATGTATCAGCATGATTATGGAAATTTTGATTTTGTCATCAACACAAGTTGCGAACATATAACTAATATAAAAGAATGGTTAAGTTTAATTCCAAAAGGTAAGACTGTAATACTACAATCAAATAATTTCAAAAAAGGAAATGGACATATAAACTGCGCTGATAATGAAGACGAATTTGCGACACAAACAGATCTAGTAAATATCTTGTATAAAGGTAAATTAGAAATGTCGATGTACACCAGATTTATGATTATCGGACAAACTTAAAGGATATGTATGAGTTCAGATGGCGAACATAACCGGATCAGAGAAATTAAGATTAAGGTATCAAATGAAGCTGGTCCGACATTTTGTTTGGCTAAATGGCATCATGTAACAATGTATCTTCAATCGGGTGAAACACATAGTTGTTATCATCCTAGACCGCATATTATTCCTTTAGAAGAATTAAAAGCCAACCCATCAGCATTACATAATACCAACTTCAAAAAAGAAGAACGTAAATTGATGTTAGAAGGTGGCAAACCCGAAGGTTGTCAATATTGTTGGAATATTGAGGCAATGGGAGACACTTATATCTCTGATAGACATATACGTAATGCATCCATTTTTACACCTGAGAGATATGAAGAATCTTTAATAGGTCCCTGGGATCAAAATATCAATCCACAATATATAGAAGTTAATTTCGGAAACGAATGTAATTTTAAATGTGGCTATTGTCATCCTAAATTTTCTACCAGATATTATAATGAGATTAAAGAATTTGGCCCTGTTACAACGGTTAAAAATCATCGCTGTGATATTGACTGGTTGAAGTTATATCAAAAGGAAGATGAGAATCCTTATGTTGATGCATTCTGGAAATGGTGGCCAGAACTTAGAAAAACATTAACTATTATGCGTATAACTGGCGGAGAACCGTTAATGCATAAGAGTACATGGCAATTATTAGATAAATTGGATGCTGAGCCAATGCCTTGGCTAGAATTAAATATTAATAGTAATTTAGGTGCAAAACCCGTTCTTGTTGAAAGATTAACAGAAAAAATTTCAAAGCTTCTTAAAGAAAATAAAATTAAGAGTTTCAAAATTTTTACAAGTATGGATACATGGGGAGATCGTGCTGAATATATTCGTACTGGATTAGACTTAGATATCTGGCAACAAAATTTTCACACTTATTTGTCTAATACAGAAAGTCCACTTACATTTATGGTTACATTCAATGTATTGTCCGTAACTTCATTTCAGTCATTATTAGAAAAGATATTAGAATGGCGTAAGCAATATAATTGGACAAAGCAGAACGAGCATCATCGAATTAGATTCGATACACCATATCTAAAAGAACCATTACAATATGATATGAATATTCTTCCCAAGGATGAATTTATGCCCTTTATGTATCGTACATTAAAATTTATGGAGCATAATGTAGACAATAATTCTGTTGAAAAATTTAGTAGTGTTGAATATGAAAAATTTAAACGTGTTGCAGATTACATGGAAAATACAGTTTATTCTGATGAAAAATTAATTGAAGGTAGACGTGATTTTTATAATTGGTTTAATGCATTAGATTCTCGAAGAGAAACAGATATGTTATCGCAATTTCCAGAAATGACTGACTTTTATAATCTATGTGAAGAAACAAATAAACTTCATCCTAAAGAATAAAATGACATTTGATAAAGAATTTCTATTAAATCAAAGTAAAACATTTTGCATGGCTCCTTGGATTCATCTGCACAGTTCTCCTGTAGGGCAAATAAAACCATGTTGTATTGCTAGAAATAGTGCAGACACACTCGGCGGAACAAACAACATATATAATACAGAAAATAGTTCATTAATCAATCTTGTCAATTTACCGGTAATGAATAGACTTAGACAAAAAATGTTAAATGAAATACCAGATGAAGTTTGTGGTATGTGTCATGAACATGAATTAGCAGATATACGTAGTTTTCGAAATAGTATAAATAAAGATTTTGGGCATCATTTTGATGATTCAATGAATGAAACAAATGAAGATGGTTCATTAAAATCATTTAAAATGAGATATTTTGATATTCGATTTAATAATATCTGTAACTTTAAATGTCGGACTTGTGGGTCAGATTTTAGTAGTCAATGGGAACAAGAAGATAAGAAATATTTTCTAAAACCGCAGAATATTAAACATAGCTATACTCAAATATTGCAAGATGTATTGGATCAAATACCCAATATTGAATCCGCATATTTTGCTGGTGGAGAACCACTTATTACCGAAGAACATTATCTTATTTTAGAAGAAATGATTAAATGTGGAAGAACTGATATCAAATTAATTTATAATACCAATTTAAGTAATCTGAAATTTAAAAATAAAGATCTCCTTAATCTATGGAAACAATTTAAAAATAAAGTGGCTGTTTACGCCAGCATTGATCATTTTGGCGAACGTGCAGAATATATCAGACATGGAACAGATTGGGGAATTGTAGAAAATAATTTTATTGCAGTTAAGAAAGAACCATATATCAAACTTCAAATGAATACTGTTTTAAGTCTATTCAATTATGTTACCATTAAAGATTTTTATCAATATCTATATGATAAGAATCTATATATGCCTAATGATGGAATATTCAGTTTATATAATTTGAGTTCACCAATTCATCTAAGTATCAATGTATTACCTAATAATCTTCGTTTAATCGGTAGAAAGAAAATTATTGAACTTATCAACATTAGTAAGAAATATCATGCTCATTCTCGTGAAGGTAAAATAAATCAATTTCTAAGTGTACTTAAATGGGACATAAAATCACCTAATACATGGAACGAACAGAAATTAATTCTTAAATCAGAAATATCAAGACTTGATTCTATTCGAGGAGAAAATTTTGTAAAGGTATTTCCAGAGCTCGCAAGCTTAATGGATGATTAATGAAAATTATTCAATTTAATAAAGATTATTTACTTAAAGAAAGTAAAGTATTTTGTATGTTTCCTTGGTTACATTTAAATGTTACTCCAAAGGGAGATGTATATCCGTGCTGTAGCAATAATTATACAACACCGTTTGGTAATACAAGAATATCATCTCTTAAAGAGATATTTAATGGAGAGCACATGAAACAGCTTAGGCTGAACATGTTAAATGAAACTCCAAGCAAGATTTGTGAATTTTGTTATAAACATGAAGAGGCGGGCCCTTATAGTTTCAGAACTTATTCAATTGAACAATTTGATAAAAGATTTGATGAACTTATTCCAACTACTAATGAAGATGGAACTATGGATGAGTTTAAAATGCATTACTTCGATATTCGTTTCAGTAATATCTGTAACTTTAAATGTAGAACCTGTGGTTCAGAATTTAGTAGTCAATGGGGCGCTGAAATGAGGAAACATCACGATAAGAAGCATCCTATTGTAATTCACGCCGATAAAGCAGGTAATTTATTAAATGAAGTACTCGAACATATCGAACACATCGACCTTGCCTATTTTGCCGGTGGAGAACCACTTATCACCGATGAACATTATATTATATTAGAAGAAATGATACGCAAAGATCGTACGAATATAACACTTAGATATAATACAAATGCTAGCACTCTTTTATATAAAAAACATAATATACTTGAATTGTGGAAGCATTTTAAACGTGTTGAATTAAGTTGTAGTATTGACCATTATGGAAAAAAAGCAGAATGGCTTCGACATGGAACAGACTGGGGAAAGATAGAATCGAATTTGTTAACCTTTAGGAATTTAGATTATATTTCATTTCAAATTAATACCGTTTTTAGTATTTTTAATTATTTCACACTCGGCGAATTCTATGAATATCTAAAAAGTAAAGATATTATAAGAGAAAAAGATTGGTATAATAGCTTATATCTAGCTGTTCATCCTAGTTACTACTCGGCCAAGAGTATGCCTAAAATTTTAAAAACTGAGGCGAAAGAAAGAGCCAAGGCATTCTGCGAAGCTAATAGCCAAAGTAATCCAACATTAGCTAGACTTGTAGTCGATGCTATCAATTTTGCAGATACAAAAAATACCTGGGCAGAAAATAAACAAACATTTTTTGGCCACACAAATTCAATTGATAAGATTAGAAATGAAGAGTTTATAAAAACTTTTCCAGAATTAACTTGCCTTCTAACTGAGGAAGAATAAAATGAAAGATACAACCGAATTAATAACAAACTCCAAACATTTTTGTATTCTTCCATGGATACATTTTCACGCCTGGCCAGATTCAAGAGTATTGCCATGTTGTGTTGCTGACAGCACAAAACCTGTAAGTCAAATTAATAAAGATGAATCTATTATTGAAATGATGAACAGTGAAGAATATAAGAAAATGCGTGTAGCAATGATGAATGATAAACCATATAAAGCATGCCAAAGATGTTATGATTTAGAAAATCTCGGTACATGGACAATGCGTCAAAGCCAGAATACCGTTCGGGGATTAGATAATAGATACTTAATTGAAAACACTAGATCAGACGGATATATAGAAAATTTTGAAATGAAATATATGGATATTCGTTTTAGTAATATGTGCAATATGAAATGCCGTTCATGCGGACCTGCTTGCAGCAGTCTATGGGCACAAGAAATGATTGAAAAATATGATGTAGGACATTATGAAAAATATTTCGGCCAGAAGAAATTCTTAATCTCTAATAATGAAGATGCTACTTTTATTGCCAAATTAAAACCTTATCTCCAACATACTGAAGAAGTTTATTTTGCAGGTGGAGAAATTATTATTACACCGGAACATTATGAATGCTTGGACTATTGGATTGAAAATGATTTAACAGAACAAGTTGAACTAACATATACAACCAATTTAGGAGTATTGAAGTATAAAGACAGAGATCTCATTGAATATTGGAAACAATTTCCGAAATTAAAGATTTGGGCAAGTTTAGATGCTTCTGGCGATCTTGCAGAAATAATGCGTAAAGGAACCGATTGGGATCGTATTGTAAAGAATATAAGAACAATAAAGAAAGAACTTCCACATGCACAATTTCAAATTACACCAACAATTAGTATTTGGAATGTATTTACTTTCCCTCAATTTTTTGATTTTTTAATAGACGAAGATCTTATTGATAAGAATACATCACCGAGATTTAATATGTTAAGTAATCCCTGGTATGCTAATGTCATGATTTTACCTGATGGTGTTAAATCTAAATTAAGAAAAATATATCTCGACTATGTTATTAAATATAACTATAATCAAGATATAAGCAACGGATTTAAAGTAATAGAACATACATTAAATAGTGGAATTGCAAATCACGATAACAATTATGTAAGTTTAGAAAATAAGGGTGGAATAATAGAATTCAGACAGTTCAACAATACCTTAGATTCACATCGAAATGAACATCTAAGTAACATAATTCCCGAACTAGCCGAGATATATAAATGGGCAGAAAGCTAATAGCGATAGAGGCACCTGCGCCTTATATCGCAGTGACCTGGCAAGTAAATAATTTTTGTAATTTCAGATGTAGTTATTGTAATCCAGGTAACTGGGGTGGAACTGATCGAAATGATGATAATTTAGATTTGTATATTACTAATCTAGAAACAATAATTTCTAGATACAAAAAGTCAGGATATAGTGAATATAAATTTTTCTTTAGTGGTGGCGAACCAACTGCTTGGAAAAATTTTATACCTATTTGCGAATGGCTTCGAGCAGAACTACCAAGATGTACCTTAGCTGTAAATACCAATTTAAGCCGCCCACTTGCGTGGTGGAAAAAACATTATGAATTATTTGATGATGTGGTTGCAAGTTTTCACGTTGAATTCGCAGATAAAGACAAGTACGAAGAAAAT
>Ga0105252_10000878_pt1 | contig 15766 bp, 10 predicted proteins | sample EasRivMeERMZT100_FD_89675 | JGI IMG/M metagenome (GOLD analysis project Ga0105252, IMG submission 89675) | Soil microbial communities from meander-bound floodplain in the East River, Colorado, USA - East River MetaG ERMZT100 | ecosystem: Environmental > Terrestrial > Soil > Floodplain | place... | reverse complement strand
CTGTTATACACTGTGTTTCCATAAGGCCGCTCTTCTCCCTTGGCGTAACTGTTTGGTGACACAGCTTTTATGCCATAAAGAGCGGCCTTATGCTTTTCTTATCGTGAGAAATCCGGGCTAACGCAGATAACTCACACCCGTGACCGGGCGCCCGCCGGCGATACAAACCGTCGGACCGCTCGGCGGCGGTGCGCTCATGCGGTTGCTCCGCTGCAAGTACATTTTCACCCAGAGATCGTAAAAGTACTCGATGTCGTGACTGGTTTTGAGCAACCGGCTATCGCGGCTCACGTGCGTAATCGTCACCCAGCGGTTGTCGATCCACACACCAAGCAACTCCTCGTCGGTACGTTGATCGATAAACCCGCCGATAACCCGCAGCAGCTGCGACATGCTGAGCGGATCAGGAACTTCTGGTGACGCACTGCGCCGATTACGCACCTGGGCATCCAATGCTCGGATGTCCGCCATCGAGTAGCACAACTCGATCCTATTGGTAATGAAATCGGGGTGTGGAGATGCACTGGCTTTGGCCAAAAAGTTGCGCACCGAGCGAAACAGACCTCGTCGGGCTCTTATCGTGGGTCGAGTCGTACCCTTGACCGTGTAGGTATCCTCTTCCACGGTGATATCGGCGGTTACGACGCGATGTGTTTCCAGGGCGTGACCGATCGTCCGCAATACGCGAGCGTAGGAAAATTTGTCCGCTTGCGGCGCCGCTTCTTCATCTAATAACAAAGCGGCATCTCGTTCCGCGAAATAGTTTCTGTCTTCGGCGGTATTGTGCTTCATGGTCTAACTCCAAACTGCCAATATAGTTCATCCCGTTGTATCGCTTTTGGCAGCTCGGCAGTCAGACTTCGCACGGCGTGAGTGAAGTGATCTGACCCGTGGCTTTCCGCCCTCTCCTCGCGGCGAGTTCGGCTTTATCAGGCGATAATTCAATTGCGAGCTTCGCGCTTAAGCTCGATGCCATTGTTCATAACTTTAGCAATGAAGATGCCACGGTTCAGAACTATGGAAGGCACTGCAAAGTGTGCTCAATTACGCTCGTGAGCTGTTTCGCGCCCAAGTGCCGGCTGGGCGCTGACATAGCTGGCAAGCTCGCAGGTCAGAATCGACGGCAGCTATCGTTAGCGCCCTCGACGGACTAGTTAGGGAGTGGCGGAGAAATATCTGGGCACTATTTGTTGGCAAGCGCTGGCGGAAGATTGTCGATCAGAGAAGGTTCGACCGATCGAAGGCGCGGTAAATCCACCGAGAGGTTCGCCATCGAATGGGTCACGGCAAGTTGGTTCCGCCCATCAGATATCGGTCGCATTCGCGGGCGGCGCCGCGGCCTTCGTTGATGGCCCACACGACCAAGCTTTGACCGCGCCGGCAGTCGCCCGCGGCGAACACTCCGGGAACGTTGGTCGAAAATTCGCCGTGTTCGGCCTTGGCATTGGAGCGCGGATCGCGGGCGATACCGAGCTGTGTCAATACCGGATCCTCCGGGCCGAGGAAACCCATCGCCAACAGCACCAGATCGGCTTTAAGGATTTTGTCGGAGCCAGCCACACGCTTGGGAATAAAGGCGCCCTGTTCGTTCTTGGTCCATTCGACGTCGTAGATATGCATTTCTTTCACGTTGCCGTTTTCGTCACCGACGAACTTCTCGCCGGTGGTGAGATAGACCCGCGGATCGGCGCCGAAACGAGCCGCAACTTCTTCCTGCCCGTAATCGAGCTTGTAGACCTTGGGCCACTCCGGCCATGGATTGTCGGGCTGCCGGGTATCCGCCGGGCGCGGCAGTATTTCTAATTGCGTCAAACTCTTGCAACCATGACGCATCGAGGTACCGACACAGTCGGTTCCAGTATCGCCGCCGCCGACCACAATGACGTGCTTGTCCTTCGCCGAAATGTAGTTACCATCCTGATGTTGCGAGTCGAGCAGGCTTTTCGTATTGGCGCGCAGGAAGTCCATCGCCAGATAAATGCCTTTAAGCTCCCGCCCCGGGATCGGTAGATCACGCGCCTTAGTCGCGCCCGTGCAAATGACAACGGCATCGAAATTATTGATCAATTGAGTAGCCGGCATGTCGACGCCGATATGTGCGTTGGTAATAAACTTGACGCCTTCCGCCGCCATCAAATCGATGCGCCGCTGGACGATCTGCTTGTCCAACTTCATGTTCGGAATGCCGTACATGAGCAGCCCGCCGATGCGGTCGGCGCGCTCGTATACCGTGACCGAATGGCCGGCGCGATTGAGTTGCGCCGCGCTGGCGAGCCCCGATGGGCCGGAGCCGATCACAGCGACCTTCTTACCGGTGCGCTTTTCCGGCGGCTCGGCAATCACCCAACCGTGAACGAAACCGTTGTCGATGATCGCGGCCTCAATGTTCTTGATCGTTACCGGCAACTCGTTGAGTCCGAGCACGCAGGAACCTTCGCATGGGGCCGGACACACCCGCCCGGTAAACTCCGGAAAATTGTTGGTCTTGTGCAAACGGTGCAACGCCTCCTGCCACAAACCGCGATAGACCAGATCGTTCCACTCCGGAATCAAATTGTTGATCGGACAGCCGGACGCCATGCCGCTGATCAGCTGGCCGGTATGGCAAAACGGAATGCCGCAATCCATGCAGCGCGCTCCCTGCTGCTGTAGTTTCGCTTCCGAAAAGTGCTCGTGGAACTCGCGCCAATCCTTCACTCTCTCCAACGGCGAACGGTCCTCGGGCAGTTCGCGCTCGAACTCCATGAATCCGGTTGGTTTACCCATCTCTGCTCTTCTCTTTCTCTTTTCTGCTCGCGACAAAACTTCGTCCGCGCTTCAAATACCAAGTCGCGCGGCGGATCAGTTCCCGCTGACCCGTGACGCGTCATTCTTATTGGCCTCGAAAGCCGCCATCAACGCGTCGTCGCCGACCAAGCCTTTGGTTTCAGCTTCTTGTAGGGCTTCGAGAACCCGTCGGTAATCTTTCGGCATCACCTTGACGAACTTAGGCGCGGTTTCTTGCCACAAAGCCAGAAGCTGCCACGCCCGCGCGCTGCGCGTGTAGATCGCATGGCGCTTGAGCAGCTCTTCTACTTCCTGCAAATCGCGGTCGTCCAGCCGCTCAAGACTGATGGTCTCGAAGTTACAGCGGTGCTTAAAAGTGCCGTCCTCATCGTACACATAGGCCATGCCGCCGGACATGCCCGCGGCGAAGTTGCGTCCGGTTTTGCCAATCACAACCACACGGCCACCGGTCATGTACTCACAAGCATGATCGCCGACGCCTTCGACCACGGCGCGCACGCCGCTGTTGCGCACGCCAAAGCGCTCGCCGGCCATGCCGCGAATATAAGCTTCGCCATTGGTGGCGCCGTAAAAAGCGACGTTGCCGACGATGATGTTTTCCTCCGGTGTAAAAGTCGATCCCTCCGGAGGATACAAAATGACTTTGCCGCCGGACAAGCCCTTGCCCAAGTAATCGTTGGCGTCGCCTTCCAATTCGAGCGTCATGCCTGGCGGCACGAAGGCGCCAAAGCTCTGCCCGGCGGAACCCTGAAAGTGGAATTGGATCGTGTCTTCCGGCAACCCTTGCGGCCCGTAGCGGCGCGTCACTTCGCTGCCGAGGATCGTGCCGACGACGCGATTGGTGTTGCGAATGTCCAGCTTCGCCTTGACCTTTTCCTTGCGCTCCAACGCGGGAGCGGCCAAGTCAAGCAATACTTGATTGTCGAGGGCGTTTTCTAAACCATGGTTCTGCGGGATTTGGCAGTATCGTCCCACTTCGGGACCGACCTCCGGTTGATAAAGTATCGCGGCGTAATCCAGTCCTTTGGCTTTCCAGTGATCGACCGCACGGTGCACTTCGAGCCGGTCGGCTCGTCCGACCATTTCGTTGATCGTGCGAAAACCTAGCTTCGCCATATGCTCGCGCATCTCCTGGGCGATCATGCGCATGAAGTTGACGACGTAGGCCGGATCACCGGCGAATTTCGCGCGCAACTCAGGATTTTGCGTCGCCACCCCCACCGGACAGGTGTCGAGATGACATACCCGCATCATGATGCAGCCGAGAGTGACCAACGCCGTCGTCGCGAATCCGAACTCCTCGGCGCCGAGGAGCGCCGCGATCACCACATCACGGCCGGTTTTCAGTTGGCCGTCGGTTTCAACCGCGATGCGGCTGCGCAGATTATTCAACACCAAAGTCTGATGGGTTTCAGCCAAACCCAATTCCCAGGGCAAACCGGCGTGTTTGATGCTGGTTTGCGGTGACGCGCCGGTGCCGCCATCGTGACCGCTGATCAAAACCACGTCCGCGTGACCTTTCGCGACCCCGGCCGCGATGGTGCCGACGCCAATCTCGGAAACCAGCTTCACGCTGATACGCGCGTGATGGTTGGCGTTCTTGAGATCGTGAATCAGCTGCGCCAAATCCTCGATCGAATAAATATCATGGTGCGGCGGCGGCGAGATCAAGCCGACGCCCGGCGTCGAGTGGCGCACCTTGGCGATCCACGGATAGACTTTTCGGCCGGGCAACTCACCGCCTTCCCCGGGCTTGGCGCCTTGCGCCATCTTGATCTGCAGTTCCCGCGCTTGGGTCAGGTAATAGCTGGTCACGCCGAAACGGCCTGAAGCAACTTGCTTGATCGCGCTGTTTTTCGAATCGCCGTTGGCTTCGAGCACATAGCGGGCCGGATCTTCGCCGCCTTCGCCGGTATTGCTCTTGCCGCCGATCCGATTCATCGCGATGGCCAGCGCCTCGTGCGCTTCTTTACTAATTGACCCGTAGGACATCGCGCCGGTCTTAAAGCGTTTCACAATCGCGTCGACTGGCTCCACTTCGTCGACGGAAATCGGATCGGCCGCGTACTTAAACGCCATCAAGCCGCGCAGCGTCGCCATCCGCTCCGACTGATCGTCGATCAGTTGGGTGTATTCCTTGAAGGTTCGGTAATCGTTATTGCGGCAGGACTTCTGCAAAAGGTGAATTGTCCGCGGGTTGAACAGGTGTAACTCGCCGTCCTTGCGGTATTGATACTGTCCGTAGACATCCAGCGTGTGACCGTTCAGCGCGTAATTCGGAAACGCACGGGCGTGCTGCTGCTCGGCTTCGCGAGCGACCTCCGTCAAGCCAATGCCGCCAACGCGGGAAGGCGTCCAGGTAAAGTATTGATCGACCAATTCTTGGCCCAAGCCGACCGCTTCGAAGATCTGCGCGCCGCAATAGGACTTAATCGTTGAAATGCCCATCTTGGCCATCACTTTGACCACGCCCTTGTAAACGGCTTTGTCGTAGCCTTTCACGGCGTCGAGATAAGTGATGTTCTTGAGCATCCCTTCCTGGATCATGTCGTTAAGACACTCGTAGACCAAATAGGGATTGATCGCCTGTGCGCCGTAACCGAGCAGCAGGCAAAAGTGATGCACCTCACGCGGCTCGCCCGACTCCAAGACCAAGCTCACCCGAGTGCGCGTGCCGGAGCGAATCAAATGGTGGTGTAAGCCCGAACAGGCCAGCAACGCGGGGATCGGCGCGTGGCTGCGGTCGACGCCCTTATCGGAAAGAATCAAGATCGTCGTGCCGCCGGCAATCGCTTGATCGGCCTGTTTGCAGAGTTCGCTCAACGCGCGCTCCAGGCCGACCTTGCCGTCGCTCGGATTGAACAAGATCGGCAACGTCGTTGACTTGATTCCCGGCTGATCGATTTGCCTGAGTTTTACCATGTCGGAATTGCGCAGGATCGGATCGTGCAAGCGGAGTTGCCGGCAACTCTGTGGGCTCGGTTCGACCAGATTGCCTTCGCTGCCGATGGTCAGCGTTGTGGAGGTGATCAGTTCCTCACGGATCGGATCGATGGGCGGATTGGTCACCTGGGCGAACAGCTCTTTGAAGTAATTATATAAGAGCTGCGGCTTGTCGGAGAGCACCGCTAGCGGCGTATCCGTGCCCATGGAACCGACGGGTTGGATGCTGTTCTGCGCCATGGGACCGATGTTGATGCGCAGATCTTCGAAGTTGTAACCGAAGGCCTGTAGGCGTTGCAGCGTCGCTAAATGGTTGGCTTCAGGCGCTCTCTCCGCAACCCCGGGCAGATCTTCGAAGTGCACCTGATTGTCTTTGAGCCATTGGCCATAGGGCGCTGCCGAGGCCATCTCTTGTTTGATCTCCTCGTCGCTGATGATGCGTCCCTCTAGGGTGTCGACCAAAAACATCCGCCCCGGCTGCAACCGGCGCTTTTCCAGCACACGCTCAGCCGGCACTTCGAGCACCCCCACTTCCGACGCCATGATCACGAGGTCGTCCTTGGTCACATAATAGCGCGACGGCCTGAGACCGTTACGGTCGAGCACCGCACCGACGACCTTGCCGTCGGTGAAGGCGATCGAGGCTGGACCATCCCAGGGCTCCATCAAGCTGCTATGGTATTCGTAGAAAGCGCGCTTCTTTTCATCCATGCTCTCGTGATTCTCCCAGGGCTCGGGAATCATCATCATCACGGCATGAGGCAACGAGCGACCGCTCAAGGCGAGAAACTCGAGACAATTGTCGAATTTTGCCGAGTCGCTGCCGTCCTCCTGGATGACCGGGAATACCTTCGTCAAGTCGTCGCCAAACAGCTTCGAAGCGAGCATGCCTTGACGCGCGTGCATCCAATTCTCGTTGCCGCGCAGCGTGTTGATCTCGCCGTTGTGAATCAAGTAGCGATAGGGATGGGCTCGGCCCCAGCTCGGAAAAGTATTGGTGCTAAAGCGCGAATGCACCACCGCGATCGCCGACTCGATCAACGGATCGGACAGATCGGGATAAAACGTCGCCACCTGGCGCGGCGTCAACATCCCTTTATAGATCAGGGTACGGCACGACATGCTTGGCACATAGAAAAATTCGCCGCCCGGCAGGCCGGCGTAGCGGATCGCATTTTCGGCGCGCCGGCGGATCACGTAAAGCTTTCGTTCGAAAGCTAAATCATCGGCGATCGACTCGGCGCGGCCGATAAACACCTGGCGCACAAACGGCTCGGACGCCTTGGCGGTCTCGCCGAGATACATGTTGTCGGTCGGCACCTTACGCCAACCGAGACATTTTTGACCTTCGTCCGCGATAATGCCTTCGAGAATTTTTTCGAATTGCTGGCGCTGCTCGCGATGATCGATCGAGAAAATCATCCCGACACCATAATCGCCGGGGTCGGGCAGCTGAAAGCCCAAACCCGCGCAGGCGTCTTTTAAGAATGCGTGCGGGATTTGCATGAGTATGCCCGCGCCATCGCCGGTATTCTCTTCGCAACCGCAAGCGCCACGGTGATCTAAATTCTGCAACACCGTCAGAGCCTGCTCGACGATTTCATGGGACTGCACGCCTTTGATATTGACGACGAAGCCGACGCCGCAGGCGTCGTGCTCGAAGCGCGGATCGTACAGGCCTTGTTTCTCCGGCCAACCAGGCTGATTCATAGAGCTACCCTTCATTGATTACTTACAAACACTCTTAAAATCATTTTTTCGTGTTTACTGTGAAAATGTTTTCACCACGAAGAACACGAAGTTCGGAGTCTTAATCATCCGAACCCTTCGTGTCCTTCGTGATCGTCGTGGTGAAGAAGTCAACATGAACGTGACACATTATCCACACAAAAGCCTAATGAACCCTTAAAATAGACGAAGCCACGTCGCGGCATTCCGAGTTCCCGAAGAACAACGATGGGATCCGGTGAAGCCACGGCACCTCTGAGAAGAAAAATCCGCGACCGCGCTACTTCTTCTTCCCATTGGCGATCTCCGCCAAATCCGCGTCCAGCTCGAGCACTTGGCCTTCCTTCGCCGTGGACAGAACGATTTTCGTGACCGTCCGCGTCACTCCCTCCACCGAACGTATCTGACCGAGCAGCTTCTCCAACGAACCGGTATTGGCCGATTTTACTTTCAGAATATAACTCTCATCCCCGGTGACGTGATGGCATTCCAGCACATCCCGATACCGTAACATCTCGGTGGCAAACTGATCGATATTTCGTTGATTACCGATAGAAACGCCGATGAAAGCGGTAACATCTTTACCAACTTTCTTGCCGTCGACGAGCGCCTGGTAACCTTTGATCACCCCGCTCGCTTCAAGCTTCTTTACACGCTCCATGACCGCCGGTGCCGACAACTCCACCTCGTCGGCAATGTCAGCGAGGCGGGTCCGACCGTTATTCTGGAGAATATAAAGTATTTTTAAATCAATATGGTCGATCAAGTTAATAAAATTAAGCTGATTTTAAATTTTGATTAATCTTCTTATGTCAGCGTCCAGAACTATTGTCAATAGCTGTAGGTGGGTAATAGAGATTTTGCCCAGGAATACCCTGCGGTAAGCCCATGATGGCGCACTGCATCGGTGTGACTGACCCCATCCCCGACGTCACCGACCCACTCGGAGTTCTAACTCTCGACAATAGGGTTGTGATACCGAACAGAGTTGGATGAATCAGAGGAGTTTTCTAGCGAACCGGGCAAACTAGAGGCGGAGCAAAGACGTGTCCAACCTCTGGGCAGAAAGCTGGCAATGATCGATCAACAGGTCGGTAAGCTCCGGCGTTTTTCTTGGGCACCACGTGAGATGGCGCTTAAGTGAATGAAATTTCCTCGAGCTTGGAGCTTACATGAGCGGAAGTTCCGTCGCCGTATGGATCCCCGAGGCCAACGATTCAGTCGCCCAAGGACATTGAATCGCAAGCTTCGGGTGTGCCGCGAGCAGTTTATCGAGGAGGAGCCGGGCGCGAGTGTCGGTTGTATCCACTTTCACCGCCTCGGCGAGCGCCCACGTAGCACCGATCAGGTCGCCCTGACCTTGCAGACTGACGCCAAGATTGCGGTAGCCGCTCGCTCGTGCCCAGTCCATCTCAATCGCGGTGCGGCAATACTTCTCGCCTTCGGCGAAACGCTCTAAGCTATTTAGACAGAAGCCTATGTTATTGTGCAGCACGTAACCGACCTTACGCTTCTTCGGCGCAAGCTCCAGTGCCGCAGTGAAATGCTTAAGCGCTTGGTCCAGCCTATTTTCATCCGTGGCTATCTGTCCCAAGGCGAGGTGGCAGTGCGCTGATTGCTCAGGGTTCTTATTCAATTGGATATAACCCTCGAGCAAGTGAGTTGCTGATTCAATCTTGTTGATCCCTCGATAAAAACCGACGACGAACAGCATCCAACGGAAATAATCTTCGTCGGTCTTGCTGTTCTTGAGTCTCTCTAGGAGAAGCCCTTCGGTGTCCTGAGTCGGTTCCGGCAAGGCTATCGCAACAGGTTTCTTGTCAGTGATGCTCATGGACAAGTGCATAGAGCAAGGGCAATACCAAGTCACAAATAGACGCGGAACTCCCAAGATCGGTTCGCAAATCAAATTTTCCATCGAATTCGCAAGTACCCAAATGGGAGAACCGCGCCAGTTACCAAAAAAGAAGGCGTGCAGGCCCGACCGCTGACGAGAACAGTCGTCAGTAAGAAGTGATTGATGAAATGGTGGCACGGGCGCGATGAGTCTGCATGTCAACCCGTGTGCCGAGTTGATTCGGTTTGTAAACGACGTTTACAGAAAAGTTATTGAAGCAACATTTTAATCTTCGGGCCGGGTCGAGCTGCCTCGTGAGAGAGCACCGGAACAATTTACGCAGCGGCTTCGCGGACGGGGCATTGAGCCGCCGATGATAAAAATATCGCCAAGGGAAAGCTCACCCCTTTTGGAATCTCATTCCATCAATGATTCCATGCTACAAGCAGAGCGTGGTCCACCTCTAATCTGATCTGGTTGGAAAATATGGTGGGCCCACCTGGACTCGAACCAGGGACCAACCGGTTATGAGCCGGTGGCTCTAACCAACTGAGCTATGGGCCCGGAGAATTAATAACCGTCAGAAAGCTATGTGAGCTGAACTTTGAGTCGGAGCGGTGTCAGACACCGCAACAAAGCTCAGTTCTCCATAAAACTCTTGAGCCGTTTACTGCGGCTTGGATGACGGAGTTTACGCAAAGCCTTGGCTTCGATCTGGCGGATGCGCTCGCGTGTTACGGTGAATTTCTGCCCCACTTCTTCCAAGGTGTGATCGGATTTCTCGCCGATGCCGAACCTCATGCGCAGGACCTGTTCTTCGCGCGGTGTCAAAGTCGCCAGCACTTTGCGGGTTTGCTCTTGCAGGTTGATGTTGACCACCGCGTCCGATGGCGTGATGATTCGCTTATCTTCGATAAAGTCGCCCAAATGGCTATCTTCCTCTTCGCCGACGGGAGTTTCCAAGGAGATGGGCTCCTTGGCGATTTTTAGCACTTTGCGCACTTTGTCGAGGGGAATTTCCATCTTGGTGGCGATCTCTTCGGGCGTCGGTTCGCGGCCAATTTCTTGGACCAGATAGCGCGAAGTGCGGATCAGTTTGTTAATGGTCTCGATCATGTGGACCGGAATGCGGATGGTCCGCGCTTGATCGGCGATGGCGCGCGTGATCGCTTGGCGAATCCACCAGGTCGCGTACGTTGAAAATTTATAACCGCGCTGGTACTCGAACTTATCGACCGCCTTCATCAAGCCGATATTGCCCTCTTGAATCAGATCGAGAAATTGTAAGCCGCGATTGGTGTACTTTTTAGCGATGCTCACCACCAAGCGAAGATTAGCTTCGATGAGTTCTTTCTTGGCGAGATTGGCTTTGGTTTCACCTTCGATGATCGTCCAGACGCGCCGCTTGACTTCCTCCGCCGGGATCTCGAGGTCCTTCTCGATGTGCCGGATATCGCGCCGGGCGCCACGGATATCTTCGGCCATGTGGACGATCGCGTCGTGGCTCATGCGAAACGAGTTGATGACCTTGGGCCAATGTTTCTTGTACCCTTCGGCGTGGGCTACTTGCTTGAGAATCTCCGACGACGGTTTGCCAACCCGGTGTTCAAAATCTTTGATGCGCCGCTCGATGGTCTGCATCCGCTCCATCGCCCGTTTTAACCCGTCGGCGATCGCTTCAGTCTGCCTGTGGTTGAGTTGGAGGTCTTTGAGTCCGTTGATAATTCGGTCGTTGTATTTGGCGACGCTCTCCAACAGTAACTGGCGGCGCCGCGCCGAAACCCGTTTGCCGTCGAGCTGCCGTTTGATTTTTTCCCGGTCGTTGGTGATCCGGCGAATCCTGCCGATCTGATCGAGCAGCCGCTTCTCGTGAACTTCCTCATCCTCGAAGTTCTCGCTGTCCTCGTCGCCTTCTTCCTTGATGATTTCGCGCACGCGGATCTCATGCTGCGCCAACTTTTCGCCGAGATCGAGAATATAACGCAGCGCCAGGGGACTGGACAAAACTTCCTTAAGGACTTTGTTTTCGCCGTCTTCGATTTTCTTGGCGATCTCGACCTCGCCCTCGCGGCTAAGCAGCGACACCGTGCCCATCTCGCGCAGGTACATTCGCACCGGATCACCAGTCTTGCCGACCACGTCGCCGTCGACCTCGCCGTCGACCTCCTTTTCTTCTTCCTCCTCTTCCGCAAGCTCCTCGCCGGCACCACCGAGCGTGACGCGTTGATTGGAGTCGACGACCTCAATGTCCATTTCGCCGAAGATCGACATGACATCGTCGATTTGGTCCGGCGAGACGACCTCGGCCGGCAGCATATCGTTGACGTCGTCGTAGGTCAGATAGCCCTTCTCCTTGCCCAGGTCGATGAGCTTCTTGACCTCCTTCAAGTTCTTCTTCTCCACCGGCTGCGCGGCGGAGTTGGAGGCGGCCTTCGATTTTGCTACCGGATGGGCACTTTCGACTCGAGCCTTGGGCGTTCTAGCTGGCGCTCTTTTCTGAGGAGGTCTTGCCATTCTAGCATCCTTTCTCTCTTCGCGTTCTCGTCCTTTTGCTCTTCCGCGGTACGGATCGCTACGCGCAGATTGCGCTCCAGGCTCTTGAGATACTTGCGGCGTAAATACAACAAACAATCATTGGCCATCTTGCCGCACTCGGCATCGGACAGCCTGTCACCCTCCAACACCAGCGCGGCGATTTCCTGCGCTTGCTCGGGCGACAACTGATGCATTAGTTCGGACACATCGACATTCCTTCGTTCTTGCCATTCTGTGATGATTCCGTCAACCAACGGGCGCCATTTCGCGCTAAACCATTGGCGCGTCTCGTTCTCATGGGCCACGCTGGCAAGCACCGTAGGCAAACGCAACATCAAACTCACCAGGGACCGCTCGGCGATATCGTCCCGGTTGCCTTGCTCCGCAGGCGCAGCTGGGGGCTTCGCCGATGCGGGACGCACGCCGGGGATCGCCGCCGGACGACGCAACGACTCTTCGCGAATGCCCAACATGTCGACCGCCCGGCGCACCAACAAATCGACCTCGAAAGCATTGGTCACCTTGGCCAGCAGCCGGCCAATTTCACTGGCGATCTGACTCTTGCCTTCGAGGGTCTTACCGTGGCGTTGTTCGAGCCAAGAAAAATAATAATCGGCCAACGGCACGGCGCGATCCAAAACCGCCTCCAACGCCACTTTCCCGTGGGCCCTTACGAAGGTGTCGGGATCGTCACCCTTGGGCAAAAAGGCCGCCCGCCCAAGCATGCCGGCCTCGATGAAGATTTCGAAACTGCGCGCCGCTGCTTTAAGCCCAGCGTCGTCACCGTCGAACAAGGCGATGATGTTTTTGGTATAGCGCGACAGAGCCCGCACATGATCAACGGTCAAAGCCGTGCCGAGCGTGGCAACGGTGTAGGCCACGCCGTACTGCGCCAAGGCGATCGCGTCCAAATACCCTTCGACCACCACGACTCGGTCAGCCTGACGAATCCCCTCTTTCGCCTGGTACAGCCCATAAAGTGTCGCGCCCTTACGAAACAGCGGCGTCTCGCTGGAGTTTAAATATTTCGGCATTCCCTGGTTCATTACCCGGCCGCCGAAACCGACCACTTTGCCAGCTGCATTGACGATCGGAAACATCACCCGGGCGAAGAATTTTTCGTAAAACTGTTGTGGCCCGCGTTGTCCGACCAGGCCCAATCGAAGCGCATCGTTAACCGAGAAACTTTCCTTCTTGGCCAGCGATAGCAGACCCGAACCGGTTTGCGGCGCGTAGCCGAGCATGTACTTTCGCGCGGTCGCCTCATCGACGCCTCGGGCTTTGAGATATTCCAGCGCTCGGCGACCTTCCGGGTGGCCGAAAAGAATCTTGTGATAGTTGGCCGCCGCCTGCTCGTTGACACGATAAAGCTTTTCCCGCTCGCCGGTCTCTTGCGGGTTTCCCGTCCGTGCCCCGGCCTCGATGGTGATGCCATACCGTTTGGCGACCCGCTCCACCGACTCCGGGAAGGTCAGGTGATCGTACTGCATGAGAAAATGAAATACACTGCCGCCGGCGTGGCAGCCAAAGCAATGGTAAATGCCTTTCTCTTCGCTCACCGTAAACGATGGACTTTTTTCCGCGTGAAAGGGACAAAGCCCCATATGATTGCGGCCGGCCTTTTTGAGCGGGACATAATCTGAGATCACCTCGACGATGGAAGCGCGGTGGCGAATTTCAGCGATCTTTTCCTGGGTGATCATCTCGGCAGTTACAAACGGCTGGCGTTCGAGAATGGGATCATCTGCCCGGCGCTCTCGTTTGAGAAAAACTTCTCCTTGCCCATGCGCACGAGATGTTCGCCGAGCTGGGATAACGGTGCGCTCAAATACGCGCTATCGAGATTGTCGCGCGCCGATTGCGGCAGCCAAGCCGCCGAGGTCAAGAGAAGGATTGTCAGCGCGGTCACCGCCGCGCCCTTGCCGACACCGATGGCGATGCCGCCACTGCGGTTGAGCGTCTTAAGAAACAATAATTTCTCCGAGCGGTGCAATAACCATCCCACCAAACTAAAAACAAAATAAATCAGGAAAAATATCGCGACGAACGCCGAGCCCTTGAGCACGATCGGTGAAACCGTCCAGTAGCTAGCCGCGTAAAGGGCAACGACCTGATCATAAGCTACGGCCACCATAAAACCGACGACGAGTCCGGCTAAAGAGAGCACTTCGCGAAAAAGCCCTCTAAAAAAGCCGCGCAAGCCGAAGAGCGCTAAAACGGCAAGGACAATGAGATCAACCCAATTCACCGAGGAGATCCATTTTGCCGTTTGGGCATGGAGTCATTGGAAAACGTATGCGCAAACGGCTTATCGGACAGTTAAGAATGTCGTCCCAATTGATTTATCAAAGGTACCCATTCGCGGGCGGCGCCATGTCCACGATGGGCGATAAATTCAAGTGGATGTCGCCCCGTATGAAAACCCCTTGTCATCCCATCACGCTGCCGGCGGCGTGGTCAAAATAAAATTTACCTTGGAAGATGATCAGCCGCCAAGAAGAGCTTTCGCCATCTCATTGACCCGTTTGCCGTCACTCCGGCCTGAAACCTTCGGCATCAAAAGCTTCATCACTTTGCCGAGGTCCCCAATCCCTTTCGCGCCTGCTTCATCGATGCTCGCACGAATCAAAGCAGCAACTTCATCTTCGCTGAGAGGCCGGGGCAAGTAGCGTTTTAGGACTACCAGCTCCGCCTCCTCTTTTTGCGCCAACTCCTCCCGTCCTCCCTTGCGAAACATTTCAATCGCTTCGTTACGCTGTTTGCAGAGAGTCGTGATGGTCTTTTGGATTTCGTCCGCTGTCAGCTCTTTTCGAACCTTGATCTCTTCGTTGTGAAGCGCCGAGAGCAGCAGCCGGAGTGTCGATAGCGTCACCGCATCACCGCTCTTCAACGCTCTCTTAGCGGCTTCCTGTATCTCGGCCTTAAGCGACATTCTTTGATCGGTTTTAACGGTTACAACGATCGATTAGTAAGCATGACGCACCCGGCGCAGCGCGCGCTTCTTCGCAGCGATCGCTTTTTTCTTTCGCTTCACGCTGGGCTTTTCATAATGTTCGCGCTTGCGCAATTCAGCGAGGATACCGGCCTTCTCGCACAGTTTTTTGAAGCGGCGGATAGCACTCTCAATCGATTCGTTTTCTCGGACTCGCACTCCCGTCATAAAATAAACTCACCCCCGATCAAAGCGGACAACTTTTTGCCCCGTGCCAAGTGTAGACTATTCCACTTCCAAGTCAAGCAAATCACTTTTAATATAAACGGCTTGGACGCGTTTGACCGATTCATAGGGGACGCCTAGACGGAGTCGCTGGCGGGATCTCGGGCAAGACGATTGCTGACCATGGTGGAACGCATCGAAAGACATGTTCGGTCCATCGAACAGAGTTGGCCCGAATGATTCATGCTACGAGGAAAGCTGACGACCCTCCGTTGATCGAGGTGTGACCCCTGGAGGAACGAAGGCGCCGGCGCGAATGTTTCATTGTGCGCTCGGCACTCGGCACGATGTTTGACCTTTTCACTGCTGATTTCAAAAGCAACTCGCCGCGCTTGCAGCTTCAAGGCACAACTGCTTTACCTTCGTTCCGTAAGGGTTGCACGCCATCGTAATTTGCCCACAATTTTACCGCGAATAATCCGGGTTAGGAAGAGCGCACGGTCTAATGCGGGGGTTTACACTGATCTTAATTTGCAAAATTTTTCAGGAAAGTCCGAAATTATGCCTTGAACTCCCAAGCCGGCAAACGCTTCCATGTCGCGGACATCGTTGACGGTCCACACATAGACATCGAGTCCCTCATCCCAAGCTCGGCTAAGCAAATTCCGCGACACCAGATCCTTCTGCACATGCAGCGAGCGGGCGTCGAGTTGCCCGGCCGCTTCAAACGGATCGTCATCAACCCCGACACCGTAAATCACACCGACAGTGGCTTCCGG
>Ga0105252_10000877_pt1 | contig 15778 bp, 13 predicted proteins | sample EasRivMeERMZT100_FD_89675 | JGI IMG/M metagenome (GOLD analysis project Ga0105252, IMG submission 89675) | Soil microbial communities from meander-bound floodplain in the East River, Colorado, USA - East River MetaG ERMZT100 | ecosystem: Environmental > Terrestrial > Soil > Floodplain | place... | reverse complement strand
CGTAGTGAGGTAGGCCACGATGTCTTCAACTTGCCCGGCCGTCAGCACCGTCTTGCCGCGAAAAGCGGGCGCGACCCGAGTAAGTCCCTCGGTCTTGTAGTAGGCGGGCAGGACGGTCGCCGTATTGACCCGACTCGGGTCGACGATCCTCAGCCGGATCTGCCCTTCCGAGAGCCTCGCGGCGGTTCCCCGCAGGTCGGGGGCGATCGTGCCCTGAAGCCGCTCCTCGGGAAAGGGTCCGCTGTGGCAAAGCAGGCACAGGCCGAGTTGCCGGCTGGCGGTGATATTCCGGCCGCGCGCGGCGTCACCCTTTACACCCGTGAGCGACGCCGGTATTGCATCTCCGACGACCGCGTAAGCACCCACTGCGGCTTGTCCGCGCGCGACGCCGGGCACGACTGCCACCACGGCGAGCCCGGCGGCCGAGGCCATGACTGCGGCCGCTACCGCGGGACTCGCCATTCCCGAATCGCCTACGCGAAGTGGATGTCCTGGTTCTTCAGCGGCACCGAGCGGACGCGCTTGCCCGTTGCGCGGAAGAACGCATTGAGCACCGCGGGCGCGGCCACGCAGATCGTCGGCTCGCCGATGCCGCCCCAGATGTCGCCGCCGGTGGGCATGATGATCGACTCGACCTTCGGCATCTCGCGGATACGCATCGAGTTGTAGGTGTGGAAGTTGTCCTGCTCGATGCGTCCGTTCTTGACGGTGCACTCCTGGTAGAAGAGCGCCGAAAGGCCGTAGACGAAGGAGCCCGCGATCTGCCGCTCGATCTGGGCCGGATTGACCGCGTAGCCCGAGTCGGTGGCGGCGACGATGCGGTGGACCTTGATCCTGTTTCCGCCTTCGACCGAGATTTCCGCAGCCGCCGCGACGAAGCTGTTGAATGCCTTCATCTGCGCGAGCCCGCGATGAAGGCCGCGCGGGGCGGGCTTGCTCCAACCGATGCGCTCGGCCACCGCATTCAGCACGCCGAGGTTCCTCGGGTGCTTGGCCATCAGCTTGCGCCTGAACTCGAGCGGGTCCTGGCCGGCCGCGTGCGCCAGCTCGTCCATGAAGCACTCCATGAACACGGCGTTCTGGTTGATGTTCACCCCGCGCCAGAAACCCGGCGGCACGTGCGTGTTGCGCATGGCGTGGTCGATCAGCAGGTTCGGGACGCTGTAGCCAAAGGCGTGCTCGCCGGCATCGGCCAGGCCCTGGAAGCTGAGCGGGTCGCGCCCCTTCTGCTGCTCCACGATCTGCGGGCGCACGTGGGCGAGGATCGACTGGCCAGAGAGCCGCACGTGCAGCCCGGTCAGGTTGTTGTTGGCGTCGAGCCCGCCGACCAGCTTGCACTGCATGATCGGGTGGTACCTGCCCTGCACCATGTCCTCTTCGCGCGACCAGAGCAGCTTGATCGGGGTGCCGGGCATCTGCTTGGCGATCAGCACCGCCTGCGTGACGTAGTCCTGGAAGGCGCCGCGCCGGCCAAAGCCGCCGCCGAGGTTGATCTTGTGCACGTCGCACTTGTCGGCCGGGAGGCCGGAGGCCGCCAGCAGCGCCGCAAAGGAGGCCTCGCCGTCCTGGGTCGGCACCCACACCTCGCACCTGTCCGCCGTGTAGCGGGCCGTCGCGTTCATCGGCTCCATCGGCGCGTGGTTCTGGTACGGATACGAATACACCGCCTCGACTTTCTTCACCGCACCGGCAAGCGCGCCCTTTGCATCGCCGTTCTGATTTCCGACGAAGGCCTGCGGCGCATCGAGGCCCGCCTTCAGTATTTCGGCGATCGACGCGCTCGACACTTTGGCGTTCTCGCCCTCGTCCCACGCGATGGACAGGGCATCGAGCGCGGTCTTCGCGTGCCACCAGGTGTCGGCCACGACCGCGACGCCTGAATCGCCGACCTGCAACACTTTCTTCACGCCATTGAAGCCCGCGACCTGGGCAGCGTCGAAGCTTTTCACCTTGCCGCCGAACACCGGGCATTCCTTGATGGCAGCGTTGAGCATTCCGGGCAGCTTGAGGTCGAACCCGTACACCTGCTTGCCGTTCAGCTTGTCCATGGTGTCCAGGCGCTTCACGGACTTGCCGGCGATCTTCCAGGTCTTCGGGTCCTTCAGTTTCACGTCCTTCGGGGGCTGGAGCTTGGCGGCGGCTTCGGCGACTTTGCCGTAGGTCGTCTTGCGTCCCGAGGACTTGTGCGTGATGACGCTGTTCGATGCGCTGCACTCGGAGGCCGGAACCTTCCACTGGTTGGCGGCGGCCTGGATGAGCATCTCGCGCGCGGCCGCGCCGCCCTGGCGCACATATTCGTGCGATTCGCGGATGCCGCGGCTGCCACCGGTCGAGTAGCTGCCCCAGACGCGCTTGCGGGCGAGGTTCTGCCCGGGGGTCGGATATTCAGTCGTCACCTTCGCCCAGTTGCACTCGAGCTCCTCGGCGACCAGCTGGGCCAAACCGGTAATCGTGCCCTGCCCCATTTCGGAGCGCGCGATGCGGATGACGACGGTGTCGTCGGGCCGGATCACGACCCAGGCATTGACCTCGGGTGAGCCGTCCGCGGCACGCACGACCTCGGGGCCGAACGGAAGCCTCAGCCCGAGCGCGAGTCCGCCGCCGACTGCGGCGCTGCTGACGAGGAAAGTGCGGCGATTGATTTTGGGTGCGGATATCATGACTTGCTCCCTTGCGGCCTGGCGGCGGCGTGGATCGCTTGGCGCACCTGCTGGAAGGTGCCGCAGCGGCAGATATTGGTGATGTTGGCGTCGATGTCGGCGTCGGTGGGCTTGGGTTTCGCGCTGAGCAATGCCACAGCCGCCATGATCATCCCGGACTGGCAATAGCCGCACTGCGGCACTTCGTGATCGAGCCAGGCCTTTTGCACCCTGTGCAAGGTCTTGCCCGACGCGAGGCCTTCGATCGTGGTGATCTTCTTGCCGACGGCCGCGCTGACGGGAATGCTGCAGGAGCGCACGGCGGCGCCGTCCATGTGGACCGTGCAGGCGCCGCACTGGGCGACACCGCAGCCGTACTTGGTGCCGGTGAGGCCCACCTGTTCCCGGATCACCCAGAGCAAAGGCGTGTTCGGCTCGACGTCGACCTGATGACTCTTGCCGTTGATGGATAAGCGGATCATTCTGTGTTTCCTCCTCGTGGTCTTTGGTGCTGCGGATTTTCCGGCGTTACTATAGTACTCGGGCCGTGGCCGCCGCAACCACAGCTTGCCCATGCTGCGGCGCACCTCGAAAATCCGCTCGAATTCAAAGCGCTAGGGCAAGGCGCCAGGAAACCCTCGAATGAAAGAAATCGGTTGTCCATCCGGCATCCAGGGAATCCGTCGGGTGCGGCGCCTCCTGCCGCGGCTCGCGCTTGCCGCGTGCGCGCTCTGTGCGTTTGCCTCCGCGGCCCTCGCCGAGGAACCGTCTTTCGAGGGTCTCACCGCGCCCGACCGGCGCAGGGACCAGTTCCCGAAGGATTTCGCCTACGCGGCCTTTCCCTATCCGTACCGGCTGCCGGGCCTCGGCTCGGGCCTGAGCTTGGTGGCCGGGGCGATGAACATCGCCGACACGTATACAGACGCCTACGGCATCGTATTCACGGGAGACGTCAAAGGCGCCGCGGTCGGCGTCGGGGAGATCCACCTCGTCCCGCGAACCCTCGTCCTCGATCTGGGCCAGAGCTCGGTCAGCAAGGCCGCGTTCCAGAGCTACAGTCAGCGCGGCATGAACACCGGAAAGGACGACTTCAGCCTGGTCGAGGTGGCAGACTCGGAGTTCTACGGCGCGCGCATGACCGCCACGTTTTTCGATCGCCGTTTCGAGCTCTACGGGGCCTGGTACCAGGGCGCATCGCGGCTGAAGAGCATCCGGGACAAGGACGGCAGTGTCATCGTCGAGGCGCAGGACCCGCCCAGCGAAAGCGGCCACACCACCTTGTTCGGAGCTCGCTTCGACCTGACCGACGACTACCCCGATCCGCGGCGCGGCTTCAGGTTCGACGTGACGCGCACGCAGTCGCCGCCGCGCGGCTCGGGGCCCGATTATTTCGTGATGGACTACAACACGACGGGCTACATTCCCTTCAGACGGCGCGACACGCTCGTGCTCAACCTGTTGCGCTCGGATGCCTTCGTCAAGCGCCAGGGCGAAACGGACCCGGTAGCGCTCCAGCAGCAGCTGGGCCTGGATTGCGCCGCTCCCACTCTGACTCCTACGGAGCAGCAGTTCTGCAACGAGGTGATCGCCACGACGATCGCGCACAACACATCCGGAACGGCCACGTCGCTCGGCGGATTCAGCCGGCTGCGCTCCTACCCCCAGGGCCGCTTCAAGGGCGCGCACACGCTTTTCTTCGGCGCCGAATACCGCTGGAACCTGACCGACGAGAGAACGCCCTTCGACATCTTCGTCATGAAGGGCGTGCGCACCTCGATACAGGTGGCCTTCTTTTACGAGACCGGCGTCACCTCCGACACGCGCAGCGACCTCTACGAACGGGGGAACATGCGCGATTCCTATGGCGCCGGCTTGAGGATCGTGACCGCATCCGGCGTGGTCTTCCGGGGCGACATCGCGTACGGCAAGGAGGGCATCAACACCGCGATCTTCATCGGCTATCCATGGGAGCTCTAGATGGCTGGAGTATGCTGTCTTCTCCAGCGGAATATTCCTTCAGACTATTCGCGCCGCACCAAATGTTATCAGCACACCGGAGGAACGATGAGCCACGACCCGTTCGAAGAGGACGATATCGCCGTCAATCCCTCGCGCCAGCCCGGCATCGCCGAGCTGATCGAAGCGCGCATAAGCCGGCGCACTGCGCTCAAATGCCTCGCAGCGGTCGGGGCGATCGGCCTGTTCGGCTGCGAATCGCTCGCGGCGCGGCGCGGCGCGAGCGGCGATACGCCGCTTACCTTCACCGAGATTGGCCGCTTTCTCGACCAGACCACGCACGTTGCGCCGGGCTATGAGGTGCAGGTACTGATCCGCTGGGGCGATCCGATACGCCGCTCCGGCCCGGCGTTTCGTCCCGGCGCCCAGTGGCCGGACGAGCAGGAGCAGCAGTTCGGCGCGGAAAATGATTTCCTCGCGTTCATGCCTCTGCCGCGTGGTTCGAAGTCCTCGACCCGCGGGTTGCTGTGCGTCAACCACGAGAACCACAGGGCGCATCTCGCCTGGCCCGGCATGACCGCCAAGGACTACGCGTCGAAGATGACGCGCGAGCGCTGCGAGGTCCAGATGGCCGCGCAGGGCCACACGATCGTCGAGATCGCGAGAACCGGCAACAAATGGGCCCTGGTGGACGACAGTTCTTTCAACCGCCGCATCAGCGCGCGCAGCACGCAAATGCGCGTCGCCGGCCCCGCCGCGGGGCACGCGAGGATGCGCACGAGCGCCGATCCAGCCGGCTTGCAGATCATCGGCACGTACAACAACTGCGCGGGCGGCGTCACGCCTTGGGGCACCGTTCTCACCGCCGAGGAAAACTTCAACTTCTATTTCGCGGGCGACGCCGCCAAGGGACCGGAAGCGGCGGCAAGGAAGCGCTACGGCATTACCGGCCGCGGCCGCTACAACTGGGGCCTTTATTTCGATCGTTTCAACCTCGACCGCGAGCCGAACGAGCCGAATCGCTTCGGCTGGGTGGTCGAGATCGATCCTTACGACCCGAAGTCCACGCCGGTCAAGCGCACCGCGCTCGGCCGTTGCAAGCACGAGTGCGCGACCACGGCCCTCTCGCACGACGGTCGCGTCGCGGTCTACTCCGGGGACGATGAGCGCATGGAGTACGTCTACAAATTCGTGACGCGCGAGCGCTACGATCCCGCGCGCCCCGAGGCGAACCGCGACCTCCTGGACGCCGGAACGCTCTACGTCGCCAGATTCGAGGCGAACGGCAGGATGCGCTGGCTGCCGCTCGTCTTCGGCGAGGGACCGCTCACCGCCGCCAACGGTTTCAACTCCCAGGCCGACGTCGCGATCGAGGCGCGCCGTGCCGCGGACCTGCTCGGTGCGACGCCGATGGACCGTCCCGAGGACGTCGAGGCGCATCCGGCGACGGGGCGCGTCTACGTGGTTCTGACCTACAACGAGCAACGCAAGCCCGAACAGGTCAACGCCGCGAATCCGCGCGGGCCCAACCGTTACGGACACATCATCGAAATCGTGCCCCCGCTCGCAGACGGCGCGCCCGATCACGCCGCGACCGAGTGCGCGTGGGGATTCTTCCTGCTCGGCGGCGATCCCGCGAAGCCGGAGCACGGTGCGCGCTACGCGGCGCCGGTCACGGCGAACGGCTGGGTTGCCGCGCCTGACAACGTGGCGTTCGATCCGCACGGGCGCATCTGGATTTCGACCGACGGGCAGGACGATGCCGCGGGCTTTGCCGACAGCGTATACGCCGCGGAGACCTCGGGACCGCGGCGCGGGGCGACGCGCTGTTTCTTTTCGGCCCCGCGCGGCGCCGAAATCTGCGGCCCCGAATTCACCCCCGACGGGAAAACGCTTTTCCTCTCGATCCAGCACCCCGGCGACGAGAGCGGCTCGACGTACGACAAGCCTTCGACGCGCTGGCCGGACTTCAAGGACGGCGTGCCGCCGCGATCCTCGGTGGTGGCGGTGACCAAGAGCGACGGCGGTGAAATCGGGAGTTAAGATCAATAATTAGACAGGGCACGCGGTTCCGAACGGACGGAGGAGCCGCCGTTCAACCCTGGCGGGCCGAAGGAATGTCCCGTCCGGGCGCCCAGGGGAAGCCATGGAAAACGCAGACTTGCGCCACGCGGCGAGCCAATCGCTCAATCTCGAGCACGCCGATCTGCTCGCGAAGGTCAAGCTGTTCGCCGGGATGGATCGCGTCACGCTGGCCAAGCTCGCCGCGCACCTCGAATCCCTGTCCGTGCCGAGCGGTACCGAACTGTTCCGCCAGGGTGACCCGGGGGATGCGGTCTATCTCGTGGCGCGCGGCTCGCTCGGCGCATTCGTTTCTTCGGGCGGCGACCCGGCCGAGCGGCGCGTGAACACACTTGAGGCCGGCAACCTGTTCGGCGAAATGGCTTTGCTCGGCGACCACCCTCGCACCGCGACGATACGCGCCGAAACGGACGCGGAGGTGCTGCGGCTGGAGCGCGCACGGTTCCTTGCGCTGGTGCGCGAGGAACCGAGTGTCGCGCTCGCCGTCGCCGCTTCGCTGGGTGAGCTGCTCCGCGCGCGGGACTTTCCGGCGCGGGAGGCCGGCTCCCACGCGGACAGCACGGAGGCGGCGCCGCCGCGAGCGCCGGCGCCCCGCCGATGGCGGTTGGGTCAGGCTTCGATCGGCGGACTCCTGGCAGCTGCAATCATGGTTGGAGGCTGGGGCATGCCGCCGCCGGCAGGACTGACACCACAGGGCTGGCACGCGTTCGTGACGCTGGCCGCGCTGGTGCCGCTGCTCGCGCTCGATGCGTTACCGGAAGGGATCCTGGCCTTGCTGCTCGCGGGCGTATGGGTCGTGGGGGGAGTGGTTCCGCCGGCCGCCGCGCTGAGCGGCTTCAGCTCGGAGAGCTGGATCCTCGTGGTGAGCGTCCTCGCGCTCGGCGCGGCGATCGCCGCATCCGGCCTGCTCTACCGGATCGCGCTCTGGACCGTCGCGCACAGCCGGGGTGGTTTCGTCGGCCAGGTGACCGCGCTGTCCGTCGCAGGCGTGCTCCTGGGTCCCGCCGCGCCGAACGCCACCGCGCGAGTGACCCTAATTGCCCCGGCGATGAGTGAATTGGTCGAAGCGCTCGGCTACACGCCACAGTCGCGGCCGGCGGCGGGGCTGGCAATGGCGACGCTGATCGGCTTCGGACAGATCGGCGCGGCATTTCTAACGAGCTCCACTACGGCCGTCCTCGTTTTCGCAGTGCTGCCGCAAAGCGGCCGGATCGAATTGAACTGGCTCTCGTGGGCGGTGCTGGCGGCACCCGCAAACATTCTCCTGCTCCTCGGCCTCGTGGTATCGATCGTCTGGCTATATCGGCCGCGAAGCCGGGCCGAGCCGGAAGGTTCGACGCAGCGGGACGTAGTCAGGCTCCAGCGCAGGCTGCTCGGGCGCCCCGCGCGCAACGAGAGGATTTCATTCGTCGTCGGCGCCGGACTGTTGCTCGGATTCGTCACGCAGCCGCTTCACGGCATCCACCCGACGTGGATCGCGGTTTTTGCATTCGCGGCCCTGGGCGCGATGCGCGTGATTACGGTCAACACGCTGCGTTCCGTCAACTGGAGTTTCGCGCTGCTGTTCGGAATGCTGGCGAGCATGTCCAAGGTCTTCAGCGACACCGGGCTGGACAAGTGGATCGCCGGTGCGGTCAGCGGCCTGGTCGGCAATCTCGCTACCGTGCCCGTGCTGTTCGTGGCCGCGCTCACTTTGCTGTGCTTCGCGGTCAGCTTCGTGTTGCGCTGGCAAGCCGCGGCCCCGCTCATCACGATCGCGCTGGCCCCGGTCGCGGACGCCGCCGGCATCCACCCGTTCGTCGTCGGGCTGGTCGCCCTGATCGCGTGCAACGGCTTCTTCCTGCCGTACCAGAGCACAACCTATCTGGCGATGTACCACGGCAGCGCCGGAAAACTGTTCACCCACGCCCAGGCGCGGCCGGCCGCCCTCGCCTATGGCGTTGTGACGCTCCTCGCACTCTGCGCGAGCGTCATCGCATGGCGCGCGATGGGATTGCTCTGAGGACTCGATCCGCACCAGCGTCGCGCAGGAACTGGGCTCAGTCGCAGCGCGCGGTCATTCCCCCGTCGATCACGATCTCCGTCCCGGTAATGAAGCGCGCCTCGTCGGAGGCGAGGAACAGCGCGGCGTTCGCCGTGTCCCGGCCGTCGCCTTCGATTCCAAGGGGGATGCGTTTCCGGCGCTGCGCGAGCAGCGCTTCGATGTCGCCCCCCGCGCGCTGCTTCGCGAGGCGCGCCTCGACCATGGGCGTGTGCAGCTGACCCGGCACGACGGTGTTCACGCGAATCCCTTTCGCCGCGTACTGCACGGCGACGACGCGGGAGAGCTGGATCACGCCCGCCTTGGTCGCGGCGTAGGCGACCTGAGCGGCACCGGTCCAGCGCAGGCCCGAAGTCGAAGCGATGTTGACGATCGCGCCGCTCCCCTGCTTCTCCATGACGGGAAGCACGTGCTTGCAGCCGAGAAAAACGCTCTTCAGGTTGAAGTCCACCTGCGCATCCCAGACTTCCTCGGACATCTCCACCGGGCCGCCCGCCGCGGAGCCGCCGACGACGTTGACGAGCACGTCGATCCGGTGCCATTTGTCCATGCAGGCCCGCACCATCGCCGCGACGGCTTCGCTGCGGGTGACGTCGCATGAATGCGTCTCGATGGTGCCGCCCGATTCCCTTGCCCGTGCGACCGTCTCGCGCAGCCGATCGGCATCACGGTCCACCGCAAACAGTTTCGCGCCTTCCTCGGCGAAACGCACCGCGGTCGCGCGCCCGTTGCCCCAACCGGGGCCGACCGAGCCCGCTCCCGTGACGATCGCGACCTTGTCCTGCAGGCGTTTCGTCATGGCTTGCGCCTGAGCTTCCGGGGAAAGCGGTAGAAGCGCTTCGGGTTTTCGACGAGGAGCGCGCGCCGCGCGGCGTCGGACGGCGCGATCTCCGAGAGCAGATCGACGAGCGCGCCGTCGTCCGGGACGGCGGCGAGGTTGGGATGCGGCCAGTCGCTGCCCCAGAGCGTGCGCTCGGGAAATTCGGCGACGAGCTTGCGCGCGAAGGGGATCGCGTCTTCCCACGGAGCGCTCTTTCGCGAGATTCTTTCGGAGCCGCTCACCTTCACCCACATTCTTGGGTCCTGCATGAGATCGAGCAGCTGCCTGAACGCGGGCTGGTCGAGCCCGAGCGAGGCGTCCACGCGTCCCATGTGATCGACGACCACCGGCACGGCGGAGCGCCTGAGCCACGGCGCAAGCTCTCCGATGAGCGACGCCTCGAAATGCACCTGCAGGTGCCAGCCGAGCTTGGCGAGCCGGGGACCGAGCGCGATCGCCTCCTCGATTCCCGCGCCTTTGCCCAGATGCTTCATGAAATTGAAGCGCACGCCGCAGAAGCCGAGCGCATCGAGCCGCTCGAGCTCGGCGTCGTCGATCGCGGCGGGCAGGAGGGCCACGCCGCAGTAGGCGCCGTTCCTGGCGGCGATCGCGTCGGCAACGACTGCGTTGTCGAAGCCGTGGCAGGTGGACTGCACGATGACGCAATGCTCGATCCCCAGCATCGCGTGCAGCGCAAAGAGCTTCTCTTTGGGCGCATCGGCGGGCGTGAAAGGGCGGTTCTCCGCGAACGGGAAGATCTTGCTTGGCCCGAACACGTGAACGTGCGCGTCGCAGGCGCCCGCCGGCAGCTTGAGCTTCGGCCTGCTCGGCGATGGAGAGAAGGAGGGAATCGGCTCGTTCATTGTGTCTTCAACGCAACTGCGCGATGAACGACGCTTTGCGTCCGTTCCATCGCGCAGAAGTAAAACCGCGCTTAGCGTCGGTTTTACTACTCTTTGAAGCCGATCGCCTTGATGATCGCGCCCCACTTTGCCTGCTCCTCGGAGACGAAGGCGGAATATTCCTCCGGAGTCGAAGGCGCGGCGGTCCCGCTCACCTTGGCGAACTGCTGGACGACCGCGGGCGAGCGCAGCGCCTCGACGGCGGCGCCGTGAATGCGCTTGAGGACGGCGGGCGGAGTCGCGCCGGGCGCGACCAGGCCGTACCAATTGTCGGAAATCACCCTGGGGTAACCCAGCTCGGGCGTGGTCGGCACCTCGGGCAAAGGCGGCGCGCGCTTCGCGCTCGTCACCGCGAGCGCCTTGAACTTGCCCGACTGGATGTGCGACAGCACGACCGGGACATCGAAGATCCCCATGTGCACCTGCCCGCCCAGCAGATCGTTGACCGCGGGCGCCGCGCCTTTATAGGGCACGTGCAGGATGTCGATGCCCGCCTCGACCTTGAGCAGCTCGCAGGCCAGATGCGTGATGCCCCCTGCGCCGGCGGAGCCGAAGGTGACCTTTCCCGGATTTTTCTTGGCGTAGGCAATCAGCTCGGCGAGGCTCTTCACCGGGAGCGAGGGATTCACCACCACCACCTCGGGGACCTTGACCACGGTGGTGATCATCGCGAGGTCCTTCTGCGGGTTGTACGGCATGTTCGACAGGGCGAAGGGCGCGAACGCGACCGACCCCTGATTGTTGAAGCCGAGCGTGTATCCGTCGGGCGCAGCCTTCGCCACCGAGTCGATGCCCATCACGCCGCCCTGACCGCTCCTGTTCTCGACGATCACCGGCTGTCCGAGCCGCTCGCCCAGAGCCTGCGCGAAGATCCGCCCGAAGATGTCCGCCGGGCCGCCGGCCGGAAACCCCACGACGAGCTTCATCGGCCGGGTCGGATAGGACTGCGCTGATGCAGCTCCCGCCGCGAGCACTGCAACAGTGCAGACCAGAATCTGTTTGACGAGTTTCATCTTTTCCTCCTTGAAGATTCGTCATTGTATGCGCCCGCAGTCGCACCGACGACTGATCCTGCTCTTGCCGAACTCTGCTAGAGTTGCGTTCTGCCCGTCCGGCGGACAAGCGGTCATTCCCACAGCAAAGAGGACATATCCATGTTGAGCAGACTTCGCTTGTTTTCCCTGGGTTTGACCGCGCTCGCGCTGGCAGGCGCAGCCTGGGGCCAGGCTTTTCCGACGCGCACCGTCCGCATCGTCGTGCCGGCCGGTCCCGGCGGCCCGGACGTCGTGGCGCGGATCATGGCGGCGAAGCTCACCGAGCGCATGGGCCAGACCTTCGTCGTCGAAAACCATCCGGGCGCGAACGGCATCATCGGCGCGGACATGGTCGCGCGATCCGCGCCGGACGGCTACACGCTGATGGTCTATTCGAGCGGACTCATCAGCAACAAGAGCCTGTACAAGAAACTCCCGTACGACACCGACACGGCCTTCGCCCCGATTTCCAACCTGGTCGACAACGGAGGCTTGTTCATCGCGGTTCATTCCGCGGTGCCGGCGAAGGATCTGAAGGAGCTGATCGCGCTCGCGAAGAAGCCCGACGCGCATCTCTCCTACAGCACGCCCGGCGTCGGCAACACCTGGCACGTCGCCACCGAAGTCTTCACCCACTATGCGGGGATCAAGATGACCCACATCCCGTACAAGGGCGGGGGCCTCGCGGCGGCGGCGGTCGCCTCGGGCGAGGTGCAGATCATTCTCTCCTCGCCCGCACCGATCCTCCCGCACGCGAGGAGCGGGAAGGTGCGGGTGCTTGCCTACACCGCGAAGACGCGCGCGGCGTCCCTGCCCGACGTCCCGACCACCGCCGAAGCGGGCCTGCCCAGCTTCCAGATGGACGGAGGCTGGTTCGGGATGTTCGCCCCGGCCAGCACCCCGACCGCGGTCGTCGATCGGCTCAACAAGGAAGTCCGCGCGGTGCTCGCGGACCCGCCGATCGTCGCCCGGCTGCGCGGCATCGGCGTCGAGCCGGCGCCGACGTCGCCCGACGAATTCCGTCAGTTCCTTCGCGACGAAACCAAGAAATACGCCGAATGGGTGCGCATCGCGCGCATCCAGCTTGAATAGAAAGGAGCCCGATTATGAATATCCAAACCAAATGCAATCACACCAGCGCGGCGGCGTTGATCATTGCGGCGCTTTGCGCCTGCGGCCTGCCGCAGGCGCAGGCCCAGTCCGAGGCCAAGCCTCAAGCCCAGGCTCAGCCCCCAAAACAGCCTCAGCCGAAGAAAGAGCCCGACACGCCCGCTTCGGTACGCGGCGGAAGTTTCTACGCTTTCGGCGGCTTCGCCGCGCTCGCTGCCGACACGAACGGCCAACTGCCGAACGAGAAGGGCAGTCCGGTCAATCTGATCGCCGGCGGTGGATACGGCGTGACCCCCAACCTCGCGGCGGAGCTCAACGTGCTGATCGCCGGCCGGAAGCTCGACACTCCGCCGGCAGTGCAGCAGCAGCTGGGACTCTACGCTCCGGGCACCGAGAAGACGTCGATGGGAATCTTCGGGCTCGGCGCGACGCTGAAGTACGTTTTCGTCGTGGACAACTTCGCGCCCTACTTCGGCGGTGGAGTCGGGCTGTACACCACGACGTACGGCACGTGGACCGATGCGGTTGGGTGCAGCAACAATTGCGCGGGCACCGGCCCCAGAGTCACCGATCACTCCACCGACATCGGAGTTCATGCGGTCGCCGGCGCCGACATCCATTTCACCGCGAAGGACATACTCGCCGTGGAAGTTCGCTACCTCAAGCTCAAGGCCGATCTGCAGGACATCGGCCTGGGGAAGGTGGACTCGGGCGGCACTTTCGTCTGGATGGGGTACCGCCGCATCTTCTGAGCGCGCCGCACGCCCCGCCCGGCGTCGCACCGCCATCCTCGCGCTAGCCGCGAAGGCGGACGTTGGTTTTTCTGCTGATGACGAAGTGGTGCGGGTTCAGCTTCTGCTGGATGGCGGCGATGCGGTACTCCTCCTGAGGTATCCGGCCCGGGGCGCTCACCGTACAGGATACGAGCTTGCCCTCGGCACTGAGCCGCGAGAGCTCCAGCTCGACGAGTCTTGCTCCGACGCCGAGCCTCGCCGCCAGCGCCTTGATGCGCCACGCGGTGGGGTTGGACGTCATGAATTCGAGCACGCTCTCGCGCAAGGACAGGGTGGTCATGGCTCGATTCCCGGAAGCGGCGTTGAAGGAGAGAACGGCACATCGTACGCTCAACCGAAGGCGGCGAGCGTATATTTCGCGTACCGGCCTAGAATGAACTTCCGGAGCGGGCGGGATACGGCCATGGACACCGATTGGAAGCACCACGGCGTTCGCGTCGTGCACGCGAACGAGCTGGACATCAATACGCCGCAGACGCCGGGCATGAACCGCGCGGCGGCGATAACCAACGCGCGCGCGGGCGCCGAGAAGCTCTGGGCCGGGACGGTCGTGATCCATCCCAGGGCGAAGACCGGCGCCCACCATCACGGCCCGGTCGAGAGCGTGATCTACGTCGTCAGCGGCCGCGCGCGCATGCGCTGGGGCGACAAGCTGGAGTTCGTCGCCGAAGCGGGGCCGGGCGATTTCATCTACGTGCCGCCCTACGTCCCGCACCAGGAAATCAACGCGAGCGACGAACAGCCGCTCTCGTGCGTACTCGTTCGCAGCGGCCAGGAGCCGGTGGTCGTCAACCTCGACATCCCGGTCGTCGAGAAGCCGGAAGAGGTGCATTGGGTGGACAACATCCATCCGGAGCCGAAAGCGCGTTAGCGTTCTCCCGATGACCGAACGCAAGCGCGCCCAAACCAAGGCCTACCAGAACACGGGCTTCCTCAACAGCAAGGACGCCCGGGCGCTGCGCATCCTGTCGGAATATCTCGAACCCAAGAGCCGCTTCGACCACCACCGCGTCGACGACACCATCGTGTTCATGGGCTCGGCGCGCATCAAATCGCGCGAGGCCGCCGAGGAGACGCTGCACAAGGCGAAGAGCGGCAAAGACCGGGAGCGCGCGCAGATGGCCGTCAAGATGTCCGTCTATTACGAAGCCGCGCGCGAGCTCGCTTCGCGTCTCACCAAATGGTCGAAGGAGCTCGACCACGAGGAGCGCCGCTTCGTCGTGTGCACCGGCGGCGGCCCCGGGATCATGGAGGCGGCGAACCGCGGCGCGGCCGAGGCGCAGGGCATGAACGTCGGCCTGACCATCTCCATCCCGGTCGAGGAATTCGACAACAAGTACGTCACGCGCGAGCTCGCCTTCCACTTCCACTACTTCTTCATGCGCAAGTTCTGGTTCGCCTACCTCGCGAAGGCGGTGATCGTGTTTCCGGGCGGCTACGGAACCCTGGACGAGCTCTTCGAGCTGCTGACGCTGGTGCAAACGCGCAAGATGAGCAAGCCCATGCCGATCGTGCTCTTCGGCACCGAGTACTGGCGCGAGGTCATCGACTTCGACGCGCTCGCGCGCCACGGCACCATCGACGCCAAGGACATCGAGCTCATGCACCGCACCGATTCGGTGGACGAGGCCTACGAGTGGATCGTGCGCCAGCTCGCCGAGAAGGCGCTCGGGCAGCCGGGAGCGACGTTGTAGCGAAGACGCGAGAAGGCGGCGCCCCGCAGGGTGCGCCGTAGCAACGGGCGTGCATTCGCCAGCCCGAACATCCGCAGTTACATCGAGTTATCGCGCACGGGCTCCTGCCCAAGGTGACGCGGGGGGGTTGCGGACCATCGGCAATGGAACCTTTTGCCGCGCTGGCGCGTGTTTACTCATGTGCCGGCATGAGCTGTCGGCGGGGCGAGAAGCAACGCCCAGACCCGATGGTGGAGCAAATGAACATCCTGCGCAGCCTGAAACGATTCGGATCCCTTGCACTGTTAGGCGCGGTCATGACGGCGGCGGGCTGCGGGGGCTCGGACGGCGACGGCAGCCCCGGCAGCGGCACGCTGTCTTTGCAGATCACCGACGCCGCGGTCGACTCCGCCGAGCACGTCTACATCCAGTTCAGCGGCCTCGAAATCCAGGCCGCCGGCGGTATGCGCACCACCCTCTACTATTGCCAGGACCCCGCGGACCCCACCAAGACCCTCGTGAGCCAAACCCCCTGCACCACGCTGCCGGCGCCGAAACGGCTCGATCTGCTCATGCTCTCCGGCGGCCTGGCGGAGGTCCTGCTGAACCAATTCACGCTGCCCTCCGGCCACTATGCCTGGATCCGGCTGATGGTGGATACCGCCGGCACGCGCGATTCCTATATCGTCGTGGGCGGCGTCGAGCACGAGCTCGAGATTCCCAGCGG